>JACRYN010000026.1_pt1 | contig 74421 bp, 58 predicted proteins | sample 8023231 | NCBI WGS metagenome assembly JACRYN01 (sample SAMN15756473, study PRJNA655841) | gut metagenome | isolation source: fecal sample D84 from domestic dog with diarrhoea | host: Canis lupus familiaris | place: South Africa: Mmabatho, Mahikeng | collected 2019-09
GCTCTTGATCTGCTTTTGATCTTGATCTCAGGCGCCCCGTTAAACCACGCTGGCCGAACGCAGGCTTGAATTCGTGGGTAACCCGGCAGGACGCCGGGTTAGCCGCCCCGCGCCATGGATGGCGCGTGGCGGCGGCCCACGGATTCAGGCCTGCGTTCGGGCACACCGAGCCTAGGCGAGGTGCCGAGTGGTGGGGCGAAGGCCTTTTGGTTACTTTTGGGCTTTTACAAAAGTGACCCGCTGTAAGAGCGGAACCCTAAGTGGCCGTTACCGCAGGAATGGATATGTACACAATCCAATTGTGCTGACTGTCAGGCCGCAATCGCAGGCAAGCCAGCTCCCACATGTTCGACCCCGTGTTGTCAGGTAGAGACGCGTCGGCGTCGGGCCTTCATCGAAGGTCAGCCAGCCCCCTTCACTGCACGCTGATCATCAAAAAACACCTTCCTGCCATCCACCCGCTCAGACGCCCTGGGCACATTCACACCCTGGCCTTCCGGCTTTTCCACATACCAATAACAATGGCTGACCGCTCGAGTAATCCCCACATAGGCCAGTCGCAACACTTCGTCTCTCTGGGCATTGTCATAAGGCTCGCTGTCGCCATCCTTACCCAAGCCCGCCATGCGATACACCTGGTTCTTGTACGGCGAGCTGGTGACATGCTGACAATCGCCCAGCAAAAATACCGCGTCCGCCTGCAGCCCCTTGGCACTGTGATACGTCAGCTGTTTCAACCTACGCGCCTGAGGCGCCAAGCTAGAATCCACATTAATGACAGACTGAATATGCTCTCTAATCAATAACTTATCGCTACTTCTTCGATAAAGCATCAGGATCGAATCGCCCCGCTGATAATGCTCCAGCAACCGCTGCGCCAGTGCCGCGTCGTCACGTTCCAACACCGTGACGGGCACCAGCGTCTTGGGCTCGCCGCTGGCCCTGGCCTTTTTGCCCGGGATGGCCGGCGCGCTACGGACGATATGTTCGGCAGCGTCGATGATGTGCTGGTGGCTACGGTAGTTCTCCCCCAGCATCACGCGGGTGGTGCTGGGCGAAACGAACTCCTTGTTGAACTCCATAAAGTACTTGGGCGAACTGCCACGCCAGCCGTAGATGGATTGCCAGTCGTCCCCTACGCACAGCAACGATGAGCGTTGCGCACCTCGCCCGACGTGCATGGCCGGCCCGCGGCTGCGGATTTCCCGCAGGCTGGCGCGGATCCAGGACACGATCTGCGGCGATACGTCCTGGAATTCATCGATCATCAGGTGCGACATCGGCCGCAGCAAGGGATCACTCAGCAGCTTGAGGTTCTCAGGGGTGTTTTCACCAAACAGGGAAAACATCCGGTTGTAGGTCATGATCGGCGGCGACTGCTCCAACAGGTGATCTTCCAGGGCCTTCCAGAAGATGCTCAGGGCCTCGAAGAACAGCCGGTCCGGGTCGTCCTTGGCGAAGCTCATCTGGCCAACCGCCGTAGGCACATCCAGGCCGAGGTTCTCGATAAACCCGGCCGCCATGACAAAACTGTCCAACAGGGGGGCCGAAGCGAGTTCACCTTTGACCTTGTAATCAAAGCCCGGCCCGGCCGTGGCATCGCCACCCAGGCTGCTCAAAAGACGCTTTGAAGATTCGTAATTATCCAGCCATATCAGTGGCTTATTACAGAAAGCTTGAAACAACGTGCGCTTTACCGCCCATTCCGCGCGCACCGAGAGTTTCGAGTTCGGCCGACTGATTTGAGAATTTTCGCGCCCATCGAACCCGAGCACCACCCAGGCATCCAGCTCCCGGATGTAGCCGTGGCAATGAAATTGCCCGCCGTTGATTTCAAAGGTCTGACGGCTGGGTTCGATGCCCTTGATCGGCCAGGCACCGGCGCGAAACCATAGGTCTTCGATCACATCACAGAGTTCTTCATCGCGCTTGGCCGCCAATTCAGTCACGGCCATGCGCTTTTGCACGTCCGGATGATCGCGTTCTAGCTCTTTGAGCTGGAGACCATGACGGGCCAAGGGGGCAATCAACTCGCGAAAACGCTGATGGCGACCATACAAGCGGTGATAACAAGCGTTCATCTGCTGCCGCTGGGCGTCACTGATACGCAGGTCGAAGGCGTTGCTGTCGGCGTCTTCAAAACCATCGCTGAGGTTCTCAAAAGCCTGCAGCCGTTCAAAGCCCGGCAGGCTGCGCACCATGGGCAGGATGCGCGAGTGAAAGGTGCGCACCACCGCCTGGGCTTCCTTGCTGCCAAGGGGTTGGCCCCACAGGCTGAGAATTTCCATGAGTTTGTTGATGAAGTCCTTGCGCGACTCGCGGGTGAACGTCACCACCGTCATCGAACTCAGTTCAAAGCCCAGGTAATGGCTGAGCAGCAGGATGCGCAGCACCAAGGACGTCGACTTGCCGGCGCCAGCACCCGCAATCACCGAGGTCGAGGGGGTGTCGCTGAAAATCATCTTCCATTGCGCCGCGCTTGGCTGCGCATGGGCTGGCAGCAGGCGCGCGACATCGGCCTTCATGCGCTTCTTCACCTCCGCGGTGAGCGGCAATCGCCAGTCGTCGAACAGGCTGTCATCTATGCTTGGTGCGCTGTGCTCATCAGGGCGAAAGTCACGAATCAGCAGGACTTGCCGGCCTTCCTCGATGCCATCAGCTTTACCCTCGCGGTAACCGTATTCAACGCCCGCCTCATGCCCACTGCGAAAACCGTCGGCCTGGCCATGTAACCAGGAAAACCTGTGCTGCGCGCGCAAACGGGTGAGGCCATGGCCGAACAGGCGCGCAGCCAGCCGTTTCAGCAGCGGCATTTCAGCCAAGGGGCGCAGTTCGGGGGGCAGATCAGGCTGTTGTTGCGACACGCGGACTCCTGCGGTGAGCTTGTTTTGACCAAGGCGCCATGGTCGCCGGAAACGCCGCTCAGTTCCAGCCAATTGCTTTGCTGTCATGCAGTTAGGCGATGAAGTGAAAGTGAACACCGGGAATAATCATCGAAAAAACGGATCATAAACCGGCATTTTTTACGCTTTTTATCGATCATGCGCTGCGGGATGATGGGCTCATCAACAGGAGACGATCATGCTTGAACTTCGACCTTTCACCAGCCTGGGCGGCGCCCACCATGGCTGGCTTGACGCTCATCACCACTTTTCCTTTGCCGAATACCACGACCCCCAGCGCATGCACTGGGGCAACCTGCGGGTGTGGAACGACGACATCATCGCCCCCGGCAGCGGCTTTCCCCAGCACTCACACCGCGACATGGAAATCATCACCTACGTGCGCGAAGGGGCGATCAGCCATGCCGACAACTTGGGCAATAAAGGCCGCACCGAAGCCGGCGATGTGCAGGTAATGAGCGCGGGAACCGGCATTGCCCACAGCGAATACAACCTGGAGGCCACGCCAACCAAGATCTTTCAGATCTGGATCATTCCCAATGAAGCCGGCTTGCCACCGTCCTGGGGCGCCAAACCGTTTCCGCAAGGCAACCGCGAGGGCTTTGTGACGCTGGCCAGCGGCAAGGCTGGCGACAGTGAAAGCTTGCGGATTCGTGCCGATGCACGCTTGGTGGCCGCGAACCTGAAGGCCGGGGAAAGCGCGGAGTACCGGTTGGACAGCGGTCGCCGTGCCTACTTGGTGCCAGCCACGGGCGTGATTGACGTCAATGGTGTGCGGGCACAGGCGCGGGACGGCGTGGCGGTTGAGGATGAACAAGTGTTGCGGGTGACCGCAATCGAGGACAGCGAAATCGTGCTGGTGGACCTGGCCTGATCATGTAGGAGCGAGCTTGCTCGCGAAGAACTCACCGGCACCGCGTTCACTCAGGAAGCACGCGTTATCGTTGACGTTTTTCGCGAGCAAGCTCGCTCCTACATACAGTGTCAGTTATTGGCTGATTGCGCCGTCTACCAACACCTGCGCTTCTTCCACCAGTTGCTTGAGGTGTTCTTCGCCGATAAAGCTCTCGGCGTAGATCTTGTAGATGTCCTCAGTGCCCGAAGGCCGTGCGGCAAACCAGCCGTTTTCGGTCATGACTTTCAAACCGCCAATTGCCTGGTTGTTGCCCGGCGCATGGCTGAGGATCTGTTGAATGCTCTCCCCGGCCAATTGCGTGGACGTCACCTGCTCCGGTGATAGTTTGCCCAACAGGGCTTTTTGCGCGGGAGTGGCCTTGGCATCGACGCGAATGGCGAACGGCTCACCCAGGGCATCGGTCAAGCCACGGTAGATCTGGCTTGGGTCCTGGCCTTTGCGCGAGGTCATTTCCGCGGCCAGCAAGGCCGGAATCAGGCCGTCCTTGTCGGTACTCCACACGCTGCCGTCCTTGCGCAGGAACGAGGCACCGGCGCTTTCTTCGCCGCCAAACCCCAACGAACCTTCAAACAAGCCATCGGCAAACCATTTGAAGCCCACCGGCACTTCGTACAGGCGACGGCCGATGCGCGCGGCGACGCGGTCGATCAGGCCGCTGCTGACCACGGTCTTGCCCACGGCCGCATCGGCACGCCAGTCCGGGCGGTTCTGGAACAGATAGTCGATGGACACCGCCAGGTAGTTGTTGGGCGCCAGCAAACCACCGGAAGGCGTGACGATGCCGTGGCGGTCGTGGTCCGGGTCGCAGGCGAAGGCAACGTCGAAACGCTCCTTGAGACCGATCAGGCTTTGCATGGCATAGCTGGAGGACGGGTCCATGCGAATCTGGCCGTCCCAGTCGACGCTCATGAAGCGAAAGGTGGCGTCGACCTCGGTATTCACCACCTCCAGGTTCAAACGGTAGTGCTCGGCAATCGCCGACCAGTAGCGCACCCCTGCTCCGCCCAGCGGATCCACGCCCAAGCGCAGGTCGGCGCTGCGGATCGCGTCCATGTCGATCACATTGATCAGGTCGGCCACATAGCTGTTGAGGTAGTCATGGCGATGGGTGGTGTCGGCCTTGAGCGCCTGGGCGTGAGTGATGCGCTTGACTCCGGCCAGCTTGTTGGCAAGCAGTTCGTTGGCCTTGGCTTCGATCCACTTGGTGACGTGAGTATCGGCTGGGCCACCGTTAGGCGGGTTGTACTTGTAGCCGCCACTTTGCGGCGGGTTGTGGGACGGTGTAATCACAATACCGTCCGCCAGGCCGCTGGTACGGCCACGGTTATAGCAGATGATGGCGTGGGAAATCGCCGGCGTCGGCGTGTACTCGTCGCCCTCGGCCAGCATCACGTGCACGCCGTTGGCCGCCAGTACTTCCAAGGCGCTGGCACCGGCTGGCGTCGACAATGCATGGGTATCCAGGCCGACAAACAAGGGGCCGGTAATGCCCTGAGCTTCGCGGTACAGGCAAATGGCCTGGCTGATAGCCAGCACATGCCACTCGTTGAAACTCAGTTCGAACGAACTGCCACGGTGCCCGGAGGTACCAAAAGCCACGCGCTGAGTGGAGATCGCTGCATCAGGCTGGCCGGTGTAATAGGCCGTGACCAGTCGCGGGATATCCGCCAGCAACTGGGCTGGTGCCGGCTTGCCCGCAAAAGGACTGATAGTCATGCATAAACCTCGCAAAGAAGGATTCGGAAAAAATGACAGTTTACTGGGACTTGGACTACTGCGCGACGGTATCGATCCGACGGCCTGAAGAGAAATTTCATACGCTACAGCCTGATCGGCTGTCAGGCCGCTATCGCAGGCAAGCCGGCTCACACATTGGATAGTTGTAGGAGCGAGCTTGCTCGCGAAAAACTCACAGGCGCCGCGTTTATTCAGGCAGCGCGCGTTATCGTTGACGTTTTTCGCGAGCAAGCTCGCTCCTACTCGGTCTGCGCCTGCAGGAGCGTCTGCGCCAGCGTATCCAGGGCGATGTCCAGGTTGGGATGGCCGCTGAAGGTATGGCTCAAGCGCATATGCTGGTGATGCAAACCACTGAGGCTGAACAGTTCGCCTGGGGCAATCACCACCTGCTGGGCGAGCATGCGCTGAAACACCAGGCGCATATCCACCGGCGCCGTCGACTGCAACCAAAAACTCGCCCCGGCCACGGGCATGCGGTAATGCACACACCCTTGCATACGCGCATCCAAGCGGTGACTCATGGCGTGCGCCTGCTCATGCAGGCGCTGGCGCAGCGTGTGAAGGTGCTGGTCGAACCGACCGCTTTCGTACAGCCGCGCAATGGCGCGTTGACGAATGGCGGACAGTCGAAACGAACGCAGCAAGAACTGGCGTTGCAATTCATTGCTCATCTGCCGCGCCAGCAGGTAACCAAAGGGCGCTTCCGGGCCCAAAACCTTTTCGAACGAAGAAAACACGATCAGCCGCTCTGGGTTGACCAGGCTGCGCAAGGCCGATCCGGGCGGCGCAAAGCTCAGGTCACCAAAGGTATCGTTCTCCAGCAACCAGCAGCCGTGCTGGTCGAGCAGACGCGCTACGTGCAGCCGCTCGGGGTCGGTCATGGCGTTACCCGAAGGCATGCTGACCACGGATGAGAGCAGCACGAGGTGCACTGGTTCATGACGCAGCAGGTGCTCCAATGTGGTCAAGTCCGGGCGGCCGTCGGCACGCCAGGGCCATTCAATGACCCGCACGCCAGCGGCCTGTAGCAGGCGCAAGACCAGGTAATCGCACGGCGATTCAACTACCACCACCGTGCCTTTAAGGTCCAGGGCATCAACGAGAATTTCCAGAACGCCCTGAAGGTCGGCACCGATATACACCTCATCAGCTTGCCAACAATGGGTGGGCGACGCGGTATAACGTGCTGCCAATGCAGCACGCAACTCCCACACGCCACAAGGTTGCGACGGTTGCAGATGATGGGGATACCGGCGCACCAGTTGGCGCTCCAGCGCCAGCAACGCGCCATCGAGGGACCCCAACAGCGCCGGTTCATCATTGCTGAGCACAACCATCGCCGGGCGCCGGGCGGCTGTATACAAGCGCTCGAGCAAGTCCGTACCCGCCATGATGGGCATGGTTGCGGCCACGGGCCAGGCGAAGTAGCCGGACTTGGCCACCGAGTACACTCGCCCTTCTTTTTCCAACAGCGAGTAAGCGTACTGAATCGTCGAGATTGACACGTTCAACCGCGTCGCCAACTGGCGCAGGGACGGTAGCTTGACCGGTGCTTCCCGGCTGACTTCATTGATCAGGTTGATCATGTAGCGATACACCGCCTGATAGGCAAAGTCTGCCTGTCGCTCTCCCCTCAGGTTCATCGCTGATCACCAGTTTCCATAGGTGAATACACGCGACTAGCGTCCCGACATTTGAGTGATACGAGCCTTGGACCGCTTGAAACGAGGTTCACATACACGCGCACTGCGTTTGCCCGGCAGCGGGCATTTGCGGTACAGGTGCTGCAACAACGGCAGCGACAACCCGCTGATATCCATCAGCCACTGGTGCAGCATGTCCGCGACGGGCTTGCCCTGCAGGGCCTTGTGGAGCTCGGGGAGCGCTACCAGCATGCCGGGATGGCATTGACGCAAGTAACCCTCCAGGCGTTCGCCATGCTGGACGAACGGCGCGAACACCAGGCAGGTCAATTGGCTTTCGTCCAGGCCAGAGAACGCCTGAGCACAAGCTGTAGACAACAGTTGGCCCTGCAGAGCACACGCTTCGGTGATCAACGCAACAGGTACCTGTCTTCGATGCAGGTAGTCCGCCGCCTGACGCAAGAACCCCTCGACGCCATGTTCGTAGGAGAGTTCGCGCAGGCACTGGGCCTGCAACCCATGCATATGCGCCATGAGTAAAGGGTTGGGGTAAGCAGGATGGCTGAAGTGGAACTCGAATGGGTCCCGCTTGTGGGCGAGGAATTGAGTGAGCAGTGGCGCTTGGGCAACGTCCACGTCGTCAAGCAGGTCGGCAATGCCGATATATGCCACATGACGGTGCCCGCCCCGGCCAGGACTCTCAGCGCCTGCGTAGTGCTCGCCATACAGGTGGCGGTAGCAACCGACACTCCATTCCTCCATGCGTGCAAACCATGCACTGAGCGACGACGGGTTAGCGGGTGCGAATGTCAGGCCGGTTGCCAAGGCGCTTTTTTTCAGCCACGCGATATATTGGCTTTGCTTGCGCACCGAGTCGCCGCTGACCAGAGCATGCACGCCGCCATTCCAGGTGGCGACCCGCTGGTAGAAATCGCCGAGGGCCAAAAAAGTGTCGTTGCACAGGGTGGCACGAATGTCGCCGGACGTCAGGTGCCCGATCATCAGCTTGTTGCGCCGGCTCACTTCACGCCCGGCACTGGCCGCAGGCCGTTGATGATTGAAGGGCAGCACTTCGTGGTTTTCCACCATCAACAGTTCCACCCGTGGGTCATCGTGGAAAAATAGCGCGCCGTAGCCGTGGTGCAGCGAATCGAGCGTGGCCTGAGTCATACCCGCGTGCCGCAACGTGGCCACACGCAAATGAAAAGTCTTGGGCGCGCGCCCAGCGATGGTCAGTTGCGCAGCGCGCAGCATCGCCAAGGTGTAGCTGCTGACTGCGCCGCCGCCGTGCCCGATCAGTACTTTGTAATTCCCCACTTGCTCCATGCCACCGGCGGCCACCACGATTCGCTGGATCAGCAATTGAAGCACCGTACGTTCAGCACGGGTAAAGTGCCCCACTAAACGTTGCAAAACTTGCTGGTAAACATAGCTCATGGCTTGTTCGTGAATAGTGCTCATCGTTCTACTACCTGAGTTGAAATATTAGTTTCGAGCAACTACCACACAGGAGCGCTCGACCTATTACACTTGTAGGCTTGTCATCCGTTGCGCAGCACGACATGGATTCAACATTAGCACTCTGCAACAAAAGTGCAGGTACAACCAAAAGAACAGTCGATGACTATCCCAGGACGTGAACCACGTAGCTGCGCGCCTTACAGCGCCAAAGACCGCCAGCCTTAGGAAGGCTCTGACAACGTCCTACACTGCTTTAACTAAGAAATTAGAGAAGCATCCGACAAATATTAATCATCCACTCATCCTGGCTTCTTGCAAAACGACGGGGTGCACACTTTGTACTTTTCGAAAAAAAAATCAGACCATCGTTAGTTCCGCAAGCGCGAGATGTTAATGCCCGGCATTCAATCATGGCTCAATCCTTGAGATGACAAAGAAGGCTCAATTATCGGCACTCAAACAATGATTAACAGATACAGAACAGCGTCGAAAAGCAGTTCAGATGGCCTGCCAACCCAACTTAAATGACGCCCACACAACAGCGCCGCACTGGATTTCAGGGCGGCGTAGGGCAATAACGGTATTGTTTACGGGGCGCAGCGCCCGTGCGGCGGCTCAACCCCGGTGCGGGTTAAGCCCTGTCAAATGGCGCATTTGCCTCATCAGCTCAGGCGCCGGAGTATTCATTTGCGAATACTCCTACAGCTCAAACAGCTTCAACCTGCAACGCCACCCGTTCGCGGCAAGGGCATTCATCCATGTATCGGTGCGCTTCGACGAACTGACTGAACGGAAATACCGTGGTTTTCAGTGGGACAAGCACACGGTCGGCTGTCAGTTGGTTGATATCGCGCAACGCACGCTGCAACGCCACCTGGTCCTGGATAATGCCCAGCTCCGGCTTGCCGGTGAAGTTGCCGATACAGTGCACAAAGAACTGAATGTTCTTCTGGAACGCCGCACAGGCCGGGAACGGCGTCTGGTTGCCACCTTGCAGGCCATACAGCACCAGGCTGCCACGCGGCGCCAGGACATCACCGAGCAGCGACATCTGCGGGCCACCCAGGCCATCGAACACCACGTCGACGCCACGGTTGTCGGTGAACTTGTTGATCTGCATCAGCAGGTCTTGTTCTTCGGTAACGATGACCTTTTCCGCCCCGAGGGACAGCAGGTATTCACGTTCAGCACTGTCTTTGGTGGCAGCAATCACCCGCACACCCAGGGCCTTGCCCAGCTGCACAAACGAAGGGCCGGCACAGTGGCTGGCGTCGGTCACCAGGGCAAACTGGCCGGGTTTGACCCGCGCCAGGTCCATATACGCAAAGTACGCGATGAGCAACGGCGTGTAATGCACGCTGGCTTCAATCGGGCTCAAGACATCCGGGTACCGGGTCAGGGCCGAACGGGGCAAGACGATCTGCTCGCCATACACCGGGTAATCATTGGGGCTCTCGGCCGGAAAACTGGCGACTTTATCGCCGACCGCCAAGTCATCCACGCCATCGCCCAGGGCAACCACAACCCCGGCCATCTCATGGCCCAGGCCAGAAGGCAGGCGTGCGTGGGAAGACGCCAGGTTCTGGCGCCACAGAATGTCGTACCAACTGATGCCGATCGCGTCGACACGCACCTGCACTTCGCCCGGTGCGGGCTGCGCGGCCGCATGCTCTTCGCATTTGAGCACCTCGGCCGGACCAAACTTGTGAAAACGGATCGTGCGGGACATCGCAAACCTCGTCAAAGTAACCTCTAATGCCATGAACTTTATCTGGGCTTTGGGGGTAAGACCACCGGTCACCATTAATAGTCGACATGCCTGTCATTGATTCCGCGAGCGAGGAACACACCTCAACTATCGTAGGAAAAATCAATTAGCCGGTGCAGAGTACCAGCCTTTCCCCGTAAGATTCATGCCGGTCATCCTTCTGAAGCGAACCTCAGGGGGTTGGTACGTGACCGCTCACATCAAGTTTGCTGACTCTTCCAGGACACAAGATGAACCGTAACGACCTGCGTCGTGTCGACCTTAACCTCTTGATCGTATTCGAAACCTTGATGCATGAGCGCAGTGTGACCCGCGCCGCCGAGAAATTGTTCCTCGGCCAGCCGGCCATCAGCGCAGCGTTGTCACGCCTGCGCGGGTTGTTCGATGACCCCCTGTTCGTGCGCACCGGGCGCAGCATGGAACCCTCGGCCCGCGCCGTGGAAATCTTCGCCCTGCTCTCCCCGGCCCTGGACTCGATCTCCACCGCCGTCAGCCGCGCCGCCGAATTCGACCCGGCCACCAGCACCGCCGTGTTTCGCATTGGCCTGTCCGACGACGTCGAGTTCGCCTTGCTCCCGCAGTTGCTCAAACGCCTGCGCTCCGAAGCCCCCGGCATCGTGCTGGTAGTACGCCGCGTCAACTACATCCTGATGCCCGGCCTGCTCGCCTCCGGCGAAATCTCCATCGGCGTCAGCTACACCGCCGACCTGCCCGCCAACGCCAAGCGCAAGGTACTGCGCCGCAGCCTGCCCAAACTGCTGCGCGCCGACAGCGTACCGGGCTCGCTGAGCCTGGACGACTTCTGCTCACGGCCCCACGCGCTCGTGTCCTTTGCCGGTGACTTGAGCGGGTTTATCGATGAAGAGCTGGAAAAACTCGGCCGCAAGCGCCACGTAGTGCTCGCGGTGCCACAGTTCAATGGCTTGGGTACGTTGCTGGCGGGTACTGACATTCTGGCCACCGTGCCGGATTATGCGGCGGAAGCGCTGACGTCAGCGGGTGGTTTGCGTGCCGAGGACCCGCCGTTGCCGGTGCGCTCGTTTGAGCTGCACATGGCGTGGCGGGGGTCGCAGGATAATGATCCGGGGGAGCGGTGGTTGAGGTCGCGGATTCAGATGTTTTTTGGCGATCCCGAAAGTTTATAGGGACCATGTGGCAGGCTGTTTAGCTGATCATTTCTGCCCCTTCTCATCCCTGGGAAACTCATCCACTCCATTCGACGACGCGGTGCACCGAGACCTCTTGGAAGCAGTTGACCGCGTCCTGGCCTTCTCCATGTTGGACTCTCAGCGTGCAGATATTCATGAGCGCTACAAATCGCGAGAAACCCGTCAACCGCAGGGCTTTCTCCCGCACAACCCCATCATGCGCTGGGTGTCTTGAGGCACGAAGACCAGCGGCGCCACGATCTCCCGCACGCCCGAACTGTCGGTCAGCGGCGCGGCGTTGCCCATTGTGATTTGCGACGCGGCCTTCATGACCCATGCGTCGACATTCGCGTCGCCCGAACCTGTGAGCATCGTTACTTTCGGCGTACCGCTGTCTGACGTGAAGCGATAGGACAGCCGCACGCTCTTCTTCTCGCCCGTGGCATTGACCGCTTCAAACACTTCCCGGACAGCCAGCCGCCGAGTCTGCAGTTTGAGAAAACTCGTCAGCCAGATTTGCTGATAACGTTTCATTTGGTCTTCAGTCAGCGGTTGTCCTGCCAGACGCAGACGATTCATGGCTTGCCACTCTTCGTCGCCACAGTAACGGATTGCGCCCAGATAGAGTGCCAAGGCGCCAGGCAAATCCTGCGGGCCACCCTTGCCTTCCTCCATTAAACGCCCCAGCGCCAGCACGGCATTGTTGCCAGACAGGCGATAGAACTGGCGCGCCTTGGCATAGTCCACGGGCTCACCCTCGCCGCGTTCGGCCATCTGACCCAACAGCACATTGGTGGCCGGTTTAATCTTGGCGGACTCTACGAACAAGGCACGGGCCTTGCGAAAATCCTGATCGACGCCGTGCCCGCCTTCCTGATACAGCTTGCCCAGCATGGCCATGCAGGTGGCGTTGCCGTAACCGGCGAAGCGTTCGATATAACGCAAGTTGTCTCGGTTGAAGGGCTCTATACCGGCAAGGCCCATGCAGCGAAAACCAACGTGGAGGGAATCGTAATCAGCAGGTCGAAGCAGGCTTTGACAGCCCGCGAGGGTGAAGAAAAACAAAAGAAGGTAGGCTGGTTTTAACATGGCGTCCATGCGTCCTTGCGGTAAAAGCAAGGCATTATGCCAGCCTTTGAGCAGAGGATATCGCCCAAATAGTGGCTTTTGCTGGAGGAAAGACACCCGTGCAACCACCCACTGGCACTCAGGCGCACGCGGTTACAGCTGCCGTAGAAGGGGCGCTCACGTTGGCGATCACGCCGAAGCAACCTCGTCCCGCTATATCGAATCGCAATGCCGTAGCGCTGGCTGCACTCGGTGCTGCACTGAACGAATGATGCTGACCGATAAGCTCAAGAATCTCGGCCAAACCACAAAAACGATCCCTGCGAGAGAAAAACACTGAGTACCAGCGCCTGCCAGACTGGAGTCCTTCGGAAATCGCCATTGGCGATCAATCGCACACTCGATGCGAATGAGGGCAAACAAAAGCGTTATCAACCTGAAAACATTGTCCTGGAGCCCAATCAAAATGCTTTGCGGGGATCCGGATAGCCTCTTTCATTCCTGGCTTTTCAGAGGCTCGCTACCCGGCACAAGCGCTCCTTCTTGCAATTCAATCGCGGCGTAAAAGCGTATTCGGTGCCACGCCAAACGCCTTGCGAAACGCATGGCTGAAATGCGAGAAATCAGAAAACCCAAAGTCCAGCGCCGCTTCGGACACACTGCGTACCTGGCCACGCTCGATTGCTTCTCGGCTGGCATTCAAGCGCTCTTTCCAGATCTCTGCAACGGGGGTTTTCTGGTAGCGTGCGAAGGCCCGTGTAACGGTGCGGGTGGACACATTGTGGGCTTTGGCGATGGCTTCAATCGACAGGTCCGGCTCGGTCAGGTGGCGTTGGATGTACTGCATGATGCGGCCGTAGAGGTCCATTTCCTGATGGCTGGTTTTCAGGTCCTGGAGTTCCAGGCTGATTACAAGCAGATCAAGCACAGCACTTGAGTAACGATTCGAGATGCGCTCATCCTGCAGGCGTGCTCGCGGCCTGGTGCAGCATTTCACGCAAGGGCACGACGCCTGGGCGCCGGTCGTCGAGGACCATCGCGGTGTACTCGGCAATACGCGGCAGGCGTTCGGTGAGCAACGCTCTGGGAATACGGATCAAGTGGTTTTCGGTACCACCCAGGCTGAAGCGAAACGCCTGGGTTGCGTCATAAAGAAACAAGTTGCCCGTCGCCAGGTTGGCTTTTCTTGAGCCTTGTTCGATTTGCCCATGGCCCTTTCGAGCGAAACCCAACCATAAATCTTCGGCCGGACCGCTGCGCAGGTGCTGCTCGGAACGCTCCCAGTAATGCAGCGGCGAAGACAGCGTACAGATGTCCAGCGCGCCGACTGTATTAAGGGTGAGCGAGCCATCAAAGCGGCTCTGGGACAAGGGTTTGCTATCGGCCGCCAGGCAATGACGACAGACCACTTCTTTCCAATAATCAAACCGACGTGTTGCAGGGACGGCAAGGGTCGAATACTGAGTGTTCGGGTTCATGACGCTGACCTCGACAACGATGCAATAGGCGCTCGAGAAGTTGTAACGTGCGGCCGATTGTCAGCCATCGAAGCAATTAACACGCCAAATGCAGTGGCAAGCCAGCTTCCACATTTGCACCGACGGGTGTCAGATAGAGGGAGGCGGCTGTCAGGCCGTCACGGGAGCAAGCTCCCTCGCCACAGGTCTCGCGTCTATGCCCGTTTAAGGGCACATCACATCACGCCATCAGCCCGTGTGCACCAGCGCAGACCACAGGTGAACCTCCGTAGCAGGACTGTCTTTGCCAACCAAGCGGTTGTCTCGCCTAACAAAGCGCGGCCTTCTCTGCCGGCCTAATTTCCACCTCGCAGCAGCTCATACCCCGCTGATGAGGCACGCCATGCATCGACACTCTGCACCACGACTGGCTGATTCCTCCTGGCTTCTGCAACGGCGCGACCTCGCGCCTGAGGAGTCGGCTTATTGGTTGATTGAATGGGGGGCCATGCAGCTACTGCAGCGACGGCAGGTCGCCAAGCGCCCCCTGCCGCCGACGCGATGACGCCCACCCGTAGGCCTGAACGAAAATAACGAGGAGCTCAAGATGGAATCTGCAATCGACACACATCTGAAATGCCCACGCACCCTGTCCCGCCGTGTACCCGAAGAGTATCAACCGCCGTTCCCGATGTGGGTGGCGCGCGCCGATGAGCAACTGCAACAAGTGGTGATGGCTTATCTGGGCGTGCAATATCAAGGAGATGCCCAGCGCGAGGCGGCCTTGCAGGCTATGCGCCACATCGTCGGCAGTTTCAGCCTGGCAGAGGGCCCGCAGAACTACGATTTGACCCAGCACACCGACAGCAGCGGCTTTGATAATCTGATTGTGGTCGGGTACTGGAAAGACCCTGCCGCCCATTGCCGCTGGTTGCGCTCACCCCAGGTGAATGACTGGTGGAGTTCACCGGATCGCCTGGGTGAAGGCCTGGGTTACTTCCGCGAAATCACCGCGCCACGCGCCGAGCAGTTCGAGACGCTATACGCCTTCCAGGAAAACCTGCCCGGTGTCGGCGCAATCATGGATGCCACCAGTGGCGAGATCGAAGAGCACGGCTATTGGGGCTCGATGCGCGACCGTTTCCCGATCTCCCAGACCGACTGGATGAAGCCCACGAGCGAGCTGCAAGTGGTCGCGGGCGACCCCGCCAAGGGCGGACGCGTCGTGGTGCTGGGGCACGACAACCTCACACTGATTCGTTCAGGCCAGGACTGGGCGGATGCCGAGGCAGACGAGCGCTCCCTCTACCTCGACGAAATTTTACCGACGTTGCAGGACGGCATGGACTTCCTGCGTGACAACGGTCAGCCGCTGGGCTGCTACAGCAACAGGTTCGTGCGCAATATTGACCTGGACGGCAATGTTCTCGACCTGAGCTACAACATCGGTCACTGGCGCTCGGTGGAGAAACTCGAACGCTGGGCTGAATCCCACCCTACCCACCTGCGTATTTTCGTGACGTTCTTTCGCGTGGCCGCGGGTTTGAAGAAGTTGAGGCTGTACCACGAGGTGTCCGTGTCCGACGCCAAGAGCCAGGTCTTCGAGTACATCAACTGTCACTCGCAAACCGGCATGTTGCGCGACGCCTTGCCGCCCACAGCCTGAGCGCCCGCGGCGTTTAACAACCCGGCTTCTACCGCCTGCCACCCTTCACGGGTGGCCCGGTCCCCTGTGCGAGGAATAAACAATGAACAAGATCCACCTGCTGACTCTCTCAACCCTGTTGCCCGCCCTCCACGCCAACGCGGGTGAAGTCGCGCCTGGCGATTACGAGCAATATCCGGTCGGCGCCACTATCGGTGCGATTTATTATCAGCACGCCACTACGGACTCGGCTTACGCCAACGGCCACAAGGTCAGCTCTGACTTCAGGGTGACCTCCGACGTTGGCATCCTGCGTCTGCTCCATGTGTATGCGCTCAGCGACACAGTCACTATCGACCCGCAATTCCTCTTGCCTTTCGGGCACGTCTCCGGCGCAGGTGACGCCTCAGCACTGGGCAGTACTCGAGGCGTGGGCGACTTGATCCTCACCGCGCCGGTGAAATGGCGGTTCAACGAAGCCCGCGACACCCTCAGTATCGCCCCCTATGTGTATGTGCCTTCGGGGACGTATGACAAGGACGACGCGCTTAACCTAGGGGAGAACCGCTGGAAATTCGAACTGCAGAGCGCCTACGTCAAGCACTTCACAGAGAAATGGGCGATGGACCTGGTCGGCGGCGCGACCTGGTATGGCGACAATACGGATTACGGTGCAAATGCCGACCGCATGAAGCAGGACGTGTCCTACGCAGCGCAGATCATGGGGCGTTACATGCCGGACGCCACCACCACCTTTGGTATTGGCTTGGGGCGTACCTGGGGTGGCGAGACAAACGTCGAGCATGTCAATCAGGACAACGAACTAGGCACCACCAACTTGCGTCTCACCGCCACCAAGTTCGTCAGCCCCACCGACCAGGTGCAACTGCAATTGGGCAAAGACCTCTCGGTGGACAACGGCACCCGCGAAGACTTCCGCATGAACCTGCGCTACGCGCACATTTTTTAACGCCAGAAACTGCGACCGCGCGCCCTTGGCGCCTGGGTGTCCGGCTCAACCAAGTCGATGTCTTTCTCAACCAAGCCGCCGGCTGGATGCGCGGACTATCTTGAGCCCCAGGCTCGCTGATATTGAGCACGCAGTGCTCTTCGGCCACTTACGATAAGGACAGCCCAACCATGGCAATCGCTCGCCCCACCCTTGAACAGCTATTGGATATTTCGAGCAGCCTGCACATGCAACTCAGTGCAAAGCAAGCCGATGAATACCTGGCGCTTATGCAGGCAAGCTTCGACGCATATGACCTGGTTGACGAGCTGCCGGACTTCATCCCGCCGGTCCGTTATGAACGCAGCTCGGGCTATCGTCCCTCGGCCGCACACAACCCGCTCAACGCCTGGTACTTCCGCACCGAAGTCAACGGTGCGCGCGAAGGCAAGCTGGCGGGTAAAACGGTCGCCCTCAAGGACAATATTTCACTGGCTGGCGTCCCCATGATGAATGGTGCCAAGCCGCTTGAAGGCTTCGTTCCCGCCTTCGATGCCACGGTTGTCACGCGCTTGCTGGATGCCGGCGCGACCATCCTCGGCAAGGCAACGTGCGAACACTACTGCCTGTCCGGCGGCAGCCACACCTCCGATCCTGCACCGGTGCACAACCCCTTTCGCCAGGGCTTTGCCTCGGGAGGCTCGTCTTCCGGCAGCGCAGCACTGGTTGCCGCCGGCGAGGTCGACCTGGCAGTCGGCGGTGACCAGGGCGGGTCAATCCGCATCCCTTCCGCCTTCTGCGGCACTTACGGCATGAAGCCGACCCACGGACTGGTGCCCTACACCGGCATCATGGCCATCGAAGCGACTATCGATCACGCCGGCCCCATTACCGCAAACGTGCGCGACAACGCCTTGATGCTGGAAGTGATGGCCGGCGCCGATGGGCTCGATCCGCGACAAGCCGCGCCGCAGGTCGACGCTTACAGCGATTACCTGGAACGCGGTGTCAGCGGGCTGAGGATCGGCATCCTGCGCGAAGGTTTTGAACTGGCCAACCAGGACCCACGTGTGGCCTCTTGCGTACGTCAAGCCATTGCAGCGTTTTCGCGGCTGGGCGCGCAGGTCGAGGAGGTGTCGGTGCCTGAGCACAGCATTGCCGGTTCGCTATGGCACCCCATCGGCTGTGAAGGCTTGATGATGCAGATGATGCACGGCAATGGGGCCGGTTTTAACTGGCAAGGGCTGTATGACCTCGGGTTGCTGGACCAGCAAGCCGGATGGCGCGATCAGGCCAATGACCTGTCCGCCTCTCTCAAGCTGTGCATGTTCGTCGGGCAATACGGTCTGGAACGCTACAACGGACGTTTCTACGCCAAGGCACAAAACCTCAGGCGCGTGGCACGTGCCGGGTATGACGCCGCGTTGGCGCGGTATGACCTGCTGGTGATGCCCACCGTCCCGATCATCGCCCAACCCCACCCGCAGCCGGGTTGCTCGATTACCGAGTACGTGGCCCGTGCACTGGAAATGATCGGCAATGCCTCTGCCCAGGACATCACCGGGCATCCGGCCATGTCGATTCCCTGTGGTCTGGTAGACGGTTTACCTGTCGGGATGATGCTGGTCAGCAAGCACTATGCCGAAGGCACGATTTACCAGGCTGGCGCAGCGTTCGAGGCGTCGGTTGACTGGAAAAACTGTTAGCCGGTAATCCCGCGCAGCGCAAAAAGAACAAGCCGCCAGGCGCTGCCCAGAAGCTCAACGATGAGGAGTCAACTTATGAGCGCACATGAAGCAACCACATCAACACCGGGAGAACGCGCGCAAGCGCTACTGCAAGTGCTCAAACAGAAGGATCTGATCCCCGACGGTTACATCGACCACATGACACAGCTGATGGCACACCAATGGAGCCCGGAGAACGGGGCTCAAGTGGTCGCCAGAGCCTGGGTGGACCCGCAGTTTCGCGAACTGCTGCTCAAAGACGGCACCGCGGCGTGCGCCCAATTTGGCTATACCGGCCCGCAGGGTGAATACATTGTTGCGCTGCCAGACACGCCCAGCGTGAAAAACGTGATTGTGTGCAGCCTGTGCTCCTGCACCAACTGGCCTGTCCTGGGTTTGCCGCCGGAGTGGTACAAGGGCTTCGAGTTCCGCGCCCGACTGGTGCGCGAAGGGCGCACCGTCCTGCGGGAGCTGGGCACCGAGCTGCCGGCCGACGTCATCGTCAAGGTATGGGACACCAGCGCCGAAACCCGCTATCTGGTGCTGCCTGTACGGCCCAAGGGCAGCGAATCCATGGATGAAGAGGCCCTGCGAAAACTGATCACCAAGGATGTCCTTATCGGCGTGGCGCTGCCTTACGTGGCGTAAACGGTGCCCTTTGTTTTTTGCATTTTTCAGAGGTATTCACAATGGATGGCTTTCACGATCTCGGTGGGTTTCAAGGCTTTGGCAAAATCCCTCACACCATCAACAGCCTGAGCTACCAACCCGTGTTCAAGCAGGACTGGGAACACCTGGCCTACAGCCTGATGTTTGTCGGTGCCGATCACTTGAAAAAGTTCAGCGTGGACGAAGTTCGCCATGCCGTGGAGCGCCTCGACGTGCGCCAACATGTCGGCACCCAATACTACGAACGCTATGTCATCGCGACCGCCACCCTGTTGGTCGAAACCGGTGTGATCACCCAGGCGGAACTCGACCAGGCCCTGGGTTCGCACTTCAAGCTGGCGAACCCCGCGCATGCCAGCGGGCGCCCGGCCATCAGCGGCCGCCCGCCCTTTGAAGTGGGCGACCGGGTGGTGGTGCGCAACGAGTATGTGGCCGGGCATACCCGCATGCCGGCCTACGTGCGCGGCAAAGAAGGCGTGGTTGTGCACCGCACCGCGCAAAAGTGGCCCTTCCCTGACGCTATCGGCCACGGCGATCTGAGCGCGGCGCATCAGCCGACCTACCACGTCGAGTTTCGCGTGAAAGATCTCTGGGGCGACGCAGCAGATGAGGGGTTCGTGGTGGTCGACCTGTTCGAAAGCTACCTGGACCACGCCGATGGCACGGTGAACGCATGATGGACGGTGCCTTGGCAGGCCGACTGCCGGTGACGGTGCTTTCCGGCTTCCTCGGCGCCGGCAAAACCACCCTCCTCAACCATATCCTGCGCAATCGCGACGGCCTGCGCGTAGCGGTCATCGTCAATGATATGAGCGAGGTCAACATCGATGCCGAGCAGGTGCGGCGCGACGTAGCGCTGCACCGGGGCCGCGATGAGTTGATCGAGATGAGCAATGGCTGCATCTGCTGCACGCTGCGCGCCGATTTGCTCGAGCAGATCAGCGCCCTGGCACGCCAGCAACGTTTCGACTACTTGCTGATCGAGTCCACGGGGATTTCCGAGCCGATGCCGGTTGCCGAGACGTTCGCCTTCCTCGACGCGCAGGGCTTCAGCCTAAGCGAACTGGCGCGGCTCGATACTTTGGTGACGGTGGTCGATGGCAGTCGGTTTGAGGCATTGCTCGAATCGCCGGGCATCGTGGACCGCGACGACGCACCCACGCGCCACCTGACCGACCTGCTGATCGAGCAAGTGGAATACGCCAACGTCATTCTCGTCAACAAACTGGACCTGATCGACGAGCCCGGCTACCAGGCCGTGCATGCGATTCTTGCCGGCCTTAACCCGAGCGCGCGGATCATACCGAGGACTCAGGGTAACGTGGAGTTATCCGCCATCCTCGGTACTCACCTGTTTGATTTGCCCAGCCTTGTGGCCTCGCCCGGCTGGATGAAAAAAATGCAGGCCGACGACGCACCGGCCTCTGAATCGGACACCTATGGCGTGACCTCCTGGGTGTACCGCGAGCGTGCCCCCTTTCACCCACAGCGATTACTCGATTTTCTCCAGCAGCCCTGGCGAAACGGGCGACTGTTACGCAGCAAAGGTTACTTCTGGCTCGCCAGCAGGCACTTGGAAACCGGCCTGCTGGTGCAAAGCGGCAGGCAATTCCAGTGGGACTACGTCGGGCACTGGTGGAACTTCATCGAGCAGGCGCAATGGCCGCTGGATGAATATCGGTTGCAGAACATCATGGCCAAGTGGGACAGCATTGTCGGCGATTGCCGGCAAGAGCTGGTCTTTATCGGCCAGGGCCTGGACACCCAGGCACTGCAGCGCGCACTCGACAATTGCCTGCTGAGCGCTCGGGAAATCGCCGCTGGCCCCTCGGCCTGGCAAGCCCTGCCGGGGGCGACAACCTTTGACTCCCTGGCCTTATCGGCGCCGACGCCGTCCTTGCAGGCTGACCCCATTTGACCGAGGTAGAGGTGGCCGCGCAGCCTGCGTGGGCAGAGCACATATTCCAACAATAATAACCAGGTACGTTATGCGCGATTACGACTCAGCAGTCTCATCCTTCGATTATCTACAGCTGGCTGCCCGGGACTTGCACGGCGAACCCGGCGCCTTGAATGCCTGCATTGAATGCTGCGACCGGCATGCCCATGGCAATGGCGTGGCGTTGTATTGTGAAACGCGCGATGGCCACGCCACGCAGCACACCTTCAGCGAACTGCAGGCGCACGCGGCGCGCTTCGGCAACTTCCTGCGAGCCCATGGCGTGCAGCCGGGGGATCGGGTTGCCGGCCTGATGCCACGCACGGTTGAACTGGTGATTGCCATCTTGGGAACCTGGCGCATCGGGGCGGTCTACCAACCACTCTTTACCGCGTTCGGCCCCAAGGCCATTGAACAGCGACTGGACTGTTCCAACGCGCGCTGGATCGTGACCGACGCCCACAATCGTCCCAAGCTGGACGAGCTCTTCGACTGCCTCCACGTCATCGTGACCGACGCCACCTCACGGCGTCCCAGCGACTACGCGTTTTGGGATGTGCTGGAACATCAACAACCCGACTGCACACCTGAGCTGCTGGACGCCCGTGCGCCGTTCCTGCTGATGTGCACCTCGGGCACCACAGGGCCGGCCAAGCCGCTGGAGGTGCCTTTGAGCGCCATCCTTGCCTTCAAAAGTTATATGCGCGATTCAATCGACCTGCGCGAAGACGACCGTTTCTGGAACCTCGCCGACCCCGGCTGGGCCTATGGCTTGTATTACGCAGTGACCGGGCCACTGGCGTGCGGCCGGGCTACGCTGTTCCATGACGGCCCTTTCACCACGCAAAGCACCAGCCGGATTATCGCCAAGTACGGGATCAGCAACCTGGCCGGCTCGCCTACGGCCTTTCGCCTGTTGATTGACGCCGGGGCCGAGTTCGCCGACGCCGTACGTGGCCAACTGCGTGTCGTCAGCAGCGCCGGCGAACCGCTCAACCCACAAGTCATCCGTTGGTTCGCCGAACAGCTCGGCGTGGTCATTCACGATCATTACGGCCAAACCGAAATCGGCATGGTGCTGTGCAATCACCATGGGTTACGCCATCGGGTCCGCGAGGGTTCTGCCGGTTATGCGGTGCCGGGGTACCGGATTGTCGTGCTGGACGATGCGCAAAGGGAGTTGCCGACAGGCCAGCCGGGCGTACTGGCGGTGGATCGCGAGCGCTCGCCCCTGTGCTGGTTCAATGGCTACCTTCACATGCCCACCAAGGCGTTTGTGGGCCGTTATTACTTGAGCGGCGATATCGTGGAGCTCAATGAGGACGCCAGTATCAGCTTTGTCGGCCGTAACGACGATGTGATCACCACGTCCGGCTACCGCGTGGGGCCTTTCGATGTGGAGAGCGCGCTCGTCGAACATCCGGCAGTCGTCGAAACCGCGGTGATCGGCAAGCCCGACCCGCAACGCACCGAACTGATCAAGGCGTTTGTCGTGCTCAATCGTGAGTACCTGCCCAGTGTCGAGTTGGCAGAAGTCTTGCGCCTGCATGTCCGACAGCGCCTGGCTGCGCATGCGTACCCACGGGAAATCGAGTTCGTCGAGCAACTGCCCAAGACCCCCAGTGGTAAGTTGCAGCGGTTCATACTGCGCAACCAGGAAATTGCCAAGCAGCAGGCACTCGACACATGAGGACGGCTCTCGCGCTCAGCCGCTCGGAGTTTCAGCGCAGAGCCCTGGAGCTGTTCAAGGAGCGTAGTTTCAGCCAGGTCAGCATGCGCGAATTGGCAGCGCATGTTGGCATCAGCCCGGGAGCAATTTATCACCATGTAGAGAGCAAGGAAGCCATGTTGTATGAGTGGCTGATAGAGCTGTATCAGGCGCTCTTGTCGCACGTCGACCGGATCAACACCCGTAGATTGACGCCGGCACAACGTCTCACAACACTGATCGAAGGCCATCTTCAATTGCATGAACAGATGACCGGGCACTTCAAGTTAGCGGTCATGGACGCCAATTGCCTGGGCGCTCCGATGCAGGCGAGCGTTGAGCGATTGAGGCGAGCCTATGAGTCGCAACTCATGAAGGTGATCGGCCAGCAGGGCCATCAGCCCGGCGGGCCGTTGCGTGAGGGAGCGCTCACGGCGATTTTGCCCGTACTGAACAGCCTGCCCACATGGCTGAGCCCGACGATTGATAACTGTCAGCGTCGGCTTATTACAAAGACCATCGCCGATGCGGTCATAAAGGCCATTAATTCCCTACCTTGAGTGCCGCTGCGCAGGCCCAGTAGCCTCCTACACGCCTATCGCCTTGGCCAAGGCGCTTAGTCGCTCCTTCTCATGCTGCAGTGTCAGTGTTGCATGCGCGCGTGTGATGAGTTGGTCCGCCTGCCTAAGGCACGCCGTTTTGAACAGAACAGGGTCTATTTCGGCAAGGCTGATAAGGGCTTTCAACAGGCGAGCATCCACTTCGAACACACCTGCACCGTCTCTGCTGATCGGGGCGAAGAAATCCTCAAACAGATCATCGACGTTCAGCCCTCGAACAAATACCTGCTCACACTGCTGATCTGTCTGCCGGCCAGACCCGCCGGGCTTACCCCAGCATGTCAACGTTCTCACTCCCCGGCCAATCACATCAATAGCGGTACCTGGATCGTTGACGGCAGGTGACAACGCGCGCGAAGCGATTTCAGAGAGGACGCAGAGGCCGAAACGGGGATCGTGTTCGAATGTGCGACGGTTACCGATGGTCAGCGTAGACAGGATCTTTTCCCTGGTGGCCTGTGTGCCATCGTCTTGCCTGGTGCCCAGGCTGACCACGTGCAACAGTGGCATGCCTTCGTGTACGAAGGTTCCCGGCACCACCTCCAGGTAAATATGCGTGCAGTCATGCTGCGCGATAGCGCCCAAGGCCAACACGTCGATATGCTGCACATAGCCCGTCTGCTCACTTTCGATGGTCATTGCGCCGGGGGCCAGAGCGTGATCGGTCGGGTAGGCTGCAGCGCCGAGGCAGGGCCATTGGGCGCGTTGGCTGATGGCCGCCATGGCCGCTTTTTCGACGCGGTCGATGGTTTCTCCTACCCTGCCGAGCTTGGACAAATGGTCGATCCACCGCAGCAGGGTGTAGACCACCAGTACAACCACGGCGATGGTCACCGCGAACAGCAGCACGCGACCCTGCGCGCCGTAGGCGCCGGTGCTCAGGGCAATGATGCCTACTAGGCTGAAAAGAAATGAGCCAATAAACGTAGCGAGGGCGTTTTGCGTCGTAGTGTCTTCCATCACCAAAGTGGTGGCTCGCGGGGTCACACCACTACTTGCGGCACCGTACGCGGTGACCATCGTGCTCAAAGAAAAGGTCGTGACGGCCAGCATGCTGGACGCAATGATGCCCAGAATCTTGTCCACCGCATCTGCACCGATGCGCGTGGGCAGGGACTCGGGAACGAAGTCTTTGAACACAACGGCAAGCAGTGCCGTAGCGACCCCTAGAAGCGAGAACAAGGAGGCTCTGAACCACAATCGCTTGGTGAGACGATGGGTTGCCCAGCGCAAACGGTCGATCATGTGGTGCCCTCGGTGACTGCGTCGATTTGAACGGAGTGTACATGGCTGTCGATACTGGCTAAGTTGAATTAATCTTGGTCATCTCAAAAATGGAACACTGCCCATGTTCGACCTCAACGAACTCTTCCTCTACGCCAAGGTGGTCGAGTACGGCGGCTTTGCGGCGGCGGGCCGTGCGCTGAACCTGCCCAAATCGACCTTGAGCCGCAGAGTCAGCCAGCTTGAAGCCAGGCTGGGGGCGCGGCTGATACAGCGTTCGACGCGCCAGTTCCAGGTCACCGATATCGGCCAGGCCTATTACCGCCATTGCGTGGCGATGATTGCCGAAGCCGAGTCGGCCGAAGATGTGATTGCCTTCAACAAATCAGAGCCGCGGGGCGTGATCCGCTTGAGTTGCACCACTGCGCTGCTCAACTACTGGGTGGCGCCGATGCTCGCCCAATTCATGGCGCAATGCGCCAGCGTCGAACTGAACGTGAAAAGCTTCAACCGCAAGGTCGACATCATCAGCGAAGGCTATGACATGGCCTTGAACCTGTGTTTCCCGCCGCTGGAAAGCAGTGAGCTGGTCATGAAGGTACTGGCTAAAAGTCCTCAGGTACTGGTGGCGAGCGCGACTTTTTTGCAGGACGCTCCCCTGCCCTCGCTACCGGCTGACCTTGCCGGGCTGGCGACGATCCATTGGGGCAACCCGTTGCTTGCGTACCTGTGGGACCTGACCGGGCCGGACGGCGCGACGGCCCAGGTCGCGCACACGCCACGCCTGGTCAGCGATGATATGTCGACCCTGAAAAACGCAGCACTGGCGGGCGTGGGCATCGCCAACCTGCCGCAGGTAGTCGTGAAAGACGAACTGGCCGATGGCCGTTTGATTGCCGTATTGCCTGAATGGCAACCCGCTGAAGGCGTGATCACCGCCGTGTTCCCCTCCAGGCGTGGGCTGATGCCGTCGGTGCGGTCCTTGATCGACTTTCTGGGCGACGCGTTTGAGGCGCGGTGATGGTCCCACGGATTGCTGGGAAAGTTCCTTGCACCCTCAGCAACAGTCTTTTGTCATCAATCACATTGATAGCTCCCTAACAAAACCCCCATGCTAGAGGGCTGACTCCGCGCTTATATCATTCCGAATGATAGTTACCTTTGCTTCATTCGATTCGTGACATAGCACCTCCCCGCGCATGATCCGCCCATCTCAAATACATTGGCGGATGCACCTCATGGAACAGTCACTCAAACATTTGCGCTTCCCTCTGGCGATATTGGCCGTGGTGGTGATGAGCGCGTGCGGCAAGACCCAGGAACAGGCGGCCGCCATGCCTCCTGCCAAGGTCAGCGTGGCCAAGGTGCTGGAACAACCGGTCAACGAGTGGGACGAGTTCACCGGGCGCCTTGAAGCGCCGGAAACCGTGCAGATTCGTCCTCGGGTGTCCGGCCAGATTGACCAAGTCGCTTTTACTGAAGGCGCTTTGGTCAAGAAAGGCGACCTACTGTTCCAGATCGACCCGCGCCCGTTCCAGGCCGAAGTACGCCGCCTGGAGGCCCAACTGGCTCAGACCAAAGCCGCCGCCACCCGCAGCGAAAACGAAGCGCAACGCGGCGAACGCCTGCGCCAGAGCAATGCGATCTCCGCCGAACTGGCCGACTCGCGCACCACCGCAGCCCAGGAAGCCCGTGCCGCGATGGCCGGGATCCAGGCGCAGTTGGACCTGGCCAAGCTGAACCTGAGCTTCACCCGCGTGACCTCGCCCATCAGTGGCCGCGTCAGCCGTGCCGAAATCACCGCCGGCAACCTGGTGACCGCCGATACCACTGCGCTCACCAGCGTGGTCTCCACCGACAAGGTCTATGCCTACTTCGATGCCGATGAGCGCGTGTTCCTCAAGTACACCGAACTGGCCCGTGAAGGCCGGCGCGGCGCAACCACCCCTGTGTACCTGGGCCTGTCCAACGAAACCGGTAACCCGCACCTGGGCCAGATGAACTTCGTCGACAACCAGGTCAACCCGGCTACCGGCACCATCCGTGGCCGTGCGGTGTTCGACAACAGCAAGGGCGAATACACCCCTGGCCTGTATGCGCGCTTGAAACTGGTCGGCAGCGGCACCTATTCGGCGGTGTTGATCAACGACGAAGCCGTCGGCACTGACCTGGGCAAGAAATTCGTGCTGGTGATGGACGGCGACAAGCCGGCTTATCGCGCGGTGGAACTGGGGCCGAAAATCGAAGGCTTGCGCATCGTGCGCAGCGGCTTGACCAAGGACGACACCGTGATCGTCAAGGGCCTGCAGCGTGTACGCCCAGGCTCGCCGGTCGCACCCGAAACCATCCCGATGGCCAGCAAGGAAACCCTCGCCGCCTTGGCCCAACAACGACAAGCCCTTGAAGCCAGCAACCTGGAGCAAGTGGCGCCGGAGAAACCCGCGCCCAAGCTCGCAAGCGTCGCGACTCCACGCGGTTAAGGGATACGACTCAAGATGAATTTTTCCAAGTTCTTCATTTCACGGCCGATCTTCGCAGCGGTGCTGTCGCTGTTGATCCTGATCGCAGGCGCAATCTCGCTGTTCCAACTGCCGATCAGCGAATACCCGGAGGTGGTGCCGCCGACCGTGGTAGTGCGCGCCAACTTCCCGGGTGCCAACCCCAAAGTCATCGGTGAAACCGTGGCCGCGCCGTTGGAGCAAGCCATCACTGGTGTCGAGAACATGCTGTACATGTCCTCGCAGTCCACCGCCGACGGCAAGCTGACCCTGACCATCACCTTCGCCCTGGGCACCGACCTGGACAACGCGCAGGTGCAGGTGCAAAACCGTGTGACGCGCACCCAGCCCAAGCTGCCGGAGGAAGTGACGCGCATCGGTATTACCGTGGACAAGGCCTCCCCCGACCTGACCATGGTGGTGCACTTGACCTCCCCGGATCAGCGTTATGACATGTTGTACCTGTCCAACTACGCGATCCTCAATATCAAGGACGAACTGGCCCGCCTGGGCGGCGTCGGTGACGTGCAGTTGTTCGGCATGGGCGACTACTCCCTGCGCGTGTGGCTGGACCCGAACAAGACCGCCTCACGCAACCTGACCGCCACCGATGTGGTCACGGCGATCCGCGAGCAGAACCGCCAGGTGGCAGCCGGTGCCCTGGGCGCCCAACCTGCGCCGAGTGACACCAGCTTCCAGTTGTCGGTCAACACCCAGGGCCGCCTGGTCACTGAGGAAGAGTTCGAGAACATCGTGATTCGCGCCGGCGCCAACGGTGAAATCACCCGCCTCAAGGACATCGCCAGGGTCGAACTGGGCTCCAGCCAATACGCGCTGCGCTCGTTGATCGATAACCAGCCCGCCGTTGCGATTCCGATTTTCCAGCGTCCAGGCTCCAATGCCATCGACATCTCCAACGATGTACGCAGCAAAATGGCCGAGCTGAAAAAGAGCTTTCCGGCGGGCATGGATTACCGCATCGCCTATGACCCGACTATCTTTGTGCGCGGTTCCATCGAAGCGGTGGTGCATACCCTGTTTGAAGCACTGATCCTCGTGGTGCTGGTGGTGATTCTGTTCCTGCAGACCTGGCGCGCCTCGATCATTCCATTGGTGGCGGTACCGGTATCCTTGATCGGTACCTTTGCGGTGATGCACCTGTTCGGGTTCTCGCTCAACGCCCTGTCATTGTTCGGCCTGGTACTGGCCATCGGCATCGTGGTGGACGACGCCATCGTGGTGGTGGAGAACGTCGAGCGTAATATCGAACTGGGTCTGGAGCCGTTCCCGGCGACCGAAAAAGCCATGAGTGAAGTGACCGGCCCCATCATCGCCACGGCGCTGGTGCTGTGTGCGGTGTTCATTCCAGCCGCCTTTATCAGTGGCTTGACCGGGCAGTTCTACAAGCAGTTCGCCTTGACCATCGCGATCTCAACCGTGATCTCGGCGTTCAACTCCCTGACCCTGTCCCCTGCCCTGGCCGCTGTGCTGCTGCGCGGTCACGACGCGCCGAAGGACCGTTTCTCCAAGTTCCTCGACAAGGTCTTCGGAGGCTGGTTGTTCCGTCCCTTCAACCGCTTTTTCGAAAAGGCCAGCCATGGCTATGTAGGCACCGTGCGCCGTGTGATTCGCGGCAGCGGCATTGCCTTGTTCGTCTACGCGGGTTTGATGGTGCTGACGTTCTTCGGCTTTGCCCACACACCGACGGGTTTCGTACCGGCGCAGGACAAGCAATACCTGGTGGCCTTCGCCCAACTGCCCGACGCGGCGAGCCTGGACCGCACCGAAAACGTGATGAAGCGCATGTCGGAGATCGCCCTTAAACAACCCGGCGTGGAAGCCGCAATTGCCTTCCCGGGCCTGTCGATCAACGGGTTCACCAACAGTCCGAACAGCGGCATCGTGTTCGTGACCTTGAAGCCCTTTGATGAGCGCAAAGACCCAAGCATGTCTGCCGGTGCGATTGCCGGTGCACTGAACGGCCAATACGCCAATATCGAAGAAGCCTACATGGCGATCTTCCCGCCGCCGCCGGTACAGGGCCTGGGCACCATCGGCGGGTTCCGCCTGCAGATCGAAGACCGTGGCAACCTCGGCTATGACGAGCTGTACAAAGAAGTGCAGAACGTGATTGCCAAGAGCCACGGCGTGCCTGAACTGTTCGGCCTGTTCACCAGCTACACCGTGAACGTGCCACAGGTCGACGCCGCCATCGACCGCGAAAAGGCCAAGACCCACGGCGTGGCGATCAGCGACATCTTCGACACGCTGCAAGTCTACCTGGGTTCGCTGTATGCCAACGACTTCAACCGCTTCGGGCGTACCTACCAGGTCAACGTGCAGGCCGAGCAACAGTTCCGCCAGGACTCTGACCAGATCGGCCAACTGAAAGTGCGTAACAACAAAGGCGAGATGATCCCGCTGGCGACCTTTATCAAGGTCAGCGACACCTCGGGCCCGGACCGCGTGATGCACTACAACGGCTTCATCACCGCAGAAATCAACGGCAACGCCGCGCCGGGCTACAGCTCCGGCCAGGCCCAGGCCGCGATTGAAAAACTGCTCAAAGATGAACTGCCCAACGGCATGACCTACGAGTGGACCGACCTGACCTATCAGCAAATCCTCTCGGGCAATACCGCGCTGTTCGTGTTCCCGCTCTGTGTGCTGCTGGCGTTCCTGGTACTGGCCGCCCAATACGAAAGCTGGAGCCTGCCGCTGGCGGTGATCCTGATCGTACCGATGACGCTGCTGTCGGCCATTACCGGGGTAATCATCTCGGGCGGCGACAACAACATCTTCACCCAGATCGGCCTGATCGTACTGGTGGGCCTGGCGTGCAAGAACGCGATTCTGATCGTCGAATTTGCCAAGGATAAACAGCAGGAAGGCCTCGATCCGCTCGCCGCGGTACTGGAAGCCTGCCGCCTGCGTCTGCGGCCGATCCTGATGACCTCGTTCGCGTTCATCATGGGTGTGGTGCCGTTGGTGCTCTCCAGCGGTGCCGGCGCCGAGATGCGCCATGCCATGGGCGTGGCGGTGTTCTCCGGGATGATCGGTGTGACCTTCTTCGGTCTGTTGCTGACACCAGTGTTCTACGTACTGATCCGCCGCTATGTCGAACGCAGTGAAGCGCGCAAAGCGGCCAAGGCCTTGAAGCTGGAGACACAGCAATGAGTGTGAAAGTATTCCTGCCGAGCCTGTTGGTGCTGGCGCTCGCCGCCTGTGCCGTAGGCCCGGACTACAAGACCCAGCAACTGGAGGCGGCCAATATCACGGCCGCCGCCGACACCAAGAGCTACGACCACGCCAAATACGAAGGCATCTGGTGGCAGCAGTTCGACGACCCGACCCTCAACCAACTGGTGACCCAGTCCCTGAGCGGCAACCGCGACCTGCGCGTGGCCTTCGCCCGTCTGCGGGCGGCACGGGCCATCCGTGATGATGCGGCCAACGACATCATGCCGGTGGTCACCTCCCGCGCCAGCAGCGATGTGGGCAAGGGCCAGATTCCCGGCCAGACCACCAAACGCGTCAACAGCGAGCGCTACGACCTGGGCCTGGACATGGCCTGGGAAGTGGATTTGTTCGGACGTATCCGCCGCAACCTGGAAGCCAGTGACGCCGACCAACAGGTGGCCGAAGCCGACCTGTACCAGCTGCAAGTCACCATGATTGCCGAGCTGGTGGATGCCTACGGCCAACTGCGCGGTGCGCAACTGCGCGAACGTATTGCCCTGGACAACCTGAAGAACCAGCAGGAGTCGCGTGCCATCACCGTCAGCCTGCGTGATGCTGGCGTCGGTGATCAGCTCGACGTGGAACGTGCCGATGCGCGCCTGGCAGCGGTGGAAGCCAGCGTGCCGCAACTGCAGGCCGAACAAGTGCGCGAACGCAACCGCATCGCCACCCTCCTCGGCCAGCGCCCCGACAAGCTGAGCGTGGACCTGAGCCCGAAAGACTTGCCAGCGATTGCCAAGGCGTTGCCGATTGGCGACCCAGGGCAACTGCTGCAACGGCGCCCGGACATCCTCAGCGCCGAACGCAAACTGGCCGCCGCCACCGCACGTATCGGCGTGGCCAAGGCCGACCTGTTCCCACGGGTGAGCCTCAGCGGTTTCCTCGGCTTCACCGCCGGGCGCGGTTCGCAGATCGGCTCGGCCGCCGCGAATGCCTGGTCTCTAGGGCCGAGCATCACTTGGGCCGCGTTTGACCTGGGCAGCGTACGCGCGCGTTTGCGTGGCGCGAATGCCGAAGCCGATGGCGCGCTGGCCACCTATGAACAGCAAGTGTTGCTGGCATTGGAAGAGTCTGAAAACGCCTTCAGCGACTACGGCAAACGCCAGCAACGTTTGGTCTCGCTGATCCGCCAAAGCGAATCCAGCCGCGCCGCCGCCGACCTTGCGGCGATCCGCTACCGCGAAGGCACCGTGGACTTCCTGGTCCTGCTCGACGCCCAGCGCGAACGCCTGGCCGCCGAAGACGCCCAGGCCCAGGCCGAAGTCGACCTGTATCGCGGCATCGTCGCAATCTACAAGGCCCTTGGGGGTGGCTGGCAGCCGGATACAGTGGTGGCTAGCAGCAAGTGATGTAAAGAGCTCCTTTGGTTGGTCGCATCCAGCCAATTTTTAGCCCTGCGGTCCATTCGGTCGCGGGGCTTTTTTTTACCCTGGCATTAGCGGATCAATCAATTTGGCCTACGTGTAATACTTATCTGAAAGAAGTTTCCCAAATATTCAAACAGGTTAAATATCTGTCGCAAGGGGTCGATAGCAGGGTGAACCTTTCATCCTATAAGGAGACGAGCATGGATATGAGAGTGGTAATGCCCAATGCGCTTTCTAAGCAGGCAGATGCTTTTGTCATCAAAAACCCAGAGAAAACGACGAACACGTTTACTTTTACTGAAGAGTCCAAAGCCGTTGATGAACTGCGAGTGTGGCAGCAAACGCATCTTGCTGACCTGAAGCAGTTTTTAAAGAGCTATGACATGACATCTATTAGCACTGACGAGCTAAAAGTGGTCGGAAGGCGGTTGTACGAGAGCAATATCATTGATGCAAACGCTTTCGGCATATTCACATTTGGAGATGGTGCATTTGATGCCAACGGAAAACAAACAAACACACAGGTAAAATTCAACGCAATCGCCCTATTCAACGAAAAGCTGGATGATTACCTTGACTTTGTTAAAAGCAACCCAAGCGTGGGGCGCTCGCAAGGCATTCCTGAATACATAAAAGGGATGGTGGATGCTAATCGCGCTATTAATGCGTTGGCGTACTTCTCGAACTCTTCGAAAAATGATCTGTCAGTCGAAGAGCATGCTTGATCCCGACGCAGAAACCCAAATCGAAGTGTGCCAGAACCTCTGGCACACCCTATTTATCTATGGGTCAGCGGCCGTATCTAACGGTACCCGAATAGGACTTTGATTCCCCATCCGGGTTGTGAAGCCTCACTCGATAGGTACCTAAGGTTCCTACCCAGGAAGTATTGGCTGAAAGCGCGTTACCGGCGACGGCTTTCCAGGAACTGCCGACCTCTTGATCAATATAAATCTGAGGACTTCTCCCTGCACCGCCAGCGGAAACCATGGCATTTATATTTGCGCCGGAGCAACCGTTCGCACCAGTTATCGTGAAGGGACCATGGGCGACACTATCACCTCCAGGCCCGATTATCCCGGTGAAGCTCTCTGAAATATTCAAGCAAAGCGCAGACACCTGAACAGACACCACCATCAACGCACTAAAGGGTAACGCAATTAAACGCTTCATAAGTTCACCATCACATTATGGATTGAAAACTTAACGCATGAAGGTCATCACGCCACGTGCTCATTCAGCTATAGCAACGCCCTCACAGTTAAGTACTGTGACCCCTCTACCCAAAAGCGTCTGTAGCGGCCGCGTAGGATCACCATTAAAACTGTGCACGATTTTTTGTTCCGGATATGCCAGCCACTTCCTAAAAACAATAAGGCAGGGTCTGTCATACTCAAGCGAAGGGCGCTGTCAGTTATTTCCTAATCCCGCCTGTAACGCCACTTTCACGCAAGTCAGGTGCCGTCCTGGCCGCCCATTCTAAAAAGAACCTTTTTTAAAATACCAAGTGCTCTTGCACATAGGCCTTGAACGCCTGGTCACGTGCCGGCTGATGCGTGGGCGGGCGCTCGGGAAGCACTGTACCGGGAGGCTGCTGCATTAATCGGTAAACTCCGATCAGCTTCCTGGAGCCCTGCTCCATCGCGTAGATCAACCCTGGCGCGGGGGCGCGCGCAGAGCGTTTGCTGACGATTCTTATGGGTACCTGATCGGTGATCGGTAATTCCCCAAAAGCCGCCTGCGCGGCTTCAATTATCGCGCGGTTCTGCTTGAACAAGTTGGGGTCTGTCTTGAGCTGAGACAGCAGGGCAACACTGGTCATCGTGGACTCCGCGTTGAGATTGCCGGCGCGGGAGCCATACATGTTGACGCCCGTCTTGCCCACAAGGACTGGTGCATCTTCACCTGGCAGGACCAACACTGCAGGGTCGGTATGCCCGTTGGCCAGGTTGAGCAAACCTGCCGCATTTTCTTCATCTGTTCTCAACCGCGTGAGGTAGGCGAGATCAAGCGTACCTCGGCTCACAGGGCCTGGCAGGTGGTCCAATTCATGAATCAACGCGTTGCTCATAGCGCCTTCGTGGGAGCCGAAATGCTGGTAATAGCGCTTGGCACCATCGATGTTGACCTCCATGAATTTCCCCGTCTTATCGACCTTGAAATCTTCCGGGATGACCTGCGCCACCCATCGTTGGTCCCGGGAGCGCATGAACTTTATGTTTCTGGTGGTCAGCGCTTGAGCGTTGGTCTTGAGCCGTGTAAGGCGAGAGGTCATCAGTTTTCGTGCGTGATCAGGTCTAATGCCCTGGAAGCTCTTGAGCACAAAGTCCACGTCTTCAGTCAGCGCAGGGTCTGCTAGCGCTTTAAGTGCATCGTCCACCTTGGACACCATCAGCGGCTGCGAACGCTCGATGAGTTCCTTGACCTCCGCGCGTGTGGCTCTCGGCCCTGGCTTGACCTTGCCTTCGTTCGGTTGCGTCTCCACCGGGCGCTCTTCCTGCGGCTTTTCTGTGCTTTTTAGCGAGTCGCGGCGCATTTGCCGAACGCGCCCGACCCGTTGTTCTTCGAGTTGCGCTTTCCAAGCGGCGCGCACCACGCTCTGGGACTTCTCTCCAAGCCGATACAGGCGGCTTCCTACCCACTTGGCGGCTTTGAGCAGAGGTTCAGAGAGGCCGGCGAATGGATTGAGCAAACGGTTGGTGACTGTCCCCACCGCCCGGGTAGCCGCCGCCAGCCTGGAAAAGCCGGTTTGCGCCTTATCGAACGCTGCAGCCCCCTCCGCTGCACCTCCTGCGACGACAGTAATGGCTACCGCAACGTCGGTGGCGCACCCTGTCAACGCTCTCAGGTCTTTTTTGACGTGCCCGGAGACAATGTCGTCGTAGCAAGCCTTGAAGGGAATCAATGTATTTACAAGTGTTTTACTGACCCGTTTGACCCGATCCTGGAAACGCTCCGAGGCCGTTTGCCCCATTGCGGTAGTGAGGAGTTGTTCGGGATCCAGCACCAGATTGCGTTGGGCTACGTAGTCAGCAATCGCATTGGCCCGCTCCGAAAAAAAACCAAGCGGTGCCAGCGTTTGTGAAGATGTCGCCGCCGGCAGTGTTTCGCGCAATGCCCTGATCTGCACCTCGGATGCCCCCGCCCGTGGACCGTCCACGTGGGACTTCATACGGGTCACCCACAACCGCGGGACGATTGCCTCGCCTTTGTCCAACATCGCCTTGAAGTCGTGCCGTTCGACATAGGTCCCGCTCATGGGAAAAAACTCATAACACTTGGCATCTTTGCCCTGCCCGACGCCGATCAGGAAGCCATAGCGCCCCCTCACCGCCTGGAGTTGCTCATCGGCATCTGTTATGGAAGTACCTGCGCCATTAATGGACTCGGCCTCGACTCGATAAAAGGTCAGTTCCTGAGTGGCCAGTGCCTGCCGGTCCGCGTAGGGCATTTTGCTGAGAATGTCTTTCAGGCCCGTGGAGACGGCCTTTTGAAAACGCTCGGTATCACCCTTGACAGCCTCGGCAAGGGACTGCCCGGAATGTTTCAACCTCGTGAAGTGCACCCGCAGGGAAGCCAGCCTGGGGTCATATTCATCTTTGAACAACGTGGCGCCAGTCATATCCACAAGCCTGGTCGAGGCAAATTCACCGTACTTGAGATTGCCGCTCATGTGCAGGTCAACCAGGCTTTCCTTAAAGCCGAGACTGCGCTGCAACCAGGGTAACCCGGGCACCATATTAGACAGCAACTGGGGAAACCGGTACGCCACGGTATGCATCGGTTCGTTCAGATCGTGCCCGGGAAGCACGCGTTCGAGGTCAGCCTGTGCTCGCGCTCGCCGGTCTTTTATCGGGGTGCTCAATGTTACAAGGGCCTGATGAGAGCTCTCGATATAGTCGTTGTATTTTGTCGCCGCGACTTGCAGGTCTTGGGTGGTGTACTGATCGTCCGCTCGCCGAGCAATTACCCCGTGCATCGTTGCCCAATCAAGCAGCGGTTCTGTTTCGATGGCATGAAACAACACCGTTTGCTCCGGCGTCTGGGCCTGGAGGATGGCGCGCTCCAGCACCTGGTCATAGGTGAGGGTGCGGCTGGAGCCCTCTGCTGACTCCTCCAGCAACGCGACAGTTTTCCTGAGTACCACCCAGGCAGGAGAGCCGATGCGCAACGTATCCGGCGTGTCTGGCAGCACAAACTCTGGAGCGACACTGGCCAGCATGATATGCACAGTGGCATCCACCGCCTCGGGCCGCACGCGCCCATTGCGCACCAGATGCGCCTTCAAGTCGCCCTTGACTTCTGCCAGGGTACGCCCGGCGTTAGCCGGTGAGTACAGGTCATAACCTGCGATATGGTTTCTACGCTGCCCCAGCTCGGGGTCAATGCTCAACATCAGGGCAGTCAGCAGCAATTGGTTGCGCTGGTCGTTTGAAAACCCGGCAGGATCACGCCCAATCGCAGCCAGCAATGTGTTCTGCCGATAGCGATTGAGCGGTGCATGGCTACTCAGATGCCGAGTGATCTGATCATCCATGTTTTGCGTGGTCACGTTCATGCTGGTGAGGATGCCGTCGCCGACATAGGTTCTTAACGCCTCGACCAAGCGTTGGCGTTCGTCAAGGCTCAGGCTTGGGTGGCCTGGCTCCGGTGCCTGCGCAGATGCCCAGGTGTAGTTGCCCAAGGCAGGACTCGATGGTAGCCCAAGACGCTGCCAATTGATCAGGTTACGCACCTGCGCGGCCGTTCGCGGCAGGTTTTCACCACTCAGCCCTGGAAAACGTTGTTGCAGAAACGCCAGCGCGGTGGTGTCTTTGTCGACGGCGCCAGGACGGGGTGCCAGGTTAAACCGCAGGTTCGCCAGGTCGACGAAGGCATAGTCAGCCTTATCGAGCACACTGCGCTCCAACACGGTCAACCAGGCTTGCCGGTCAATCGCGTCCGCCTCGGCTTGAGTGAATCTGTGTTGCGCGGGATCCGACCCGGCAACCCACGATGACGAGACCTCAGGGGGGGTAACAAAAGGTGGGGGACCGAAACGCGCTGAAGAGAGAAGAGGTATTGCTGCAGGAACTTTTGATAACACGTCCATGACCCAGCGTTCAATAAGGGTTTCCAGACTGAGAGAAGGTCTGCGCTGGCTCCATAGGAAAAAGACGAGGCGCAAGCCAGACCTTTCGCTACGCTAATTGCCGCCGATTCAACTCGCGTCGCGCAGAATCAGGCTGCGCAAGTGCCCCGGATTGGACCCGGACCACTTGCGGAACGCCTTGTAGAACGAACTGGTATCGGCAAACCCCAACCGCGACGCAATCTCGGCAAAACTGATCTGCGGTTCAGCCAGCCACACAATCGCCAGCTCCTTGCGTACACCGTCTTTGAGGCCCTGATAAGTCTGCCCCTCCTCTGCCAGGCGGCGGCGCAGTGTGGAAGCGGAAATGCACAAGCTGGCCGCAAGGCCCTCGGTTTCAGGCCAGGTATGGGGCGGCATCTGGCGCAGGTCGTGCTTGATACGGGTGGCGAGGCTTTCGGGATCGCGGTATTTGACCAGGATGTTGGCCGGCGCACGGGCAAGGAAGCGCTTGAGTTCTTCCGGACTGCGCTTGATCGGCAGGTCGAGACAATCGGCTGAAAAAATCATGCGTGTGCGTGGTCGGTCAAAGCGCAGGTTGTCAGAAAACATCACCCGGTAATCGTCACAGAAGTCCGGCTGCGCGCAACGCAGTTCAATGGCGAGGATCGGGATGCGCCGCCCCGCCAGCCAGCAGGCGACGCCGTGGACGATCATCCAATAGGTGAAATAGGTAAAAGCGCGTTTTGGCTCATCAGGTTCGAGCAGGACAATCTCCGCCAGACTCTGCTGGCGAACCAGTTGGGCCGGAAGATGCTCAAGCATCAACGAGAGAAACCCCAAGCCGGTTTCCAGGCCGGCCGCCAGGCTGGGTTGCGCCATGGAGGCGCGACACAGGAACGCCAGGCTACCGGACTTGAGTGTGCGTGGGTCCATGCCAAAAAACTCATCGTCCCTGCGCCGCGCCAGCAAGCGCCACAGACGTGCATAGGCCGTGGCCGCCACGCGAGCGTCGGGCTGCTCAAGCAACGCCGGGTCAATCCCGACTTTGCTCAATGCCTCAACGGTGGCCGCTCCCGGCGCGCAACTGTGCAACAGCGCTTCGCGCACAAGGTGGATGGAGATAGTGTCTTTTTCCGACATGGGGCGTTGAACTGTCCGGCTGCAGTCTGGGTGGTCTGCATCATAAAGGCGGTTGCGCTTCGCCACCACCGTTCAGCCCACGTTCAGCAAAGGTCAATATTTCTTGTTTAGCAATGAGTATCATTATGTTACAACTTAGCTCCCTAACTAGTTGTGCCCGGGTGCCCGATGCTCGTTCCTTTTTTAATCATGCTGCGCGAAGGCATTGAAGCGGCATTAATCGTTGGCATTATCGCCAGTTACCTGCAACAGACCGGGCGTGGCCAGTGGATGCCTGCAGTGTGGATCGGCGTGTTCCTGGCGGCAGCGCTGGCGCTGCTGGTGGGCGGCGGCCTGGAGTTGGTCAGTGCGGAATTCCCGCAAAAGCAGCAGGAATTGTTTGAAGGTGTCGTCGGTCTGGTGGCCGTGGGCATCCTCAGTTCCATGGTGTTCTGGATGCGCAAAGTGGCGCGCTCGATTAAACACTCGCTGCATGAATCCCTCGATCATGCGCTGGCCGGCTCCAGGCATCAGGTGTTCGCCTTGATCGCCATGGTGTTCTTCGCCGTGGCCCGCGAAGGGCTGGAGACGGTGTTCTTCCTGTTGGCCGTGTTCCAGCAAAGCGAAGGTCCGGGCGCTCCGGTGGGCGCCCTGCTTGGCCTGGCGCTGGCCATTGTTGTGGGTTTGCTGATTTATTCCGGCAGCATGCGCCTGAACCTCAGTGCGTTTTTCCGCTGGACCGGCCTGTTCATCCTGGTGGTCGCGGCCGGCATTCTCGCCAATTCGGTGCAAGCCCTGCATGAAGCCGGCGTGTGGAATCACTGGCAGACCGTGCTATTCGACTTCAGCGCTGCGTTGCCCATGGACAGCCCGCTCGGTTCGGTACTGGCCGGTATGTTCGGTTACCAGGAGGCGCCGACCGTGAGCACCCTGGGCGCCTATCTGATTTACCTGGTGGTGGCCCTGGTGATGTTCTTCCTGCCCGCGGCCCCTACCCAGCCCGTTGCCAATACCTCTTCAGTTTCCAGCCAGTAAGGACCGTCTCTTGTCCAACCCAACCCCTCAATCGGCCCCGCCGTCCCGCGCCCTGCGCTGGGGCGTGGCCGGCTCGGTGGTGGTGATGATCGCCGCCGGAGGCCTGTTCTACTACGCCTCGCAATTGGCCGCCGGCAAGCGCCAGACCAACCACAATGAAATCGCGGTGACCATCCACGGCCACGCCTGCGAACCCAACGCCCTGACGGTACCAGCAGGACATGCCAGCTTTCGCATCATCAACCGCTCCGACCGCGCGGTGGAGTGGGAAATCCTCGACGGCGTGCTGGTGGTCGAAGAGCGGGAAAACATCGCCCCAGGCCTGAGCCAAGTGATCAACGCCAACCTGCTGCCCGGCGACTACGCCATTACCTGTGGCCTGCTGAGCAACCCTCGCGGCACCTTGCATGTCACGCCCACGGCAGAGTCTGACGCCCAGGCCAAGGCCAAGCCGTCGATGGTGGCCTTTATCGGCCCGTTGTCGGAGTTTCGCGTGTACCTGAGCAGCCAAGGCGGTGCGCTGGTCAAGGCCGTAACGGTCCTGCAACAGGCCATCGCCGCCGGCGACCTGGCCCAGGCCCAGGCGCTGTATGTACCGGCGCGCGAGGCGTATCAGCGCCTGGCGCCGGCGTCTCAGCGTCTGGCCGAATTGGATAACGCGATCAATGCCCGCGCCGATTATTTTGAAAAGCGCGAGCAGGACCCCGCCTTCAGCGGCTTCCACCGCCTCGAATACAGCCTGTTCCAGCAACACAGCCTTGATGGCCTCGCGCCGGTCGCCCAACGCCTGGTTACCGACGTCACCACGCTCAAGCAGCAATTACTGGCCCAGTCCCTGCCCCCGGAGCAACTGGTGAGCATCGTGGTCCGCAACCTCAACAGCCTGGCGGACGTGCGGGCGGCGAGCGGTGAAGAGGAACGCTACAGCCACATCGACTTGAACGGCTTTGCCGCCAATCTGCAGGTCGCGCGCAAGGTGGTCGACCTGATGCGCCCGTTGCTGGTCAAGTCCGCCGCCGACCTGTTGCCCGCTATCGACAGCGCGCTCAACGCCTTCGACAGCGAACTCGACGGGCTCAAGGTGAATGACCGCTACCCCAGCTACGACAAGGTTACAGCCGATCAGCGCAAGCAGATCGGCGACAAGGCCAAGGCACTGGCCGTTGCACTCGATGGAATCGACCCCGCCCTTGGCCTTTCCGGCCTGCAGTGAAGACGACCGCATACATGAGTGATACAGAACAGTTTGACCTCCAACGTCGCCGCGTCCTGTTGGGCATGGCGGCCACCGGCGCTGCGATTGCCGGCAGCAGCCTGACCTGCCCGGCGATGGCGGCTGAGCAAGTCACCACCGCACCACGCAGTGACAAGACCCAGGACCACCAGGCGTTTTTCGGCAAGCACCAAAGCGGCATCGTCACCCCGCGCCCGGCCTGCGGCATGGTCGTGGCGTTCGATGTACTGGCCAGCGACCGCCAAGACCTGGAACGTCTGTTCCGCACCCTCAACGAGCGCATCGCATTTCTGATGACCGGCGGCACCGTGCCCCAGGTCGACCCGAAATTGCCGCCCACCGATTCCGGCATCCTTGGCCCTGTGGTCACACCGGATAACCTGACCATTACAGTATCGGTCGGTGAGTCGTTGTTCGACGAACGCTTCGGCCTTGCCGCCGCCAAGCCCAAGCGCCTGAGTCGCATGGTCGGCTTTCCCAACGATGCACTGGAACCGGCGCAGTGTCACGGCGACCTGAGCCTGCAGTTCAGCTCCAACACGCCGGACACCAATATCCACGCGCTGCGTGACATCGTCAAAAACCTGCCCGACCTGCTGCTGGTGCGCTGGAAGCAAGAAGGCAGCGTGCCGCCCCAGGCACCGGCCAAGCCCGGCGAACCGGCACAGAGTGCGCGCAACTTCCTGGGCTTTCGCGATGGCTCGGCCAACCCCAACTCCAACGATGACAAGGCCATGGACCAGATCGTCTGGGTACAGCCCACCAGCGACGAGCCGGCCTGGGCCGCCCATGGCAGTTACCAGGCCGTGCGCATCATCCGTAACTTTGTCGAGCGCTGGGATCGCACTCCGCTGCAAGAACAGGAAAGCATCATCGGCCGTATCAAACCCACGGGCGCGCCCATGGACGGCCAGCACGAAACCCAGGTCCCGGACTACCGCAAGGACCCGCAAGGCAAGTTGACCAAGCTTGATGCTCACATCCGCCTGGCCAACCCGCGCACCCCGCAGACCCAGGCCAACCTGATCCTGCGGCGGCCGTTCAACTACTCCAACGGCGTCAACAAAAACGGTCAACTGGACATGGGCTTGTTGTTCATCTGCTACCAGGCTGACCTGGAGAAAGGCTTTATCAGCGTGCAAACCCGGCTCAACGGCGAACCGCTGGAGGAGTACCTCAAGCCAGTGGGTGGCGGGTATTTCTTTACCTTGCCGGGTGTCACCGGGCCCAAGGATTTCATCGGACGCACGCTGCTCGCCGCAACGCACCCTCACCCCCCTGCCAAGACCTAAAACACCCCACAGCGGAATGCATCCCATGAAGAAGTCGTCTATCGCGTTGTTGTTACTCAGCCTTTCGCCACTGGCAAGCTTCGCCGCTACTGCGCCGTTGGACCTGGTGGGCCCGGTGTCGGATTACAAAATCTACGTCACCGAAGAAATCGCTGAGCTGGTCACCCAGACCCAGGCGTTTACTGACGCCATCAATAAAGGCGACCTGGCCACCGCCAAGAAGCTCTACGCGCCGACTCGCGTGCACTATGAGTCCATCGAGCCGATCGCCGAGCTGTTCAGCGACCTCGACGCGTCCATCGACTCACGCGTCGACGATCACGAGAAAGGCGTCAAGGCCGAAGACTTCACCGGTTTCCACCGCATCGAGTACAGCCTGTTCTCCGAGAACACCACCCAGGGTCTCGCCGCCCTGGCCGATAAACTCAACAAGGACGTGCTGGACCTGAAAACCCGGGTTGACGGCCTGACCTTCCCGCCTGAAAAAGTCGTCGGCGGCGCCGCAGCGCTGCTTGAGGAAGTCGCCGCCACCAAGATTTCCGGTGAGGAAGACCGCTACAGCCATACCGACCTGTACGACTTTCAAGGCAACATCGACGGTGCAAAGAAAATCGTCGACCTGTTCCGTGGCCAGATCGACCACCAAGACAAGGCATTTTTGGCCAAGGTCGATAAAAACTTCGCCGCCGTGGACAAGATCCTGGCCAAATACAAGACCTCGGATGGCGGCTTCGAGACCTACGACAAAGTCAAGGAAAACGACCGTAAGGCTTTAGTGGGCCCGGTCAATACACTGGCGGAAGATTTGTCCACTTTGCGTGGGAAGTTGGGACTCAACTGATCGAAAGCGCCCCCCGTACGTCACGGCGAGGGCGCTGCCTGAAGTGTTTCAGGTCGTCATGCGGGCAGTGCTTCAAACCCATCCAGCGGCGTGCCGGTCGGCAACCCGGTCTTTGGATGGGTCGCGTACCAACGTCCATCGGTCTGTACCGCGTACACCGGTATCGAATGATTGTGTCCGTTATGAGCACCAGGCTGAACCGCCTGCTCCTGGACATTGTGCGGCGCCTGCAACTGGTTTGATACACCCAGGCAAGTGCGCAGTTTTTCTTCCACCACGCCAAGCTTTAAAAGCACTGAGGGGTTCGATGCCCTGCCTAACGCTTTAGGCAGCGCGACGAGCCCTTTCCCTCCAGCGGCCATCAAATCTGCCGCGCCATCCAGTGGGTTCAAGAAGCCACTGACCACCTCAACCCCCTTTTCCAGTACGCGAAACGCCTTGACGCCGAAGGGAGCCACAGCTTTTGTGGACTTGACGAGCGGTTTCAAGGTTCCAAATGCCCCACCTGCGAATGCCCCGGCGGTGTCGATGATCAGCCCGCGCATCCCTTCAACGATGTTGCCTTTGGTCAGGTCAATGACGGCCCCGACAAACGGGATCATGCTCAACAAAATACTGTCGTTGCGTCGCAATATTTCGCGCTTTTGTTCCAGCGGCAACATGCCATGCGCGACCTTCAGCACGCTGGCACGATGATGGATAAAATTGCCCTGCATGATCCGATCGACAATTGACTGGGTGCGGGGCGACGAAAAACTGTTAGGCACCTGGTTGGATGCCTCGCCCTGTACAGAGACCGGCGTAGCGTGCAGGGTCTCGCCCAGCTTATCAATAATGACACCTGGCGAGGTCACACCGGGCCTGGGCAAGGCATTGGAGCTGTAAGCGGCAAAATCAAATGGTTCCACCGCGCCCAGCCGCACGGGGAGCTCTGACACCGCCCAAGGCCCATACGTCTTCGGCACCGTTTGAAAGGTCCCTCCGAGGGCCAAATCACGCGGCAGGTCTTCGCGCTTGACGATCAACAGCTTGTCCGGGAACACCTCGAAGTAGCTGATTACCCCGTTGTAATTACAGCGTATCAGCGTGCCCTTTCGCCCTCTGCGCTCCTCCACCTGCTCCGGTGTTACATCTATCTCAGGCACGCTATCGGTTGCCTCGCGCAAGGCAAACAGGTCCACGTCCCCCCACTCCAAGGCTTGGCGATCAGCCAACGGCAGTTGGGCGATCATGCGTCTTGTGGCGATGCTCAAACCCTGCTTGAGTTTGTCCAGGTAGGCATCGACTTCACCAGGCAATTGGGCCTGCACATCCGGTAAATGGGCGATCCTGGCGTTCAACGCTTGCACGTTGGCATCAACGGCTGCCTGGTCGGATGCGCTCAGCCGCGGTATGACAAATGGAGAGTTGCGCCGGGCTGGTTGTGGCGGCTGCTCCCCGGGCGCCAGCAGCATCCACCGGTCCCTTGTAAGGTCGCCGGTCATGTACGCCTCGATCAGCGTACGCGTTCTCGGCTCGGACAGCTTCATGTTGCGGCGTTCATCCGGGTCTGCGATGTATACCCGCATGGCTTTCAACTGTTCCGCGCTCAGGCCTGGAAATACTGTCTGCAAGTTCCTGATCGCCGAGTCTTCTCGTATAGGCAGCGGCAGGTTGAACTGCTCCAACGCATAAACGAGTTGCTCGCACTCCTCATTGAAAGCCGTGATGGCCTGCAGATGGTGCTGCTGTGTGTAGCGGCCATCCACTGGCTTTTCATAAAGCCCGCGCATCAAGCCCCAATCGAGTAACACGTCGATCCCATAATTATCCAATACCGCCGCTTCGCCCGGCGTACTGGTGCTCAGCCGGCTGAGTCCCATAATTTCGGTGTGGCTCATGCGCCGCGAGCAACCAGGCCCACCTTGCCGCTCGGCAAACGTGACCCCCAGGCGAAAGTCGGCCCATTCCACCGAGCCTATCCGCATCGTGGAAGGGATATCCCGGACCAGAAACTCGGGCGCGCTACTGGCCAACAACAGATGCGCGGCCAGCGGTACCGTCTTTGGATCGAGCAAGGTGTTCTGAGCCAGTTGGGTCTCGATTTCAGCGCGTACCGATGCCATCGTCCGTCCACTGTTGGCGGGCTGATAGATGTCATAACCGGCAACGTTTCCAGGGCGCCGAGGCATCTCGGGGTCGATCTGCAGCAGAGCCGCCGTGAGTTCCCACTGCTTGGCTTCGAGGGTTGATAAGTCATAAGTACCGGACGCGCCCTGAAAATACAGACTGCGAGCAGCGGCCTTGCCCCAGTCCAGAGCTAACGGTTGGTCAAGTATCCGCTCCAGTATCTTGTCGGCGTTGGCACGCACCTCCTGCGGGGTGTGCTCATCGAGTACGCCTTGAAAATCCAAGGCGCGCAATAGACTCGGTTCGCTGCGACCGATGGCATCGTCGCTCAAGAGTTGCGCTATCAAGCGTTTGTCATTTTCAGACAACATGCCCGGTACCCATGGTCGTGCAAGCAATTGCGCGTAATTACCCAGCGCGGGGGCAGGCGCCACCGCAGCTTGCAACCAGCGAATGACATTGCGCACTTCCTTCGCGGTCTTGGGTACGAGGAAGCCGTGAGAAATCAGTACATCACGCACGGCGGCCTTGTCGGCACCGTCTGTGGCAAGCACCGACGTGGCGCCGATCGGCGTCTGCGCATCGGCCAGCGACACCTCTTCGTCGTCGGGTCGATTGCGAACTAGATCAGCCAGGCAACCTGCCAGGTATTGACGCTCGTCCAGCCGGTCGATGGTTTTTCTTGCCGCAAGGCTGCTGCCCTGCAGCCGGCCTTTTGTCTCGGTTGACCAACCGGACCATTCCTCCGCCAACAGATGTCCACGCACCAACGCCAACTCATCGGCATTCGTTGGCGGGGTGATGTCATGCCACTGCAAGACAGCATTGCGAGAAAACCGGTCGGACTGTTCCGGCACATAAGCCACCCCATTACCCGCCCTATCCAGCGCCGTGGCAGCGGCGCGCAATCGGGCCCCGACCTGCCACCAGCCAGAATCGTCGTTCAGAGTGAACGTCTTTCGCGTTCCCACGCGACCGCTTAAGACCAGCCCTGTGATCGAATCCGGTTTCACCACCACGGTATCCAGGGCCATGCCTTTGCTCATAATCCACGCCTTGACTTCATCAGTATTGAACGCACTGCGCAAAGCGGCAAAGCCTGCGTAGAAAGTGCTGTCGGTGGGGATCTGGACGAGGGAATCCCACGCGTGGCGCGTGGCTGATGTCGCCAGCTCGTTACGCAGGCGGTGATCACCCTCGCTCGACGCCAAGGGCACAGGTTGCAGCGTCCATCGTCGGGGACTATCTACAGCAGGATTTGAGGCTGCTTCGCGCTTGCTGCGAACAACGGGGTCGGGGAAGGCGTTTGCCGCCGGGCTCACAGAATGTAGCGGCGGCGTAAACGCAAGGGTGTCGCGACTAGGGCTGATACTCGACATGTCTGTTTCCTCTGAACCAATCAAGGGCAGAGTTCTCGTCCCTAAGAACCGTCGAGAAACAACGTAGCAACCAACACAAGCTATGCGAGTAGGTAAACTCCCAAGACGGTGAAAACAGTCCTACAGAATACGGTACAGCAACCGCTCGATGCGCACTCGACTGACCCGGCGCAGGAACTTGCCCACCGCGGGTGGATAATCCACCAGCGTTTGCAACTGTTGGTAGCCCTCGATACGGGTTACGTGCTGGAAGATCTGGGCCAACTCGGTACGCCGCGGCGCTAGCCACTGCCCTTGTGGATCGTCGATCAGCAAGCCGTTTTCCAAATCGAGGCGAAACGCCCGAGGGTTGAGGTTGTTGCCGGTGAGCAAGGTGTAGCGCTCATCCACCCACATGCCCTTTAGATGGTAGGTGTTATCGCCGTCGCGCCATAAGTGCAGGTTCAACTGGCCGCTGTTGATCATCGGCTGATGCCGCTTGGCAAAGCGTCGCAGGCTGATCTCGTACAGGTACGGCAACGCCGCAATCACCTTGAAAGGTTCGGTGGGCGGAATGTAGAAATCGTTGGCGGTCTTGTCGCCCACCACGATGTCGATCTTCACACCGCGTGCCAGAGCGCGGTTGATCTCACGGGTCACCGGCAATGGGAGGTTGAAATACGGCGTGCAAATAGTCAGCTGCTGCTGGGCGCTGGCGATCAATTCGAGGATCACCCGGCTCAACGGGTTGTTCTTGCCGACGCCAAGCAATGGGCTGACCGACAGATGACCGTTGGGAAACTGGCCGGCCGTGGTGTCGTAGGCCGCATGCTTGAGACGGCTGCGCAGGTCGCCGATGTCGTTGCGCAGGCTGCGAGTGGTGGGCGGGTTCGGCAGGTCCAGGCGATGCACGGCCTTGGACGCCACCAGGCCGTGTTCCACCAGGTGCTGCATCGAATCGGCCAAGGGTTGGCTATGGATCAGATGGTAACGGTCGAAGCGGTATTTATCGAACTTGTGCAGGTACACATTGTTCAGGCTGGCGCCGCTGTACAGCACGCTGTCATCGATCACGAAGCCCTTGAGGTGCAACACGCCGAACAGCTCGCGGGTTTGCACCGGCACGCCGTACACCGGTACTTCGGTGGCGTGGCGCTGAGTCATCGCCTGGTACCAGGCGCTGTTGCCCGGTTGCTTGCCCGCGCCGATCAACCCGCGCTGGGCGCGCAGCCAATCAACCATCACCACGATGTCCAGTTCGGGCCGTGCGGCCTTGGCGGCATGCAGCGCGTCGTAGATTTCCTGCCCCGCCTCATCCTGCTGCAAGTACAAGGCAACGATGTATATACGCCGCGTGGCCTGGGCGATTTTCTCCAACAAGCAGCGACGGTAGGCGTCGGCGCTGGGCAGCACTTCAATGGCCTCGTTGGACAACGGGAAACCGCGCAGCTTGGGCAACAGGGAGCGTTTGAAGAACGACGGCATAGGGCTCGCAATGGGTCGAATCCGAAGAGGCCCAAAGCTTACACCATGAGGCTGCTCAGGTCTCGCAGTGGGCAATTCAAAAACCGGTTGACCATGAAGAACGATCGTTCTACTGTGCGAAACATGAACGATATCACTCAGAATGAAACCCGCGACATCATCCTCGACGTCACCGAAAAATTGATCTATCGCCACGGCATTGCTGCCACCGGCATGGACTTACTGGTGAAAACCGCCGGGGTGTCGAGAAAGAGTATCTACCGCTACTTCACCAACAAGGATGAGTTGGTGATAGCTGCCCTTCAACGCCGCGACGAGCGCTGGATGCAGTGGCTGCGCAGCGAAGTGGAACACAGCGACGACAGCGGCGAACGCCTGCTGGGGCTGTTCGGCGCGCTCAAGCGCTGGTTCGGCTCGGCGGACTTTCGCGGCTGCGCCTTTATCAACACCAGCGGTGAAACCGGCGACGCCCAGGACCCGGTGCGCCTGTTGGCCAAGGCCCATAAACGCAAACTGTTCGATTACGCACTCGAACTGTGCCAAGCACATGGCACTCCCGACCCGGAGCAGCAGGCCGCGCAACTGCTGATCCTGATCGATGGTGCCATTACCGTCGCCCTGGTCATGGGTGATTCAACAGCTGCCGATAATGCGCAATGCATGGCGCGGACCTTACTGCAACTTTGAACTCACAGACCAGGCAACTTTCGACCCAACCTTAATTACTTTGAGGAGCCGCCCATGTCAGCCCAAGAAGACGTCCGTCCACCCCTGCCGCCGTTTACCCGCGATTCGGCCATCGAAAAAGTCCGCCTGGCGGAAGACGGCTGGAACTCCCGCGACCCACAACGCGTGTCTCTGGCCTACACCCTGGATACGAACTGGCGCAACCGCGCCGAATTTGCCCATAACCGCGAAGAAGCCAAGCAGTTCCTGAGCCGCAAATGGGCCAAGGAGCTGGATTATCGACTGATCAAGGAATTGTGGGCCTTCACCGATAACCGCATCGCGGTGCGCTATGCCTATGAATGGCACGATGATTCGGGTAACTGGTTTCGCTCGTACGGCAATGAGAACTGGGAGTTCGACGAGAACGGCTTGATGGCCAACCGCTTTGCCTGCATCAACGATATGCCGATCAAAGAGAGCGAGCGCAAGTTCCATTGGCCGCTGGGGCGGCGCCCGGATGAGCATCCGGGCCTGTCAGAACTGGGGCTATAACCCCGATTCTGCAGACCGAATGAGATCCAATGTGGGAGCTGGCTTGCCTGCGAAAGCGGTCGTGCAGTAACAGATTCAGCGCCTGACACACCGCCTTCGCAGGCAAGCCAGCTCCCACACTTGGATCGCAGGGCATCAATTGGATCAACGTCTGCTGTCAACGCCCTCCCACACGTTTAGTCCTGATTCAGCCAGACCTACGGCAACGAAAACTGGGAGTCCGACGAGAACGGCTTGATGGCCAACCGCTTTGCCTGCATCAACGATATGCCGATCAAAGAGAACGAGCGCCAGTTCCATTGGCCGCTGGGGCGGCGCCCGGATGAGCATCCCGGCCTGTCAGAGCTGGGGCTATAACCCCGACTCTGCAGACCGAATGAGATCCAATGTGGGAGCTGGCTTGCCTAAGAAAGCGGTGGTGCAGTAATAGATTCAGCGCCTGACACACCGCCTTCGCAGGCAAGCCAACTCCCACATTTGGATCGCGGGGCATCAATTGGATCTGCCTCTGCTGTCAGCCCCACGTACGTTTAGTCCTGATTCAGCCCAACCCGATACAACACGCCGTCATCCTCATCAGTCAGCACATACAGAAAGCCATCCGGCCCCTGCCGCACATCGCGAATTCGCGCTTTCAATTCGCCCAACAAGCGTTCTTCGTGGATCACCTTGTCCCCCTCGAACTGCAACCGAATCAGCTCTTGGCTGGCCAGCGCGCCGATAAACAGGTTGTGCTGCCATGCCTTGAATCGGTCGGCGTCGTAGAACGCCATGCCACTGATGCCCGGCGATTTCTCCCAGACATGATGGGGCGCCACTGTGCCCTCTGCCGTTTTGCCCTTGGCTTCCGGAATCGGCAGCAGGGAATAGTTGATGCCATGGGTTGCCAACGGCCAACCGTAGTTCTTGCCGCGCTCGATGATATTGACTTCGTCGCCGCCACGGGGCCCGTGTTCATGTTCCCAGATCGTGCCGCTCCAGGGGTTCAGGGCCAGCCCCTGAGGGTTACGCTGCCCGTAGGACCAGATCTCCGGACGCACGCCGGGTTGACCGACGAAAGGGTTGTCGTCCGGCACGCGCCCATCCGGGTAGATGCGCACCACTTTACCTTGCAGCTTGTCCAGGTCCTGGGCCGTGGGGCGGTCGTTGTTCTCCCCGAGAGTCACGAACAGGTAGCCATCACGATCGAAGGCCAAGCGCGAGCCAAAGTGGTTGCCAGTAGACAGCTTGGGCTCCTGGCGCAGTATCACCTTGAAGTCCTCCAAGCCGCTCAAGTCGGCCGCCAAACGACCACGCCCTACGGCTGTGCCGGCCTTGCCACCCTCGCCACCGCCTTCGGCGTACGACAGGTACACAAGACGGTCCTGCTTGAAGTCTGGCGACAGCACCACATCCAGCAACCCACCCTGTCCTTTGGCCCATACCTGCGGCACGCCCTTCAAGGGCGCAGACAGCTTGCCGTCCGGACTCACAAAACGCAGGTTTCCAGGCAGCTCAGTCACCAGGAAACCTTGCTGGTCCGGCAAAAATGCCAGTGCCCACGGATGGTCAAGGCCCTTGGCAACCGGCGTGGCGGTGATGCTGCCTTGCTCACTGGGGAACTGTTGGCTATCGGCGGCATACACCGCGCTCAACGGTAGCAACGCGCTGGCGCACAGGGCGGCTAGCAGGGTTTTACGTACAAACATAAGGCGAGATCCTTAGCGGCGATTGCCGTTGGCATCATAGGTGGGCGCTTTGGGTGCGGTGGCCGGTGGGCTGGGGGCCGCCTCCTGCTTGGGGTAGCGGTTGCCGATGCCGCCGTTTTCCAGCGTCGGCCGCGGGTTTGCCGGGACAGGCTGGATACTGCGTACCGCCGGTGTATTGGGCTGGGTGCCCTGCATGCTATTGGGGTTGGCCCGGTGAATAGGGCCGTAGTCGTTACGCCCTGGCAGGTTTTGCGCCTGGGCCAATGGCGCAAGGGCCAGGCCCAGCGCCAGTGCTGCAAGATGACGTACACAAGGGTTCATGGCCAAACCTCTCTATGCCAAGTACTACGTGCTTTCGATAACACGCTACGCCGTGGGTTCGCGTTGTGACACTAAATAGTTTCTCATCAGGTGTAACACGATCTGTCCGAGCATCTATCCGCCGAAACTTTTGCCGTGCTCTGCGAGTCACCAGCACACAGGCTCTTCGTTGAGGAATAACACCTATGCCACGGGCAATCTGGAAAGGCGCCATCAGTTTCGGCTTGGTTCACATCCCGGTATCGCTGGTCTCGGCGACCTCTTCACAAGGCGTCGACTTCGACTGGCTGGACAAGCGCAGCATGGACCCGGTGGGCTATAAGCGCATCAACAAAACCACCGGCAAGGAAGTCACCAAAGACAATATCGTCAAGGGCGTGGCCTTTGAAAAAGGACGCTATGTGGTGCTCAGCGAAGACGAAATTCGCTCGGCACACCCCAAGTCCACCCAGACCATCGAAATCATCGCCTTCGTCGCCAGCGACCAGATCCCCCTGCAAAACATCGACACGCCCTACTTTCTCGCCCCGGATAAACGCGGCGGCAAGGTCTATGCATTGCTGCGCGAAGCGCTGAAAAAAACCGGCAAGGTCGCCCTGGCCAATGTGGTGCTGCACACCAAGCAGCATCTGGCTGCGTTGATGCCGCTGGAGTCGGCGCTGGTGCTGGTCATGCTGCGCTGGCCCGCCGAAGTGCGCAGCCTGGATGAGTTGGAGTTGGGCAGCGATGTGACAAAGCCGACCCTGGCCAAAGGTGAATTGGACATGGCCAAGCGCCTGGTGGAAGACATGAGCGCCGATTGGCAGCCCGATGAGTACCGTGACAGCTTCCAGGACAAGATCAGGGCGCTGGTGGCGAAGAAGGCCAAGGCCGGCAAGATCGAAGATGTGGAAACGGCCGAAGGCGGCGAAGAGCGAAAATCCGCGGATGTCATCGACCTGACGGAACTGCTCAAACGCAGCCTGGCGGGTAAACCTGCGGCGAAAAAGAGCGCCGCGAAAAAGTCCAATAACAAGGCCTCTTGAGCCTGCCATTGACGGGAGAACGACATGGCAAAGCCCCTGAGCGAGTACAACCGCAAGCGCGATTTCAAGATCACCGCCGAACCCGCAGGCAGCTCACCCGCCAGCAAACGTACCGCTTCGGCCCTGAGCTTTGTGATTCAAAAGCATGATGCGCGCAACCTGCATTACGACTTTCGCCTGGAACTGGATGGCGTGCTGTTGAGCTGGGCGGTGCCCAAGGGCCCAAGCCTGGACCCGAGCCAGAAACGCCTGGCGGTGCATGTTGAAGACCACCCACTGAGCTATGGCAGTTTCGAGGGCAGTATCCCCACCGGCCAATACGGTGCGGGGGATGTAATCGTGTGGGACCGAGGCATCTGGCAACCCCACGATGACCCGCGCAAAGCCTACGCGGCGGGTAAACTCAAATTCACCTTGGTGGGTGAGAAACTCTCCGGTGATTGGGCGCTGGTACGTACCCGCCTCAAGGGCAGCGGTGACAAGGAGCAGTGGCTGTTGATCAAGGAAAACGATCAGCAGGCGCGCCCGGCCTCTGAGTTCGATATTGTCGAGGCCGAGCCCGCCAGCGTGCTCAGCGACGCGGTCGTGGGCAAGCCAAAAGCCAAGGCCAAGGCCAAACCCAAGGCCGCGCCAAAAGCCAAAGCGCCCAAGCGCAACGCTGCGCTGCCTGACGAGTTTGCCCCCCAACTGGCAACCTTGGTCGACCGCGCCCCCGAGGGTGATTGGCGCTACGAAATCAAGTTCGACGGCTACCGCATCATGGCGCGCATTCGCGACGGTGAAGTGCGCCTGTTCACCCGCAACGGCCACGACTGGACCGAGCGCCTGCCGCGTCAGTGCAAAGCCTTGCAAGCGCTCAAGCTCAAAGACAGTTGGCTGGATGGCGAAGTGGTCAGCCTCAATGGCGACGGGCTGCCGGATTTCCAGGCGCTGCAAAACGCATTCGATATCGGCCGCAGCCTGGACATCGTCTATTACCTGTTCGATGCACCCTTTTTGAATGGCCGCGACCAGCGCGAAGACCCGGTCGAGGAGCGTCGGGCTGCGCTTAAATCCGCACTGTCCGCCAGCCGAAGCAAACTGCTGCGCTTCTCCGAAGCCTTTGCCGCCAGCCAGCGCGATATTTTCGAGAGCGCCTGTGACCTGTCGCTCGAAGGCGTGATCGGCAAGCGCGCCGGCAGCCCCTACGTGTCGCGGCGCAGTGCCGACTGGATCAAGCTCAAATGCCGCCTGCGCCAGGAGTTCGTGATTGTCGGCTACACCCGCCCCCAAGGTTCGCGCAGCGGCTTTGGGGCGCTGCTGCTGGCGGTCAACGATGACACCGGCCTGGTCTATGCCGGGCGCGTGGGCACGGGCTTTGATCAGGCGGCGCTGAAAACCATCTATGCCAAGCTCACGCCGCTCGAGCGCAAGGACTCGCCACTGCAAAAGCCATTGACCAGTGCCCAGGCCCGCGGCGTGCATTGGGTTGAGCCGAGCCTGGTAGGCGAAGTGCAATTTGCCGAATGGACCCGTGAAGGCGTGGTGCGCCAGGCCGCGTTTGTGAGCCTGCGCACCGACAAGCCAGCCTCGCAGATCATTCATGAACAGCCGCGCGCGGCCAAGTCGGTCAAGGCACCGCAAGCATCGAAAGCCGATAAAGCGCAGGCAACGGTGAAGAACGTGAAAATCACTCACCCCGAGCGCATTATCGACAAGCACAGCGACACGCAAAAACAGCAATTGGCACAGTTCTACACCGATATCAGCGAATGGATCCTGCCCTTTCTGCGCGCACGTGCCGTGTCCCTGCTGCGCGCGCCGGAAGGGATCGAAGGTGAGCAGTTCTTCCAGAAACACTCAGAGCGCATGGCAATCCCCCACATCAAGCAATTGGACCCGGCGCTGGATCCAGGCCATGCGCGCCTGATGGAAATAGACAGCGTGGAAGCCCTGGTCGGCGCGGTGCAAATGGGTACGGTCGAGTTTCACACCTGGGGCGCTACCGCAGACAAGATTGAAACGCCCGACCTGTTCGTGCTCGATCTCGATCCGGACCCGGCCTTGCCCTGGAAAGCCATGCTGGAAGCGGCCCAACTGACTCTGTCGGTACTTGATGAGCTGGGCTTGCAGGCTTTCGTCAAAACCAGCGGCGGCAAGGGCCTGCACTTGATCGTGCCATTGGCCCGGCGCGATAACTGGGACACCGTCAAGGCATTCGCCAAAGCCATTGCCCAATTCATGACCCGCCAACTGCCCGAACGCTTTACCGCCACCAGTGGCCCCAAGAACCGCGTGGGCAAGATCTTTATCGATTACCTGCGTAACGCCCGCGGCGCCAGTACCGTGGCGGCGTATTCAGTGCGGGCACGCCCGGGCTTGCCAGTATCGGTGCCGGTGAGTCGAGAGGAGTTGAAAGGATTGCGCGGCGCCCAACAGTGGACAGTGGCGAACCTGCACCAACGGTTGCAGGCCTTGAAGGACGACCCGTGGGCGGGGTATGCCAATCGGCAGAAGATCAGCAAAAAAATGTGGGACAAGTTGGGCGCGCAACCCCCTGGGTGATCCGCGCCCTGAGCCAGGTCAGATAAGAATGAAAATCAGCGCCAGACCGGCAAAGATCGCCCACTTTTCCAGGTAATAGCGCGTGCGGTTGCGCTTTTTGAGCTCCTTGCCACGCAGGCGAATCTTGTACAGCCGGGTGAAGGCACGGTTGAGGCCGCCGGTCTTGTCACCCTCATCGTTGGGCGAACCTGCGGCCGCCATCACATTGCGGCTGAACCAGCGATTGAACGCAGCCGCCCAGCGGTACTTCATCGGCCGTTCGATATCACAGAACAGTATGATGCGGTTCTGTTGGGTGGTGTTTTCCGCGTAGTGAATGTAGGTCTCGTCGAACATCACCGGCTCGCCGTCGCGCCAGTAATAGCTTTCGCCGTCCACGTTGATGTAGCAGCCTGGATCGTTAGGCGTATCCAGCCCCAGGTGATAGCGGTACGAGCCCGCATACGGGTCGCGGTGACGCACCAGCTTGGAGCCCGGTGGCAGTTCGGCGAACATCGCGGCCTTGATCGAGCCGATGCTTTGCACCAGCTCGGTGGTGCGTGGGCACAGCTTCATCGCCGAGGGGTGACTGTCGCCGTACCACTTGAGGTAGAAACGCTTCCAGCCGGTCTTGAAAAACGAGTTGAATCCTACGTCGTTGTATTGCTCCGAGCGTTTGATCTCACCCGCCCGCATCAGATTCTGGCCTTCTTCGCGGATCTCTTCCCAGTGCTCCTGCAATGGGCTCAGGTCTGGAAAGTCGCTGGGCGAAAGGTAGGGACGGCTGGGCTGCTTGGAGAACAGGTACAGGAAACAGTTGATCGGCGCCAGGAACGTCGAGTGATCACTAAGCTGGCGACCCAGCTTGTGTCGCACCCGACCACGCAGGTGTACATACGCAATGGAAGCAACGTAGAGAGCAACAATGATGAGTTTCAAGGGATTCGTCACACGTCAGGGAGAGAACAGGCTGCTCCTGCGGGCCCACAACGGCCGAGGATGGATAAGCAGCACCTGAAATCACAATTCACATACAGGTGACACGGCCGGCGGGATAACCGCCTGCGTGCGACCATTGGCAGTTATTTAGCCACACTTTGTAACCAAAGGTTAACTAAGAATTGTGAAAAGCTGTCTATTGAGTGTGCTGGGGGTAGGAGCAGGCAGGCCCTTGAGCCTGCCTGTTTGAGGGCGTTTGAAGGGTTAAAGCGGCGAATCTTTACCCTCGCGGCGATCCCCTAATGCCGTATAGGGCACGGCCTGAGTGCGGCTGCGAACGAAGTAGCGGATCAGCGCAATCATCAGGCCCAGCAGCAGACCTCCGACCAGGCTCAACGCGATAACCAGCGGCTTTTTCGGCTTGATCGGCGACAGAGGCTCCTGGGCTCGACGGTCAATGGTCACCAGCTTGAGGTTGCTCATATCGATATTCAAACCACGCAACCTGGCGACTTCAGCGCGAAGCGGCTCGACGTCCTGCAAGAAGATGTCTTCATTGCCCCGCTTGCGCAGTACCTCAACCTCGCGGTTGCTTTCCAACAGTTGCAAGTCTTTGCCGATCTCGGCAATGCGCGGGTTGGTGAAATCGTCGCTGGTACGCTGCTGCAATGCAGCGCGTTCGGCTTCCAGCGCCTCGGTCCCCATGAAATACAGCGGAATCTTCTGGTTGTTCACCTCGGTCCGCATGACCTGGCTCGAACCTGTGCGGGTGGAGTCGGCCATAGAGGACGGCGTTGTTGGTGTACGAATGCCCATGGACTTGGCAATGCTGATCGCTTCGGCCAACTCGGCCAAGCGGTTGGTGCGCTCCATTTTCATTTGCAAGCGCAAAGCGCTGAGCTCGTCCTGCAATTGGGCACGCTTGAGCCGGTCAGCTTCCAGCAACTTGGCGATTTTCGATTCTTTATCGGTATCGTAATTGGCGCGGGCAGCGTCGATCTTGCCCTTGAGCTCGCTCAAGCGGTTATTGACGATAACCTTCAGGTCGGCACCCACCTGCTGACGCTCGGCGGCGATGGCGTAGTCCACAAAACCGTTGAGGATCGCAACACCATCGACGTCGGTCGGGTATTGCAACTCCAGACGGATATAACTGCTCAACGAATCGGATTTCTTGGGGTCGGGCAGAATCAGATTGACGGAATTGCGGTTGAACGCCTCAAAGCTCTGCTCAAGGGTTTGCCCCGGTTTCTTGAACGCCTTGAACAACTCCTCATGATCCTTGAAGAACCCCAGGCGCGCATCATAGGAATCCAACTGCGCGCCCACCTTGAGCAGCGCATCGGCAGGCGGCAACTTATACACTTCCGAACGGTTCAAGGCGTCCAACTCGTTGATAGCCGCAGGCCGTAACACACTGCTGACCTCATAGGTCTTGGGTGCCAGGAAGGCATAACCTGCGCCTAATACCCCGGCCAGAAGCGTACACCCGACCACCAGCTTTTTTTGTCGCCAGATGGCGTGAAACAATTCAAATAAATCAATTTCATCAGACGCTGCGGAAGGCGGAAGCGGGGAAGTACGATTCAAAATAAGAACACCTTAAAATAATACTAAAAGGCCATCATGCTCAGAAGTCTGAATGACTTCAAAAATCAGGGACAACGCCCTGGATACGGCAGACCAGTGGCGATGTGACCACTCAGTCCCCTGAAATATCCCACAAACTTAGGGATTATTTCGGTTTCATTTCGGTGAGTAAGCCAAATCACACAGCCATGTCAGACTGATCTGGCTGCAAGCGTAGTCAATCCAACATGAAAAAGCTGTCAAATACCTGTCTTATAAAGAAAAAAATTTCGCCTTCATGGGGGACAGTGGCAGCCTCAAGACAATTGAACATTTTTTTGAACAGCAATAAGGAGTTTGCATGTCACCGCTTTCAGCCTCGGACTTTCACGCACTGCAAGGCAAATGGGAACAAACAGCCCTTGAAGACAGTGGCGTGCTCAACCCCGTGGATGCTCACAGCGCACCGGGAGCAATGACGACAATTGCGGGGGATCGCTTCGAAGTGACCACGGTCAATGGCGAAATATTATTGGCGGGGCGGTTCGTACTGGACGCCAGTACTACGCCCAAAAGCATCACCTGGACGGACGCCATCGGCGAAGATGCAGGCAAGCAACTCCCCGCCAGTTACCGGCTCGACGGCGATGATTTTGTGTTTATCGCAGCGGATGAGGGCATGCCCAGGCCCACTGTATTCAGCACCGGCCCAGGGCAAACCATGCGCACCTTCGTGCGGCGCTCTTGATCAAATGTGGGAGCTGGCTTGCCTGCGATAGCGGTGGGTGAGTCAACTAATCTGTCACTGATACACCGCTATCGCAGGCAAGCCAGCTCCCACAGGTTTGAACGCGGGGCGTCAGGCAGATAGGCGGTGGCTGGCAGGCCGTTACGGGAGCAAGCTCCCTCGCCACAGGAGGACACATAAGCCGTGATTATCCGATTTGATCACGGCATTTTCACAAAGACTTCACTTTTCGACCTATAAGGTCAGGCCTACCTACTCCAGTGAATCACTTGGCCCGCCCTCTCCTCGCGGGCCTTTTTTTTGCGTGCGCAAACCTTGATCAGCCATCACGCCTGATCGCTGTCATGGTAAAGCACAGGGGCAGTTGCGCGGCCTGATGCTCATATTGATCGTAGAGTTCTTCCCGGTTTGAATGCGGGTATTCCTGCAAATGAGCGATCTGCAACTGCGCTGCGATAGCCCCGCTGACTACATTGCCCAGGGTATGTACATACCAATAGGAGGTCGGCCCGGGCCGCTCATCCTTCCCTTCATAGACAATTGCCTCCTGCAGCACAAAGGGTTCACGCTGGAAGTAAGAACTGGCAGGCAGCATAGGGTTGGCCCCATAGGGGTCAAACATCTCAAGAAAGGGATGGGTTTCGTACATGACCAACGTACCGCCGGGCTTCAGCACACTGGCAACCTGGCGCATGAACAACGCCACATCCGGCATCCAGCCCAGCACGCCGATGGTCACCAGGGCAATATCGAACCGTGCCTGCAAACGCTCGGGCAAATGGTGGATATCGGTCTCAATGAACTCAGGGCTGTGTGGCGAGGCCTCGGCCAACTCCCGAGCCTGTTCAAGAAACGCCCGGGATTGATCAACCCCCACCACCGAACGGGCGCCCAAGCCATACAACGAAAGGCTTTCGCGTCCGTTGTTGCAGCACAATTGCACCACGTCCTTGCCCACCACGCCTACCTCTTGCAGCAAGGTGGTGATGGTCGGGTCAAGGCAGGAAAAATCAGGCTCGGCTACCGAGTCCAGCAGTGCCGCCCAGGTCGCGGTGTCTTTATGCAACCCGGCGGATTCGTCCCAGGCATTTCTATTGCTGGCGATCGCCTCTTGCGCTGAGGGCATGTCCATTGCTTCTCCAGAAATTCATTCCAGTGGGCTTCGGAAAGTAAATTAAATGCGCGCAGGAGGAAACCCTGGCCCACCGCGAAACTTATCGCCCAGCCCACCGGTCATTATCCCAACGCGCGCTCAGCCCCTGAACGCCGCTCTTGAAGGTCGCACCGTGGCCCGTCATTCAGAACTGCGCATCGCTTTATCCCTGGACAGCCTGAACTTCTTTCTTGCCGATGTGCGCGACGGTCTCGGACCGTACCTGGCGATCTATCTGTTGGCCGTCCATCAATGGGAGCCGGCCAGCATTGGCGTGGTCATGACCCTCGCAGGCATCGCTGCCTTGCTGACCCAAGGCCCCGCGGGTGCGCTGATCGACCGCACTCGCAGCAAACGTGCGGTGGTCGCCCTGGCCGCGCTGTTGGTGACGGGCAGTTGCCTGATGCTGCCCTTCGTCAGTTCATTTGGCTGGGTGGCGCTGACCCAAGCTGCCAGCGCCGTAGCTGCCTCTGTCTTTGCTCCGGCAATTTCCGCCATTTCGCTGGGGATCACCGGGCCGCGTGCCTTCACCCGGCGTACCGGGCGCAACGAGACTTTCAACCATGCCGGCAATGCCGTGGCCGCGTTGCTGGCCGGCGGGCTGGCCTACCTGTTCGGGCCGGTGGTGGTGTTCTACCTGATGGCGTTTATGGCCGTCGCCAGTGTCATTGCGGTCAGTTGCGTGCCGGCCGAGGCGATTGACCATGAGGTCGCCCGTGGTTTTGATCCGGCCCATCACACCGACCACGAACAGCCCTCGGGCCTGAAAGCATTGCTGGCCAACCAACCGCTGCTACTGTTTGCCATCTGCTGCGCACTGTTTCACCTGGCCAATGCCGCGATGCTGCCGCTGGTCAGCCAGAAACTGGCGCAGATCAATCTGCAGATGGCCACCCCGCTGACGTCAGCCTGCATTGTCGCCGCACAGTTGGTGATGGTGCCGATGGCCTGGCTGGTCGGGCTCAAGGCCGATATCTGGGGGCGCAAGCCACTGCTGCTTGCAGGTTTCCTGATACTGCCGTTGCGTGGCGTGCTCTATACCTTATCCAGCGACCCCTACTGGCTGGTGGCCGTGCAGATGCTCGACGGTATCGGCGCCGGTATTTTCGGCGCCCTGTTCCCGGTGATCGTCAAAGACCTGACCCAAGGCACCGGGCGCTTCAACGTCAGCCTGGGCGCCCTCTCCACCGTATTCGGCCTGGGCGCGGCACTCAGCAACAGCCTGGCCGGTTTCGTGGTGCAGCAGGCTGGCTACAACGCGGCCTTCCTGACGTTGGCAGCGGTTGCAGCCGCTGCCTTGATGCTGTTGTGGCTGGCTATGCCTGAGACATTGGCAAAACCATCCTTCGCTCGCCATACAACTGTCGCCTGACATATGCGACAATGCGCGCCAAATTCCAACACACATCCCCAATTTTGTGTTCAGCGACCGGGTTTCGCGCCTTGATGTCGCTGTTGACGCATGCCTGAAGGCACCTGCCGTCACGCTCGCAACCCATTGATAGGTAAAGTAATTGATCTCCACAGCTAACATCACCATGCAGTTCGGCGCCAAGCCGCTCTTCGAGAACGTCTCGGTCAAGTTCGGCGCCGGCAACCGCTATGGTCTGATCGGTGCCAACGGTTGCGGCAAGTCGACCTTCATGAAAATCCTCGGTGGCGACCTCGACCCGTCCGGCGGCCAGGTCATGCTGGAGCCGAATGTGCGCTTGGGTAAACTGCGCCAGGACCAGTTCGCCTACGAAGAATTCACCGTGCTCGACACCGTGATCATGGGCCACGAGGAGCTGTGGAAGGTCAAGGCCGAACGCGACCGCATCTACTCGCTGCCGGAAATGAGCGAAGAAGACGGCATGGCCGTGGCCGAGCTGGAAACCGAGTTCGCCGAGATGGACGGCTACACCGCCGAATCCCGCGCCGGTGAGCTGCTGCTGGGCCTGGGTATTCCCCTGGAACAGCATTTCGGCCCGATGAGCGAAGTGTCCCCAGGCTGGAAGCTGCGCGTACTGCTGGCCCAGGCGCTGTTCTCCGACCCGGAAGTGCTGTTGCTCGACGAACCGACCAACCACTTGGACATCAACACCATCCGCTGGCTGGAAAACATCCTGACCCAGCGCTCCAGCCTGATGATCATCATCTCTCACGACCGTCACTTCCTGAACAGCGTGTGCACCCACATGGCTGACCTGGACTACGGCGAGCTGCGCCTGTTCCCGGGCAACTACGACGAGTACATGACCGTGGCGACCCAGTCCCGCGAGCAATTGCTGTCGGACAACGCCAAGAAGAAAGCGCAGATCTCCGAACTGCAATCCTTCGTCAGCCGCTTCTCGGCCAACGCCTCGAAAGCCAAGCAGGCGACCTCCCGTGCCAAGGCGATCGACAAGATCCAGCTGGCCGAAGTCAAGCCATCGAGCCGTGTGAGCCCGTTCATCCGTTTCGAGCAGAACAAAAAGTTGCACCGCCAGGCGGTCATGGTCGAAAAGATGGCCAAAGGTTTTGACGGCAAGCCGCTGTTCAAGGATTTCAGCTTCCAGGTTGAAGCCGGCGAGCGCGTGGCGATCATCGGCCCCAACGGTATCGGCAAGACCACCCTGCTGCGCACCCTGGTCAACGAACTGACCCCGGACGCCGGCAGCATCAAGTGGACCGACGCCGCCGAACTGGGCTACTACGCCCAGGACCACGCCCACGACTTCGAAGACGACGTGAGCCTGTTCGACTGGATGGGCCAGTGGACCCAAGGCGAGCAAATGATTCGTGGCACCCTGGGCCGCATGTTGTTCTCCAACGACGAAATCCAGAAGTCGGTCAAAGTGATCTCCGGTGGTGAACAAGGTCGCATGCTGTTCGGCAAGCTGATCCTGCAAAAGCCCAACGTGCTGATCATGGACGAACCGACCAACCACTTGGACATGGAATCCATCGAGGCGCTGAACCTGGCGCTGGAGAACTACCCGGGCACGCTGATCTTCGTCAGCCACGACCGCGAGTTCGTATCGTCCCTGGCCACCCGCATCATCGAGTTGAGCCCAAGCGGCGTGATCGACTTCAGCGGCACCTATGACGACTACCTGCGTAGCCAGGGTGTGGTGTTCTAAGAACAGCACTTAGCTGCAAGCAAAAGCCCTGTCCCTGTGACAGGGCTTTTTGCATACGCTCTACTACTGTAGGAGCGAGCTTGCTCGCGAAAAACCTGAGGACGCCGCGCAGAATCAGGCAACCCGCGTTATCGTTGACGTTCTTCGCGAGCAAGCTCGCTCCTACAGTAATGCGGGATATGCCATGATGCTTTACCGCCCGCCAGCGATTGAGTATTCATGCCTGCCGCCCCCTCCTCCCTGTCGATCACCCTGCAGATCGTTTCCATCGTTTTCTACACCTTCATTGCCTTTATCTGCATCGGCCTGCCGATTGCGGTGATTCCAGGCTATGTGCACGAGCAACTGGGTTTCAGCGCCGTGGTGGCCGGGGTGACCATCGGTTCGCAGTACCTTGCCACACTGCTCAGCCGTCCGATGGCCGGGCGGATGTCGGATAACGTCGGTACCAAACGCGCGATCGTGCTAGGCCTGGCCGGCATTCTGATCAGCGGTGTACTGACCTTTATCGCCACGCTGCTGGAAAGTCTGCCGAGCTTGAGCCTGGGTATTCTGATCGCCGGTCGCCTGTTACTCGGCGTGGCCCAGGGCCTGATTGGCGTGGGGACCATCAGTTGGTGCATGGGCGCGGTGGGCGCCGAGCACACCGCACGCTCGATTTCCTGGAATGGCATCGCCTCCTACGGCGCGATTGCGATTGGTGCGCCACTTGGCGTGGTGATGGTGGCTGATTACGGCTACACCAGCCTCGGTCTTGCCCTGGCGGTGTTGGCGTCGTTGGGACTGGTGCTGATCCGCAATAAACCGTCGGTGCCGGTGGTACGTGGCGAGCGGCTGCCGTTCTGGGCGGTGTTCGGGCGTATCGCACCGTTCGGCGCCAGCCTGTGCCTGGCTTCGATTGGCTACGGCACGTTGACGACCTTTATCACCCTGTATTACCTGAATCGTGGCTGGGCCGGTGCGGCGTATTGCCTGACGGTATTTGGTGTGTGCTTTATTCTCTCGCGCCTGGTGTTTATCTCAGCCATCAGCCGGTTTGGCGGGTTCACCGCCGCCATCGCCTGCATGATCATCGAAACCCTGGGCCTGACGCTGCTGTGGCTGGCACCGTCTACCAGCGTGGCCTTGATCGGCGCAGGGTTGACCGGTTTTGGTTTGTCACTGGTTTACCCGGCGCTCGGCGTGGAAGCTATCAAGCAAGTGCCGGACAGCAGCCGCGGCGCGGGGCTGAGTGCGTATGCGGTATTTTTCGACCTGGCCCTGGCGATTGCCGGGCCGTTGATGGGCGCCGTGGCGTTGAATCTTGGCTACGGCTGGATATTCTTCTGCGCCGCGTTGCTGTCGGTCAGCGCGCTCGCCCTGACCGTACTGCTCAGGCGCCGCGCCTACTGATCAGCCGTCTGCAGGCCGGCACGCGTTGCCTCACCGAGGGTGCGACTGAAAAAGCGCCCGGCCTCGGAGACCATATCGCGGTGAATCCCTTCGCGGTCGACACCATCGGCATCGGTGCAGATGCCCGGCATTGTCGCCAGTTGATCACTGTCGCACGGGGCCATGAATACAAAGTGCCCTGCCCCGGCCAACAGCTTGAAGTCCGGCGGCTCTGGCAGTTTGCGCGCCAGGGCGGCGGCGTTTTTGTCCACTGCCACCAACTGGTCGCCATCGCCACTGTAGAGCAGCACTGGCACATGCACGTCCGCCAGGGTATGGCGGCCAAACATCAAGCTCAGCGGCGCCATCAGCATCAACGCATGGATGCGCGGGTCAGCCTGGGGTTGCAAGTCGTCGCGATCAACCACCAACTCGCCCTTGGTGGTGCACGCGTCGCGGTCTTCGGGGCGTTCCTGGCAGTAGCGGCGCAGACGTTCGAAATCCGGTTTGGCGCCCGCCAGGATCAATGCCGTTTCGCCACCGGCGGAATAACCGATGACGCCGATCTGATCGACATCGACAAAGGGCGACAGCATCGGATCGGCCAGGGTCGCGGTGATCGCCTGGGATATCTGGATCGGCCGGCCATACAGATTACTCACGGTGCCCAGGCGGCTGTGGTCCTTATAGTTGTCGCCGGGATGCAGGACCGCCACCACTACGAACCCCTTACGCACCAGTGACGTAGCCAGGTCGTGCAGGGCCAGGGGCGTGCCGGTGTTGCCGTGGGACAGCATCAGCATCGGAAAACGGCCGATAGCAACCTTGGCATCTTCACTGGCCGCGACCTGATAGGCGCCCAGCGGCGTGGTGCGTTCGGTATCGGTGGAAGGGTAAAACGCGATGGCCTTCATCGGCTGCGAATCCAGCGGGTCGAGCACACTCATGCGATGAAACCCCACACTCCAATGGGGGTGCGGTGCCGGCGCGGCGAGCACTGAAACCAGGCCGCCCAACAGCGAAAGTACCAAAACAGCACAAAGACGCATCATGGGGACGTCCACCTTTGCTGCACAAGAACCGGCCTGTCGAATAAAAAGTCCAGGGTATCGAAGGGATGTGTGCATAACCTGGGCCACAACGAAAAAACTCCGTACTCCGCTCGCGTTCAGGCGATCAGAATACAGAGTTTAGGCGCTCGGTTTCAGAATGAAACCGAGGACAGGGCAAATTTACATAAGCCTTACGCAGCGGCGAACAGTTGCTCGTTGATGCGCACGTTGGCGTCGCTCATGGCTTTGCTGCGCACTTCATCACCGTAGGCCAGGCCTTCAGCGCGCACGATCTCAATGTCGGTGATGCCCAGGAAGCCGAACAGCAGCTTCAAGTAGCCTTCGTGGGCAGCGCCCGAAGCCTGGTCGGCATGCAGGCCGCCGGCGGTGGAGACAATAATGACTTTTTTGTTGCCGCACAGGCCTTCAGGGCCGGCTTCGGAGTAACGGAAGGTCTGGCCGGCCACTGCGATGCGGTCGATCCAGGCTTTCAATTGGGTTGGGATGGTGAAGTTGTACATCGGCGCACCGACTACCACCGCATCGGCGGCGAGAAACTCAGCCAGCGACGATGCACTCAGTTCAGCCTCGTGCTTTTGCGCCGCATCGCGCAGTTCGGCAGCAGTGCCCAATGCGCCCAGGGTCGCGCCGGAGAAATGGTTGATGCCTTCGCTGGCGAGGTCGCGGTAGGTCACTTCCACACCCGGCTGGGCAGCTTGCCATGCCTTGACCACACCGGCGCTGAGCTGACGGGAGGCCGAGTTGTCGCCGAGGATGCTGGAATCGATGTGCAACAGTTTCATGATGGATCTCCGAGGTGGGATCGACAGTGGCGATCAGATGGTGGTGATGCTACGCATGAAACCAATGATCGATAAGCCAGCTGAAATGCGATAGTTTGTCCCACTGACAGGACAATAGGCCCACCATGCAAGACCTCAACGACCTCTACTATTTCGCCAAAGTCGTCGAAGCCGGCGGTTTTGCTGCGGCTGGCCGGCTACTTGGCATTCCCAAATCCAGGCTTTCACGGCGCATTGCCGAACTGGAAGACCGCCTGGGTGCACGCTTGCTGCAACGCACCACCCGGCAACTGACGCTCACCGCCGTCGGCGAACGCTACCTGCGCCACTGCCAGGCCATGCTGCTTGAAGCGGAAATGGCCGACGAGGCCGTGGCCAGTATGTCCAGCGAACCACGGGGGCGCTTGCGGGTCAGTTGCCCGGTGGGCCTGGCCCAGCAGATCCTGCCGGAGCTGGTAGCCGGTTTTTTGGCCGCGCACCCGTTGGTGCAGTTGGACATGACCCTGGTGAATCGCCGCGTCGACCTGGTGGCCGAAGGCATTGATGTAGCGCTGCGCGTACGCGAACTGGGCGACGAAGACCCGTTGCTGGTCACCAAACGCCTGCGCCAGGCGCATACCGTGCTGGTGGCCAGCCCCGTTTTCATGCGTGAGCGGCGGGTCGAAACCCTGGAAGACCTCAAGCAGTTGCCAATCCTTGGCGCACTCGAGGCGGACCGAATGGTGCACCAACGCATCATCGACCCCCAGGGCAACATGCATGAGCTAGTGATGGAGGCGCGCCTGGGCATCGAAGACTTTATCGTGCGCAAGGCCAGCGCAATGATGGGCGTGGGCTTTACGGTGCTGCCAATGATGTACTGCGAAGAAGAACTGGCCAGCGGCCGGCTGGTGCAACTGCTGCCGCAATGGTCATTGCCAGGCGGCTGGCTGCAGGCGGTATACCCGCACCGGCGCGGCGTGCTGCCGGCCATCCGGGCCTGGATCGACTATCTGGAAGAAGGCTTCAAAGGCTGTGGAGATCGGCTGTTATGAGCATGACGGAAGAACAAGTCGCACGTTTTTGCCTGAGCCTGCCAGGCGCACGGGAAGACTATAAATGGGGTGGCGTGCGGGTGTTTTCGATTGCTGGCAACAAGATGTTCGCCTTGCAGAACCTGCGCGGTGAGTCGCTGGCCTTCAAGGTCGACAAAGAACTGTTCCTGGGTCACGTCGACCGCCCGGGCATTCACCCGGCGCCTTACCTGGCGAGGGCGCAGTGGGTCATCATGAACACGCCCTACCCTTTGGGCGCAGAGGAACTGCGCGGCCTGTTGCAGCGCTCCCACCAGTTGGTGGTGAGCAAGCTGCCCAAGCGCGCGCAGATTGGCTTGCGGCTAGAGGATTGACAGCAAGGTGCCGCCGAGGAACAGCTGGTCCAGCCAGAACACCTGGTGCAACAGCACAATCACCCAGAACAGCACCTGGTAAGACACCTTGCGCGTCTTGTGCCGGAACACCTGCTGGGCTATCAACGCCCCCGGCCAACCGCCCGCCAACTCCACCGCATGCAGGATGTTTTCCGGGGTGCGCCAGCCTTCGGTCTGCGCCTTGCGCTTATCGCTCCAGTACAAGAAGAACGCAACCACGCTGACCGCGCCGTAGGCCATCAACGGGATCACCGTTTCGCCGCGATACCACAGCAACGCCGAGCCCAGCAGCGGCGCGGCACACAGCAGTACAAAGATCAGCGCCTTCAGGCGTGGGTGCTGGATAGTCATGGCTTGACCGCAGTCCAGTCGATCCAGCCGAACTGCCAGGTCGCCAGGATCACCAGGCCGAACGCAATGCGGTACCAGGCAAACGCCGCGTAGCTGTGGCTGGCGATGAACTTGAGCAGGGCCTTGACCGCAATCATGGCGAAGATGAACGAGGTGACAAAGCCAATGGCGAACACCGGCAGGTCCGCGGGCTGGAACAGGTCACGGTATTTATAGCCCGAGTACACCGCCGCACCGACCATGGTCGGCATCGCCAGGAAGAACGAGAACTCGGTAGCTGTCTTGCGCGACAGGCCGAACAACAGGCCGCCGATGATCGTTGCACCGGAGCGCGAAGTGCCCGGGATCATCGCCAGACACTGGGCCAGGCCGACCTTGAGGGCGTCTTTCCAGGTGATGTCGTCGACGGTTTCAGCCCGCACTGCATGTTGGCGGCGCTCGGCCCACAACATGATCACGCCACCCACTACCAGGGCAGTCGCTACAGTGATCGGGTTAAACAGATAGTGCTTGATCAGGTCGGCAAAAATCACCCCCAATACCACCGCCGGCAACACGGCGATGATCAGGTTGACGGTAAAGCGCCGGGCCTTGGGCTGGGTCGGCAGGCCGATGACCACGTCAAAGATCTTGCGCCGAAACTCCCAGACTACCGCCAGGATCGCGCCCAGCTGGATGATGATATTGAAGGCTTCGAAACGCTCGCCGCCAAAATTGATCAGGTCGGCGACGATGATCTGGTGGCCAGTGCTGGAGATCGGCAAGAACTCCGTAAGCCCCTCGACGATGCCGAGAATCAATGCCTGTATGGCGGTCCAAAAATCCATGCTGTCTCCAAAGGTCATGCGCGTGGCATGCCTCATAGTCTTTTTTAAGTTCACTGACGACGAGCGCACACAAGCGCCCGCGGTTGATTCTCAACGCCGGTCTGCAAAAATTCCGTGAAAAATCAGGCAGTACTCAGGTTTTTCGATTCCGGGCCGAAAGCCTATCAGACACGCCGGAAATCTCGAAGCAGCACCACAATTATAAAGAGCAGGGAGTGACAGGACGATGAACAGTTTGCGCAGCATGTCGATCAGCCGCCGCCTTTGGCTGATCCTGATAGTCGCCGTGTTGATGCTGCTGGCCTTGGGGCTGTTGATGCTCAACCAGATCCACGGCGACCTCTACCAGGCCAAGCGCCAGCAGACCCAGCACGTGGTACAGACCGCCAGTGGCGTACTCAGCTATTACCAGAACCTGGAAAAAACCGGCGTACTGACCCGCGACGCCGCGCAACAACAGGCCTTGAGCGCGGTGCGCGGCCTGCGTTACGACCACGATGATTACTTCTGGATCAACGACCTCACCCCCGTGATGATCATGCACGCGGCCAACCCCAAGCTCGACGGTCAGAACCTCTCGGCAATTCGCGACCCGGACGGTTTCGCCGTGTTCAACGAATTCGTGAGCCTGGCCAAGGCCAAGGGCGCCGGCATCGTCAACTACCGCTGGCCGAAACCCGGCGCCGAAGCGCCGGTAGAGAAAACCTCGTACATCCAACTGTTCGAACCCTGGGGCTGGATTATCGGCTCCGGCGTCTACGTCGACGATGTACAGGCTGAATTCAGGGGCCAGGTGTGGAAAGCCTCGGCCATTGGCCTGGGCATTGCGTTGATGATGGCCGTGCTGGTGGTGTTGATCGCTCGCAGCATCGTGCAGCCGTTGCAGGCGGCGGTGAATGCCATGGGCAATATCGCCAGCGGCGAAAGCGACCTGACCCACAGCCTCGACACCCACGGTCGTGACGAACTGACCGCACTGGCCCAGCACTTCAATAGCTTCACCGCCAAGCTGCGCCAGGTTGTCGGCCAGTTGCAGGTGTGCGCGAACGCCCTGGGCCAGTCGTCCACCGAGCTGGGCCACAACGCCAGCCAGGCCCATGACCGCAGCCAGCAGCAATCGCAGCAGATGGAACTGGTGGCCACCGCCATCAATGAAGTCACCTACGGCGTGCAGGACGTAGCGAAGAATGCCGAACACGCCGCCAGCGAAATGCGCGATGCCCAGGCCCAGGCACAACAGGGCCAGGTCAACATCGACGGCAGCTTGCAGCAGATCGACCAGCTCTCCACCACCATCAGCCAGGCTGTGGAGGTGATCCGCACACTCTCCAGCGAAAGCACGCAGATCGGCGGGGTACTGGAGGTGATCCGCTCCATCGCCGACCAGACCAACCTGCTCGCCCTCAACGCCGCCATCGAAGCCGCCCGCGCCGGGGAGCAAGGCCGTGGGTTTGCGGTGGTCGCCGATGAGGTGCGGCTGCTGGCCCAGCGCACGCAGAAATCCACCGCCGAGATCCAGGTAATGATCGAGCGCCTGCAAGGTCACTCGGAAGCGGCGGTCAAGGTCATCAGCGACAGCCACAGCGCCTCGCAACTGACCATCGAGCAAGCCGGCCAGGCCGGTGCAAGCCTCACCGCCATCGGCCAGGCACTGCACAACCTCAACGGCCTGAACGCCTCGATTGCCAGCGCCACCCTGCAGCAGGCCCATGTGGTGGAAGACATCAACCAGAACGTCACCCAAGCGGCCGGGCTGTCCCATAGCACGGCGCTGGCGGCGGAGCAATCGAGCGTGGCGAGTGCGCAGTTGCGTAGCTTGAGTGAGCAGCTTGATGGGTTGCTGCGCCAATTCCGAATCTAGCGCTGATTAGCCTTTTGTAGGAGCGAGCTTGCTCGCGAAAAACCCATAGGCACCGCGGTTATTCAGACAATACGCGGTAACCTTGACGATCTTCGCGAGCAAGCTCGCTCCTGCAGAGGGCAATGACGCATTGCTATGTTTGATGATCGGTTAGCTCTGGGTACAATCACCGCCCTCTCCCACTCTCCCAAGGATCCGCCATGTCCGGGCTTGAACTGTTCGCCGCCGCCCTGGGGGTGATCGCTGTCTGGCTGACGGTCAAACAAAACCCCTGGTGCTGGCCCATCGGCCTGGTGATGGTGTTGCTCTACACCTGGGTGTTTTTCGAGGTCAAGCTCTACTCGGACATGCTGCTGCAAGTGGTCTACGCGGCGCTGCAAGTTTACGGTTGGTGGCAGTGGACCCGCGCTGGCGAGGTCAAGCAAGGCCGCCAGGTCACCAGCCTGAAAGCGCCGGCAATCATGGCCAGCCTGGCTGTGGGCGCCGTCGGCAGTCTGCTGCTGGGCGCCGCCATGGCCCACTGGACTGACGCCGCCCAGCCCTGGCTCGACGCCGCCCTCACCGGCTTCAGCCTGGTCGCGCAGATGTGGATGGCGCAAAAACGCGTGCAGTGCTGGCCGTTGTGGATTGTGGTGGATGTGATCTTCGTCGGTCTGTTCCTCTACAAAGGCCTCTATCTCACGGCTGCACTCTATGCATTGTTTACCGTGATTGCCGTGCAAGGCTGGCGCGAGTGGCGCGCCGACCCGGCGTTGCGCACATGAAAGTGGTGGTATTGGCGGGCCCCGAATCCAGCGGCAAGAGCTGGCTGGCGGCGCAGTTGCACACGCGCTTCGGCGGGTTGATGGTGGGGGAATATGTGCGGCACTTCATCGATCAGCATCAGCGCGACACCACCCTGGCGGATATCCCGGCCATTGCCCAGGGCCAGTTGGCCTGGGAGGACGCCGCCCGCGCCAAACGCCCCGCCTTGCTGATCCTCGACACCCACCTGCTGACCAACAAGCTCTGGAGCCAGACCCTGTTCGGCGACTATCCCGGCTGGCTTGATGACGAACTTCTGGCGCGGCATTACGACCTGCACCTGCTGCTCTCACCCGAGGATGTGGAATGGAGTGCCGACGGCCAGCGCTGCCAGCCGGAACTGGCGGATCGCCGGGCGTTTTTTCAGGCCAGCCTGGAGTGGATGCAGGAGCATCGACAGCCGCTGGTGGTGATTGGCGGGGATTGGGAGCAGCGCCGCCAGGCGGCATTTACCGCCGTCAAGCAGTTGCTCGCCTTCCCCCTGTAGGAGCGAGCTTGCTCGCGAAAAACCGGAGTGCGCCGCTGTGAATCAGGCACCCCGCGTTATCGTTAACGATCTTCGCGAGCAAGCTCGCTCCTACACCAACGGTGTGAAGCCTTAGTAACCCAACGACAACCCCGTATTGCGTCGCGGGTCATTGGCCCCATAGAAGCGGTTGTTACCCACCGGCTTGCCATCCAGAGCAGGCGCACCGACCAGGATCGCCGCCAAATGGTTGGCATCTTGCGGACCAGCAAACTTATGGCCCCAGCTCTCGAGAATCTTCTGGGTATCCGGGCTCACGGCAAACGTCTCAAGGTTGGTGGTCTCAGGCATCCACTGCTGGTGGAAGCGCGGCGCGTCCACGGCTTCCTGGATATTCATCTTGTAGTCGATGACATTCAGGATGGTCAGCAAGGTGGCAGTGATGATGCGACTGCCCCCCGGTGTACCGACGACCATCACCGCCTTGCCGTCCTTGGTGACGATGGTCGGGCTCATCGACGACAGCGGCGCCTTGCCCGGTGCGATGGCGTTGGCTTCGCCCTGCACCAGCCCGTACATGTTCGGCACGCCGACCTTGACGGTGAAGTCGTCCATTTCATCGTTGAGAATCACCCCCGTCTTGCTCGCCATCACCCCGGCACCAAACCAGTCGTTGAGGGTATAGGTCACCGAGACCGCGTTGCCCCATTTGTCGACGATGGAATAGTGGGTGGTGTTATTGCCTTCATGCGGCGATACACCCGGTTTGATTGCCTGGGAATCACCGGCCTTTTGCGGTTCGATCGCCGCACGTAGCTTGGCCGCGTAGTTCTTGTCCAGCAGATGCTCGATGGGGTTCTTCACGAAGTCCGGGTCACCGAGATAGCTGTTGCGGTCCACGTAGGCGTGGCGCATCGCTTCGATCTGGTAGTGCAGGCCCTGTGCCGAGTGATAGCCCAGGTCGGCCATCGGGTAGCCTTCGAGGATGTTCATGATCTGGCAGATCACCACACCGCCGGAGCTGGGTGGCGGCGCCGAGACCACATGGTAGCCACGGTAGTCGCACTCGATGGGGGCCAGTTCGCGGGTTTTGTAGGCGTCGAGGTCGGCCTGGGTGATGATGCCTTTGCCGGCCTGGCTGGAATCCACTACCGCCTTGGCGACCCAGCCTTTATAGAAACCGTCGGTGCCCTTGGCCGAGATTTCCTTGAGGGTCTTGGCCAGGTCCTTCTGCACCAGCTTTTGGCCTACCTGCATCGGCTCGCCGTTATGCAGAAAGATGCCACGCATATCCTGGTCTTTTTCGAACTCACCGGTGGCGGTGTGCAACAGGTCGATATCGCCCTGCTCCAGCGCAAAGCCGTTTTCCGCCAGCTTGATCGCCGGGGCAATCACTTGGGCGCGCTTGAGGGTGCCGTATTTGCTCAGGGCCAGCTCCATGCCGGACACCGTGCCCGGTACGCCGACCGCCAAATGGCCTTTGGCGCTGAGGCCCTCGACCACATTGCCGGCCTTGTCGAGGTACATATCGGCCGTCGCCGCCAAAGGGGCTTTTTCGCGGAAGTCGAGGAAGGTCTTGCGCCCGTCCGCCAGTTGCACCGTCATGAAACCGCCACCGCCCAGGTTGCCCGCCGCCGGGTACACCACCGCCAGTGCGTAACCCACTGCCACCGCCGCATCGACCGCGTTGCCGCCGGCCTTGAGCACATCGACCCCCACATGGGTTGCCAGGTGCTGGGCCGTGACCACCATGCCATTTTCACCCGCAACCGGGGCTTGGGAAGCTGCATGCACCCCGTTGATCGTTAATACCAGCGCGGTAGCAATCAAGGTGTGACTCAAGGGTTGGTATTTCATCCATGGCTACTCTGATTATTGAGATGCACCAAAATAGCCCCTCGCTGATTCAATCCCCAGCGCAATGGCGTTTTTATTACAGAACTTGTCGGTCATGGAACGCACACCGCTGTGCAAGGTGGCAATCAGCTCTGGCCTATAAAATTAATGGCGCTAGAATCGGCGCCATTCTTTCGCCGCCGCCCTGATACGAGCCTGTCCATGAGCTTTGATTTCGACACGATCCACCCACGCTTCGATACCGGCAGTACCAAGTGGAGCCGTTACCCGCAAGATGTTCTGCCGATGTGGATCGCCGACATGGACATCGCCGCGCCGCCCGCCATTTTGCGCGCCCTGCACGCGCGCCTGGACCAGCAGATTCTCGGCTACAGCGTGGCCGGCCCGGACGTGCGCGACGCCATCGTCGCTGACCTGTGGGCCAAATACGCCTGGCGCGTGCAGCCCGAAGAACTGTTGTTCCTGCCCGGCGTGGAGCCTGGCTTCAATATGGCCCTGCACGCATTCGTCCAGCCCGGCCAGGCGGTGGTGCTGCAAACCCCCAACTACCGGCCGATTCGCCTGGCGCCGGGCAACTGGAATCTGCCACGCATCGAAATGCCGTTCGAGTTGCTCAACGGCGAATACGTCACGCCTATGCCTGCGATGCGCCAGGCTTTGAGCGGTGCCGATGCGTTGCTGCTGAGTAATCCGCACAACCCCATCGGCAAGGTATTTCCCCGGGAGGAACTGACGGCGGTAGCCAATGCCTGCCTGGAAGCTGGCGCGCTGATCATCAGCGACGAGATCCACGCCGAGCTGTGCTTCGACGGCCGTCGCCACATCCCCACCGCCAGCCTCAGCCCCGAGATTGCCCAGCGCACCATCACCCTGATGTCGGCGAGCAAGGCTTATAACGTGGCCGGCTTGAAGACCTGCTTTGCGGTGGTCCAGAACGCCGAAGTGCGCGAGCGCTTCAATAACGCACGCTGCGGCATGGTCGACAGCGTCAGCCCCCTGGGCCTGGAAGCCACCCGTGCCGCCTACAGCAAATGCGCCGACTGGCTCAGCGCGCTGGTGCCGTACCTGCAAGCCAACCGCGACTACCTGCTCGATGCAGTAAAGACCCGCTTGCCTGGTGTGGTAATGCATGCACCACAGGGCACCTTCCTGGCGTGGCTCGATTGCAGCGCTCTTGGCCTGGATGACCCGCAGCAGTTTTTCCTTGGGCACGCCAAGGTCGGCCTGAGCGCGGGGATCGAATTCGGTGATGACAGCCAGCAGTTCGTGCGCCTGAACTTCGGTTGCCCACGGGCGATGCTGGAGGAAGGGATACAGCGCATGGAACGAGCCTTGCGCCAGCGCTAACCTCCCGGTGGAGCATTCGTGGGAGGGCAGGCAATCCCCTCCCACATTATTCATTCACAACTTGGCGATGGACACTTCAGTCGATTTCACGAAGGCAATCACTTCACTGCCCACCTTCAATTCCAGATCACGCACCGAACGTGTGGTAATCACCGACGTCACAATGCCAGACGCGGTTTGTACGTCGATTTCCGACACCACTTCCCCCAATAGAATCTCCTTGATCACGCCTTTGAACTGGTTGCGCACGTTGATCGCTTTGATGGTCATGTCGGCTTTCCTTTTGGCTGTTGGGTCAATCCGCACGAATGCGCAGGCCCTCAAATTGCGCCTCGATAGAAAAGATTAAAAGGAATAAATATCTATTTATCTATTCCATAAAGACATATGAAGTAAATATTCTTCGCCTCCCATCTGCCCGGCGCCCAACGTTCGGCAGCGACTTATAACCGCACATCTTGTGCGTTGACCAACCTTGTTACACACCATATAGTGTGCCCACAAACAAAACAGACCACTACATAGTGTGCAGAATCGGTATTTGCCGACCACACTCAGCGCAGTATTTCAATGCCTGGTAGCCTGCAAATCGCACATTTTTTGGACGGGTTGAACACCGTCAGAACGGATCAGAAGGGAGTATTTCAATGCTGAGTTGGGATGAAGTCGACAACGAAGACACCGTTGCAGCGGTGATCAAAGGCGCCAACGCCGGCCACGCCACCGAAGCCAACATGGACCGCCTCGACGGT
>JACRYN010000012.1_pt1 | contig 73923 bp, 67 predicted proteins | sample 8023231 | NCBI WGS metagenome assembly JACRYN01 (sample SAMN15756473, study PRJNA655841) | gut metagenome | isolation source: fecal sample D84 from domestic dog with diarrhoea | host: Canis lupus familiaris | place: South Africa: Mmabatho, Mahikeng | collected 2019-09
CGGAAAGCGGACTGCACTACAACCGCCATCGCTACTACAATCCGGATATTGGTCGCTATCTGACGCCGGATCCGGTGAAGTTGGCGGGTGGGATCAATGGCTACCAGTACGTGCCCAATCCGACAGGGTGGGTAGACCCGCTAGGCTTGAATTCATGCCCAGGCGATGATGGGTGTAAAAAGCAAACGAGTGCTGACGATCCATCCTACAAATCGAGCGTGGATGATGGACAGCCTTCAGCTCCTCTTGTTCACGGAGTAGACGCAACCTTCTTAAATAGAACACACAGCATTGAAGGGAAGCGGTCAACCAAGCGTGTGGAAGAAATTGCTCGCAGTATGCGAAACGACGGATACGATAAAAATACGCCAATAGACGTTTTTGAGTATAACGAGCAACGCTATATTGTTGATGGGCACCACCGAGCTGCCGCTGCAAGACAAACAAAGACGCCAGTCACCATAAAACTAATCCAGAATATAGGTGACCATAACAGCTCGTTCAACAGCACCCAGGACGTAATAGACGCTTCAAATGCAGTAGGACTGGATAGACTGGAAAGGCCTAGACGATGAGAGCTCAGACGCTAGAACATTTGATCACAGAATACTTGGAGCAAGTAAAAAAGGCTACCGACTTACTTGAGCAAGTGTTTGGAACCAAAAATATCATTGGTCTGTGGCGATCCAAAAAAATCCCGCAGCGTGGGACGGTCGCTGCAAATGTCACCTACGAGCTGCACGGTATTGGTTGCAGTGTTTACTTATCTGAAATATGTGTCGACTTTGATTACGGCCCGGACGATAGGGTCGACGGTTTCGACTCGTGGAGGCTGTATATGTACGCATGCGAAACACCCAGCAAGTACAAAAAATATACAGATAAACAAGCCTTGGAACGTGAGTTCAATGCGTACCTAAAAAAGGGCAAAGCCAAGAAAATCGAAGGGTCCACATCTAATTTGTACTTCATACAGTCTTGATGCCGTTCAGGTAAATCTCCTTACCCTAGACACTCTGAATATCGAATATGGGATGGGACTTGACCTCGATAACTGTGAACCAGCCAATGCATGTGCAAACTGACCCAACAACATCGGAGGTAAGCCTTGGTGCCGATCAGTCAAGCGAACGCAATACTCAAAGCAACGAAGATCAAAAGTGGGAGCTGGCTTGCCTGCGAAAGCGGTAGTGCAGTAACAGAGGCAGTGACTGACACACCGCCTTCGCGGGCAAGCCCGCTCCCACAGGGGATCTGCGCTTAACAGACTGGAATCCTTCCCACATTCACACCCGAGGAGCCAAAAGAGGCCATATACTGCTCCAACTGGTTCCTGTCAGCCGGTCCAGAATAGGTGTCCCCTGATGAGTTACCTGGAAGACGAAATAGACGAAGCCTGTAATGCGCTGAACCTCGACGCTGGAAAGCTTGATTCGAGCGAACTCAACTTGTTGATAAGCTCTCTGACGAGAAAATTCTTCAAAGCGCAGAGCAATGTGCTTGATCCCATCGAACTAAACGAGAAAAGCACCGAACACAACCCTGACTTTTGGAAGGAGATGCCGCATCGCATTAGCGGGAATGGCCTGGTTCTGCTGGTATTTGACTCAGCGTATAGCGCCTGGAGAATGGAAAACGCTCGAGTGCTAGCCTCTGTGTTAGGCGAAACCACCGGATATCCGTTTTGGATAACCGATAAAGAGCTGACGTTCTTGGTACACATGGATGATCATGACTGTGTCATTTGGGCATGAGGGTCACTCCGCCTAAATTGCAGCCTATGACCCCCATAGCCAGCCCCAATTCGCCACCTCGCCCACCTCAACCTAAACTCTGTTCAAGTTGTTTCAACGGACAGAGGATTCACCACCATGGGCAAACGTCACCCCAACCTCCCCGCCTGGCAATGGCGTCAGTACCCACAGAACCATCAGCACCCAACCAACCTGGCGTTGCACCTGATTGCCGTGCCGCTGTTTATCGTCGGTTTCCTGCTGATCGTGTCGGGCGTGTTCAGCCTTAGTCTGGCCAGCTTCGCCGTCGGCGTGATTGGTATTGTCGCGGGCCTGGCGTTGCAGCGTCACGGCCATAGCCTGGAAGCCCAGGCCAGTGAGCCGTTCAGTGATCGCAAAGATGCGGTGCAGCGCCTGGTGGTCGAGCAGTTCGTGACCTTCCCGCGCTTTGTGCTCAGCGGTGGCTGGTGGCGGGCCTGGCGGCAGCGGCACCACCACTGACCGGCGGGTTCAGGCGAACACCACCACGGTCTGGCGGCTGAGGGCGATCAACTCGCCGGTCGGGCTCCACAAGGCAGCGGCAGCGTGGCCATAGCCGTCGCGGGCGTGTTCGATGTTGACGTGGTACTGGCACCAGTCGAGCGTAGTCAGGTCTTGCAGCGGCTGGATGAACTCGATGGTCCAGGTCAGGGTGCTGCCCGGCGCGGGCTTTTTCAGGTGTGGCAGCAACGCCGGTGGCCAGGCGTCGACCAGGGCGAGGATATGCGCCTCGGTCAGTGGCTCCTCTTTCACATCCCCCCGCAACCGTACCCAGCCGCCCATGTCGCGGGATTTATTGCCGGTAAACGGCAGGCCACCGACACTCCAGCGCATTGCCAAATGACGCATGAATTCGGGGGTAACACCCTTGATATAGGGCAGTTCTTGGCACTCATCCCAATGTTTGAATACCGGTGGCGGCTCACTTGCCACGTCAATTTCGGAGGGGCGAGAGGCGCCAAAACTGGCCTGGACCAGGGTCGCCACTTCACCGTTCTGCACCACGCGCCCGAGCAACTGGCTGACCGCCTTGCCTTCGCGCAGCACTTCGACTTGATAGCTGGCAGGTACATCCGGCGCTACCGGGCCGACAAAGGTGATGGCCAGCGAGCGCAGCGGTCGGTCCGCCGGCACCTGGGCGCGCAGCGCCTCGTACTGCAAGGCAGCGACCAGCCCGCCAAAGGTAGCCCGACCCTGGGCCCATTCGGCAGGGATGGTGACATCCAGCGGATTGCTACGGGCAGCGTCGAGCAAATCACTAAAGCGCATGGCGACCTCACATCAAGAAAATCCTGGAGGAATCTTAACCATCGAATTGCACAGGCACAGCGCCCATTCCAGCCAAAAACCGGACCGGTTTAAAAACACTCGGCGCTGAGCGTGTCCAGCACGCGATCGGCCTTGCCTTGCGCCTTGAGCATGGTGCGCTGCCACACCGCTACGCAGGGTTGCAGGTCCGGCTCGTGCCCGGCCTGGGCCAGCCACTGCCAACAGTCATGCCAGTCACCCAGCGCGCTCTGGGCTTTCTTCAAGTGCGACAGGGCCTTGGGGGGTAATTTGTCCAGCTCGGGATACGCCTCGGCGGCATAGCGCACGCGCTTGATCAGCAACCGTAGTCGATGACGGTCATGATCGGGATCCTTCAGCGCCTCATCGAGTCTCTGCGATTGCTTGGCCAGGCGTTTCTGGATGCGCGGGCGCAAGCCCTTGAGCAGTTTCTGATGCTGGGACGCGCGGATAAACCGTGGGAACGCATCCAGAATCAGCAGCAAGTGCGCCAACTCCGGGCTTTGCGCCACCTGGCGATAAGCCTCGGGCTGCAGACGCAGGCGTCGATCAGCCGCGTCGTGATGACCGTGCTGATGCAAATACGCCGCCAGCACCTCTCGGTCGCGTAGCGGCGTAGTCAGTTGGCCAACCGTGCTGGCGGCCAATTCAAGCTGTTCGACACCGGGCAGCCCGCGCAAAGGGCGCAACAGGCTGCGCAGGCGGCGTACCGTGGTGCGCAAATCATGCAAGGCTTCATCGTCAGTGACGGCGGCGAGGCGAGCCTGGCAGCTCAGTAACCCTACTTCCAGGCCAATGACCTGAGCGACTAACTGATTGACCAACGCTGACATCCTGCCCTCACTTTCCGATGAAAAATCCTATCCGCCGCAGGGTCATCGCCCGGCGCGAGACTCACGAATGTAGAACCGCGCCTTTTCGGCCTTGTTGGAGCAACCCTCGAACGCTTCAAACTGCTGCTGAGTCTTGGCGCCAGTCAACAGCGACAAAGCCTTGGAGTAGCTGACAGTGCCAGCAAAACCTTCGGCCTTGGCCAGGTCCAGCTCTTTCCAGGCGGCGTCCAATTGCGAGCCACAGCTGTCGCGATACGCGGTTTTCCCGGCACAGCCAGCCAAGGCCAACACGATCACAGGCACACAGATCCAGGCTTTCATTGATGACACCTCAAATATACAAATTCAGTCGTAGCCTGTAGACGTTGCCTACAGGGAAAAGTGCCTTGTCCTTAGCCTGAAATCAGTAGTACCTATTGCCAGAGCATACCCGAGGCTGATCGCCAGCCTGGAAAAATATTGCGCGCTGTCAGCAAGGATTGAAGCAGGCCCCTTGATGGGTGCATTGTGGGCCCCTGTTTTGCGAAGGATCTGGCCATGAAGAAACGTGTTGCCTTAGTGCTGGGCTCCGGTGGGGCCAGGGGCTACGCCCATATCGGGGTGATCGAAGAAATCGAACGACGCGGCTATGACATCGCCTGTATCGCCGGCTGTTCCATGGGCGCCGTGGTGGGTGGAATCTACGCCGCCGGCAAGCTCGACGAGTACCGCAACTGGATCGAAAGCCTGGACTACCTCGACGTATTGCGCCTGGTAGATGTGAGCTTTCGCCTGGGAGCGATTCGCGGTGAGAAGGTGTTCGGGCAAATCCGCAAGATTGTCGGCGATATCAATATCGAGGAGCTGCGCATCCCCTACACCGCCGTCGCCACCGACCTCACCAACCAACAGGAGATCTGGTTTCAGGAAGGCTGCCTGCACCAGGCCATGCGCGCCTCAGCGGCCATCCCCAGCCTGTTCACACCGGTGATGCAGGGCAACCGCATGCTGGTGGACGGCGGCCTGCTCAACCCGCTGCCCATCGTTCCGGTGGTGTCGAGCCATTGCGACTTGATCATTGCGGTCAACCTCAATGCCACCAACCAGAAACACTACCAATTGCCGGTGATTCCGCGCCCGCCGGCGTTCAAGAGCCGCTTCAACAGCCTGGCCAAGTCACTGGGCTCCCACCTGCCATTTCGCCGCAAGCAGGCCGAGCAGTTGATGAAGCTGGAACAAGAAGCCTTGCAGGCCCAGGCCGCCGAAATCAACCCGTGGCTGGAGTCTGCCGAACCCGAAGCCCAGCAACCTGCCGCTGCGCCCGAGAAAGCCGGTGCACCGAAGTCGGCCACCGGCTCGTTCATCATCGACAACGTCGGGCCTGCCTCGTTGCTGGATCTGATCAACCAGAGTTTCGAGGTGATGCAAACCTCATTGGCACAGTACAAGATCGCTGGGTATCCGCCCGATGTGCTGATCAACGTGCCGAAGCGGGTGTGCCGCTTTTTCGAGTTCTATAAAGCGCCGGAATTGATCGCTTTGGGGCGGGAGATTGCCAGTGATACGTTGGATCGGTATGAGAGTGAGCAGAGTTGAGCGTGTAAGTGTTGCGGATGGCCTCATCGCGGGCAAGCCCGGCTCCCACAGGGAAATGCATTTCAGCTGTGGGAGCTGGCTTGCCTGCGATGGCGCCAGCACAGGCACCAAACGTTCAGGCACTTAGCAACCGATACCCCACCCCCGCCTCAGTCACGATAAACCGTGGCTGGGTCGGGTCATCCGCCAGCTTCTGGCGCAAGTGCCCCACCACGATCCGCAGGTAGTGGCTGTCCTCGGTATGGGTTGGCCCCCAGATGTCCTTGAGCAGTTGCTGTTGGGTAATCACCCGCCCCGGGTGGCGTGCCAACTGCGCCAGCACTGCGTATTCCTTGCGGGTCAGCGCCACTTCGGCACCGTCCAGCAAAACGCGGCGATAGGCCAGGTCGACCGTCAGCGGGCCAAAACTCAAGGCGGCTTCCTGGGCCTCTCCGGCCGGTGCCTGGCGCAACAGCGCACGCACACGGGCAAGAAACTCCTGGATGCCGAACGGTTTGGTCACGTAGTCATTGGCGCCACCGTCGAGGGCCTCGACCTTCTGACCTTCGCTGGCCCGCACCGACAGCACCAGCACCGGCACCGTGGACCATTCGCGAAACTCGCGCAGCACCTGTTGGCCGTCCATGTCGGGCAGGCCCAGGTCGAGTACCAGCAGATCCGGTTTGCTCAAGGCCGCTTGGGCCAGGCCTTCGTTGCCGGTGCCGGCTTCGATTACCTTATAGCCTTGGGAAGCCAGGCTGATGCGCAGGAATTTGCGGATCTGCGGTTCGTCATCAATGACAAGAATCGTCGCGGTCTGGCTCATGGTGTCTCATTAAAACCCATTAAAAAATCACCCTCTCTGTAGGAGCGAGCTTGCTCGCGAAAAACCTCTAGGCAACGCGTGCATTCAGGAAGCCATCATTATCGTTAACGACCTTCGCGAGCAAGCTCGCTCCTACAAGGTTTACTCCAAGGCAGGTTGTGTGGGCAGCGGTAAAAACAAGGTGATGCAGGTGCCCCGCCCGTCAATGCCATCGGCCACGCTGATATGCCCACCGTGCGCACCGACCATGCCCTGGCAGATCGCCAAGCCGAGGCCGGTGCCCTGCCCGCCTCGATCACCGCGGGCAGCGGTGTAGAACATGTCGAAGATCTTCGCACGCTCCTCCTCGGGAATCCCTGGCCCTTCATCCGCTACGGCAAAAAACAACTGCTCATCCTGCACGCCCGCGCGCAACTGCAAGCGGCCCTGGGGCGGCGAAAACCGTGCGGCGTTTTCCAACACATTGACCAGGGCCTGCTCAATCAGCGCCGCATGCACATACAACAAGGGCAGTTCCGGCGGCACATCGGTGCTCATCTGCAACGGCGCCAGCACGGCGCGCAATCGCCCAAGGGCACTGCCGACAATATCGCCGGGCGACACCCAATCGCGTGCCAGTTTCAGCGCACCGTGGCCCAGGCGTGTCATGTCCAGCAGATTCTGGATATAACGGTCGAGGCGCTCGGCCTCATCGCGAGTGCCTTCGAGCAATTCGCGGCGATCCTCCAGCGGGATGGCTTCACCCAGGGCCAGCAGGCTGTCAATGCTGCCGCGCATGGACGTCAATGGCGTGCGCAAGTCGTGGGACACCGACGCGAGCAAAGCGCTGCGCAGTTGTTCGGTTTCGCCGTGCAGGCGCGCCGATTCCAGCTCCTGCCCCAGTTGTGCCCGCGCCAGCGCCTGGGCCAGCGGTTGGCTCAACGCGGTGAGTAAGCGACGACGTTGCCCGCTCAATTCCAGGCCAGGCTTGGCACTGACACCCAGCAACCCCAAGGGCCCCTCTTCACCCGACAGCGGCCACCACCACCAACGCCCAAACGGCAAGGTGCCGGTGCCCATGCCGGCCGGCTGATCATGCTGCCAGGCCCAGTCGGCGGCGGCGCGTTCTGCTTCGGTAAGGGTCAACGAGCCACCGGTCTCGACCTTCCAGCCTCCCTGTCCATCGCGATTGACCAGGCACAGGTCGAGTTCGTTCCAACCTTGCAGATGGTGGGCGGCGGCGCTGATGACGGCTTGGCGGTCGGTGGCAGCGGTGAGCTTGCGCGACAGGTCGAGCAGTTCGCTGGTTTCTTCCTGGGTATCGCGCAACGCCTGCAACTGGCGGCGCTGGCGTGCGGCGAGGTTGCCGGTCAACGCTGCCATCAACAGGAAGAACAACAGGGTCAACACGTCTTCTTCGCGCTGGATGGCGAAGGAAAAATTCGGCGGAATAAACAGAAAATCGTAAGTCAAAAACGACAGTGCCGCACACACCAGGGACGGCCCCAGGCTGCTGCGCACCGCCACCAACAGCACGGCGGCAAGAAACACCAGCGAGATGTTCGGCAGCGCCAACGCGCTGGACACGGCCCAGGCCACTGCGGCAGCGGCGAGGGTCGCCACCACCGCCAAGGCGTAATCGAACCACACCAACCCGCGCATCTCCGGCAGGCGTGGCGGTGCAGGCATGTCATCGCTGTCGAGGACGTTGATTTCCAAGCCGCGGGCATTGCGCAACAGGCGTGCCGCCAAGCCGCCACCGAACAGGCGCCGCCGCCAGCGCATCCGTGACTGCCCCACCAGCACTAAACTGGCACGGCGTTCGGCGGCGTGCTGGATGAGGGTCTTGGCCACTTCCCCGGCGCGCAGCAACACCACTTCCCCGCCCAGCCGCTCTGCCAGTTGCTGGGCGTTTTGCAGGCGCAGGCGCGATTGCTCATCCCGCGCACGGCCGTTGTCGATGTGCACCAGGCTCCAGGGCAAATGCCGACGCTGGGCCACGCGGCAGGCATGGCGCACCAGTCGTTCGGCTTGCGCATCGCCATCCACACCGACCAACAGGCGCCCACGCACTGCCGGCGCGGCCTGACCGAGTTGGCGGTAGCCCTGGACCAGGTCATCGTCGACGTGGGCGGCGGCAGTTTGCATGGCCAGCTCGCGCAGGGCCATGAGGTTGGTCTGGGTGAAAAACGCATCGATGGCCGCACGCGCCTGCTCCGGCACATACACCTTGCCGTCACGCAGACGCTCAAGCAGCTCGCGGGATGGCAAGTCGATCAGCAGCAGTTCGTCGGCCTCTTGCAGCACCCAGTCCGGCAAGGTTTCGCGCACTTGCACGCCAGTGATGCCACGCACCTGGTCATTGAGGCTTTCCAGGTGCTGGACGTTGACCGTGGTGAATACGTTGATGCCGGCCGCGAGCAGTTCCTGGATGTCTTGCCAGCGTTTTTCATGACGGCTGCCAGGGGCGTTGCTGTGGGCCAGTTCATCGACCAGCACCAGTTTTGGCTTGGCGGCGAGCAGGCCGTCGAGGTCCATTTCTTCGAGCATCACGCCACGGTATTCGCTGCGCAACAACGGTTGTTGCGGCAGGCCGCTGAGCAAGGCTTCGGTCTCGGCGCGGCCATGGGTTTCGACCACCCCAGCGATCAGGCGCACGCCTTGGCGCAGTTGGGTATGGGCCGCCTGGAGCATGGCGTAGGTCTTGCCGACACCGGGCGCGGCGCCGAGGAAAACTTTGAGCCGGCCACGGCCGTCCCGGGGCAGATCGGCTAACAGGGCATCGGCGCGGCCGGCGTCGCTCATGCTCGGGGGTTCCTTCAGGTATTGATAGAGAGTCTTCAAGGCCGCCATCGCGGGCAAGCCCGGCTCCCACAGTGGAATGCATTCCAAATGTGGGAGCCGGGCTTGCCCGCGATGGCGATCGCCTGGCTTACAACGCTTCCAAAGCCATGTTCAAGGCCAGTACGTTTACTACAGGCGGGCCTACCAGAGGGCTTTCGATGTGCTCATCCAGCAACCGCTGCAAGGTCGACACCGGCATATTTCGCGCCGCCGCCACTCGCGCCAGTTGATAGGCAATCGCCTGCGGTGGCAAGTGTGGATCAAGGCCGCTGCCGGAGGTTGTCAGCGAGGCCAATGGCACCGGGCCCTGGCCCGGTACTGACTGCTTGCTGGCCTCTTCGACTATGCGAGTGGCCAAGGCCGGATTGCTCGGGCCCAGGTTACTGGCACTGCTGGACACTGTGGCAAAAGCACCGGCTGACGGGCGTGGGTGAAACCAGCGGTCACCAGTAAAGTCCTGGGCGATCAGGATGGAGCCACGCACCTTGCCGCTGGCGTCGCGCACCAGGCTGCCATTGGCTTGATCGGGGAAGGCCACTTGGGCCACGCCAGTGACTACCAGCGGGTAGGCCACGCCGGTGATCAGGGTCATGAGTACCAGCAAGCTCAGGGCTGGGCGGATGATGTTGGACATTTCAGACTCCTCAATTCAGTGGTGCGGTGGGACGCGGAGCGTCCGGGGTGGCATTCCCACGCGGAGCGTGGGAACGATCAGCGGCCAGGTCAAACCAGGTGCAGCGCGGTCAGCAACATGTCGATGGCCTTGATCCCCACGAACGGCACCAACAGTCCGCCCAGCCCGTAGATCAGCAGATTGCGCCGCAACAACGCCGCCGCACTCGCGGCCTGCACGCGCACGCCGCGCAGGGCCAACGGGATCAGCACCACGATAATCAGCGCGTTGAACACGATGGCCGATAGGATCGCGCTCTGCGGGCTCTGCAAGTGCATGATGTTGAGCACGCCCAGTTGCGGGTAGATCGAGGCGAACAGCGCCGGCAGGATCGCGAAGTACTTGGCCACGTCGTTGGCGATGGAAAAGGTCGTCAGCGCGCCGCGAGTCACCAGCAACTCCTTGCCGATCTGCACCACGTCCAGCAGCTTGGTCGGGTCGCTGTCGAGGTCGACCATGTTGGCGGCTTCGCGCGCAGCCTGGGTGCCGTCGTTCATCGCCATGCCGACGTCAGCCTGGGCCAGCGCCGGGGCGTCGTTGGCGCCGTCGCCGCACATCGCAACCAGGCGACCATCGTTCTGCTCATGGCGAATACGCGCGAGTTTCTTCTCTGGCGTGGCTTCGGCCAGCACATCGTCCACACCCGCTTCAGCGGCAATCGCGGCGGCGGTCAGCGGGTTGTCGCCAGTGACCATCACGGTGCGAATCCCCAACTTGCGCAACTCGGCAAAACGCTCACGAATACCTGGCTTGACCACGTCTTTGAGATGGATCGCCCCCAGTAACTTGCCATCGGCGCACACCAGCAAGGGCGTGCCGCCGCTTTGGGCGATCTTGTCGATTTCCCGCGACAACGCAGGCAGCAGGTCGCTACGTTGCTGGCCGATAAACGCCAGCAGCGAGTCCACCGCGCCTTTACGGAACACACGGCCCTGATAGTCGACACCGGACAAACGGGTCTCGGCGCTGAAGGGCACGGCGGTCAACGCATCCAGGCTCGGCTCGGCCTGGGGGTGCAAGGCGCGCAGGTATTCAACGATGGACTTGCCTTCCGCCGTGTCATCGGCCAGGGACGCCAGCAACGCGCCTTCGGCCAATTCGCGGCCACTGACACCAGGTGCAGCGACCACGGCCGAGCAACGACGGTTGCCGAAGGTGATGGTGCCGGTCTTGTCCAGCAGTAACACATGCACGTCCCCCGCCGCTTCCACGGCGCGGCCGGACTTGGCAATCACGTTGAGGCGTACCAGGCGGTCCATGCCGGCAATCCCGATGGCCGACAACAGGCCGCCAATGGTGGTGGGAATCAGCGTCACCAGCAGTGCGACCAGGAACACCAGCGGCAAGCTGCCATTGGCAAAGTGGGCGAACGGCTGCAGGGTCACGACCACCAGCAGAAAGATCAGGGTCAGGCCGATCAGCAGGATATCCAGCGCGACTTCGTTGGGGGTTTTCTGGCGTTTGGCGCCTTCCACCAGCGCGATCATGCGGTCCAGGGTGGACTCGCCCGGGTTGGCGGTGATGCGGATGAGCAGCCAGTCCGACACCAGCCGCGTGTTGCCGGTGACGGCCGAACGGTCGCCGCCAGACTCGCGGATCACCGGGGCGGATTCGCCGGTGATCGCTGCTTCGTTGACTGCCGCAATACCTTCGACGACCTCGCCGTCACCGGGGATCATTTCCCCGGCGGCAACACGAACTACATCGCCTTTGCGCAGGCTGGTGGCCGGCACCACCTTGAAGCTGCCATCGGCTTCCTGGCGTCGGGCGCTCAAGCCTTCGCTGCCAGCCTTGAGGCTGTCGGCGCGGGCCTTTCCGCGGCCTTCGGCCAGGGCTTCGGCGAAGTTGGCGAACAGCACGGTGAACCACAGCCACACGGCGATTTGCACCGCTACAAAAGTGGGCACGGTGGTGTCGGGCACAAAGCACAACACGGTGGTGAGGATGGCGGTCAGCTCCACCACCAGCATCACTGGCGAGCGTTGCAGTTGGCGTGGGTCCAGCTTGACGAACGCCTGGACCAGCGCCGGGCGCCACAGGGCCGAGATGGCGGTTTTGGCAGGCTCCAGGGGTTTGACCGGGGCCGCGTTTTTTGCAGGCATATTCATTTTCATATCCCTTAACTAGAAGCCCATGCTCAAGTGTTCAGCGATGGGGCCCAACGCCAGCGTCGGCAGGAAAGTCAGGCCGCCCACCAGCAAAATGGTCACGGTCAACAAGGTCACGAACAGCGCGCCATGGGTGGGGAAGCTGTTCTGGCCAATCGGTGCGGTCTTCTTCATCGCCAGGCTGCCGGCCAGGGCCAGTACCGGGAGGATGTAGCCAAAGCGGCCGATCAACATGCCCAGGCCGAGCATCAGGTTATGGAATGGGGTATTGGCGCCGAGGCCGGCAAACGCCGAACCGTTGTTGGCACTGGCCGAGGTATAGGCGTAGAGCAACTGGCTGAAGCCATGGGGGCCAGGGTTGCTGATGGCACCTGCCGGGCCGGGCAGGCTGGCGGCGATGGCACTCAAGACCAATACGCCGACCGGCATAACCAGCAGAGTCACCACCAGCAATTGCACTTCCTTGGCCTGGAGTTTCTTGCCCAGGTATTCGGGGGTGCGGCCGATCATCAAGCCGGCGAGGAACACCGCGATCAACACGTTGAGCAACATGCCGTACATACCGGCACCCACGCCGCCGAAGATCACTTCGCCGACCATCATGTTCACCAGCGCGACCATCCCACTCAGGGGGCTGAGGCTGTCCTGCATGCCATTGACCGAACCGTTGGACGCCGCAGTGGTGGTCACCGACCACAGCACGGTACCGGTGGTGCCGAAGCGTGTTTCCTTGCCTTCCAACGGTGCGGTTTGCTCCACCGCCGGGTTGTTCAGGGTTGGATTGGGCTGGTACTCGGACCACAGCGACGTCGCGCCGCCGATCAGGAACAACGCCAGCATGCACGCGAGGATCGCCCGGCTCTGACGCAGGTCTTTGACGTAATGGCCGAAGGTAAACACCAACGCTACCGGGATCAGGATGATCGAGGCCACTTCAAACAGGTTGGCCCAGGCTGTCGGGTCTTCAAACGGATGCGCCGAGTTCACGCCGAAGAAGCCACCGCCGTTGGTGCCCAGTTGCTTGATCGCAATCTGGCTCGCGGCCGGCCCCAGGGGAATCACCTGATCCACGCCTTGCAGCGTGACCGCATCAACATAGTGGGCGAAGGTTTGCGGTACGCCCTGCCACACCAGAAACAGCGCGAGCACCAGGCACAACGGCAGCAGGCCGTAGAGGGTGGCGCGGGTCATGTCGACCCAGAAGTTGCCCAGGGTCTGGGCAGATTTGCGCCCGATCCCACGGCACAAGGCGACCAGGACGGCGAGACCGGTCGCCGCACTGACGAAGTTCTGCACCGTGAGGCCGGCCATCTGACTTAGATAACTTAGGGACGCTTCGCCGCTGTAGTTCTGCCAGTTGGTATTGGTCATGAAACTGACGGCGGTGTTGAACGCCAGGGTCCATTCCTGGCCCGGCAGTTTTTGCGGGTTCAGTGGCAGGGAGCCCTGGAATAACAGGATCGAGAACAACAACAAGAAGCCCGCCAGGTTGAATGCGAGCAAGGCCAGCATGTATTTCTGCCAGCTCTGCTCCTGCTGCGCATCCACGCCCGAGAGGCGATAACAGGCTTTCTCGACAGGCCCAAGTACCGGGGTGAGGCAAGTGCGCTGGCCTTCCATCACCTTGTAGTAGAACCGCCCCAAAAAGGGTGCCGGCACCAGTACCACGGCAAAGAAGGCGATGATCAGCCAATAGTCATAACTGTGCATAGCCCGCTCCTAGTTCCGATCCGCGCGTAACAGCGCAACCAGCAGATAAATGAACAGCGCCACGGCCAATAGCAGTGACACTCCGTCCAGAACGCTCATGGAAATTTCCCCGTCTTGCGGCGATTGCCGCGTGTGGGGGCATTGTCCGCAGGAGCGGTGTAAAGGAACGAGAGCGAGGGGCCGGGTGGGGCGTAAAGATGGCGTAAAGAGTGGGTTTAGCGGGGTTTACAGCGGGGTTTGCCGTGGCTGGGGGGGCCTCTTCGCGGGCAAGCCCGGCTCCCACATTCGACTGCGTTCTTTCAGTTAAAACTCGGTCAAGTGTGGGAGCGGGCTTGCCCGCGAAAGCGCCCGCCAAGGCACCACCGCACTTATGTGGTGCAACTCATGCCGCATTCAAACGCCAAACCGTCCCTTCGGCGACATAGGCATTGCTTTACGACATAGTTCTGAGGCTTGGCATAGCCACTGCAACACCTTGAATCATTCCAAACAGTTCAAGGAGCGCAGCACAATGAACACACAACTCAAACCCACATTGGGTACCTTGCATCTATGGGGCATTGCCGTGGGGCTGGTGATCTCCGGCGAGTATTTCGGCTGGAGCTACGGCTGGGGCGTCGCCGGTACCTTGGGCTTTCTGGTGACCTCGTTGATGGTCGCCGCGATGTACACCTGCTTCATCTTCAGCTTCACCGAACTGACCACTGCGATTCCCCACGCAGGAGGCCCCTTTGCCTACAGCCGTCGCGCCTTCGGTGAGAAAGGCGGCTTGATTGCCGGCTTGGCCACCTTGATCGAGTTCGTCTTCGCCCCGCCCGCGATTGCCCTGGCCATTGGTGCGTACCTGAACGTGCAGTTCCCGGCACTCGACCCCAAGCACGCCGCCGTCGGCGCTTATATCGTGTTCATGGGCCTGAATATCCTCGGGGTGAAACTCGCCGCCACCTTTGAGTTGGTCGTCTGCGTGCTCGCCGTCGCCGAACTGCTGGTGTTCATGGGGGTGGTCGCACCGGCGTTCAGCTTCAGCCACTTCGCCCTCAACGGCTGGGCCGGTTCCGACACCTTCGGCGCCCCGGCAATTGCCGGGATGTTTGCCGCCATCCCCTTCGCCATCTGGTTCTTCCTCGCCATCGAAGGCGCGGCCATGGCCGCCGAAGAAGCCAAGGACCCCAAGCGCACCATTCCAAAAGCCTACATCAGCGGCATCCTCACCCTGGTGATCCTGGCCATGGGCGTGATGTTCTTCGCCGGTGGTGTGGGTGACTGGCGCACCCTCTCGAACATCAACGACCCACTGCCCCAAGCGATGAAAACCGTGGTGGGTGACAGCTCCGGCTGGTTGCACATGCTGGTATGGATTGGCCTGTTCGGCCTGGTGGCAAGCTTCCACGGCATCATCCTCGGCTACTCGCGCCAGTTCTTCGCCCTGGCCCGTGCCGGTTACCTGCCGTCTTTCCTGGCCAAACTCTCACGTTTCCAGACACCGCACCGGGCCATCCTCGCCGGCGGCGTGGTGGGTATCGCCGCCATCTACAGCGACGGCCTGATCAACCTGGGCGGCATGACCCTGACCGCCGCGATGATTACCATGGCGGTGTTCGGTGCCATCGTCATGTACATCATGAGCATGCTCAGCCTGTTCAAACTGCGTAAGACCGAGCCGTTGCTGGAACGCACCTTCCGCGCGCCGGGCTACCCCATCGTGCCGGGTATTGCGCTGGTGCTGGCGGTGGTATGCCTGGTGGCAATGGCCTGGTTCAATGCCTTGATCGGGCTGATCTTCCTGGGCTTCATGGCGGTGGGCTTCATCTACTTCCAGCTGACCGCACAAGACCGTGTCGATGCGCCGGCAGATGCGATGTTGACCGGACAATAGCGCCTATGAGGCAGAACGGGCCTACACTGAACTACTCAGAAAGCCCGTGACTCAAAGCAGTCATTACCGTGGGAAACTTTCCCACGGACATCTGCCTCAAGGAGAGCCTTATGCCGTGGTATGCGTGGTTGATTATGGTAGTCGCGATCGGGTCGATCGTCGGAGGGCTGATGATGCTGCGCGACAGCGCCAACAAAGTCGAACTCACCGACGAACAACGCAAACGCGTGGCCGAGCGCAATGCGCAGGCGGATGCCAAGGATGCGCAAGACAGATAAATCGCGTGTAACCCCGTGGCGAGGGAGCTTGCTCCCGCTGGGCTGCGAAGCAGCCCCCTACTCCCACTTCGCCTTGGCAATATGCAACCCATGTTGCCCCTTATAGGCGGCACGCTCCGGCTGGCTCCAGCCACTGAGCAACTCATCCTCCAGCCTATAGATCTCAACCCCTAACGGACGACACACCGTCAACGGGTCCTGCGCCTCCGGCCCCCACATGGGCAGCGACAAATCCCCGCCAGGGCACGTCGACAACGCACACAGCAAATCAATCTCGGCAAAGAACTCCAGGTAATCGCCCTTCTGCGCCGGACAGGCCTTCATAAAGTACATGTCATCGTGATTGAGCCCGGTGCACTGGAAAATATTCAACACGTCATGCACATCGAACTCCGTCAGTCCGTGGGGCAATACCGCACGGGTCAGGTTCGAGTGGCAATGGTGATGAAAGTCCTCACCGGTCAACATACGGTTCACATAGGGGTCGCACCGCGTGCCCAACAAATCATGCAAACGCCCACCGTGCTCATCAATGCCGTAGCTGGCCAGGCTGTCATCGGTGATCGTGACCAAGGGCCTTAAAAAGGGCAGGTTCGACCACAACCGATCATGGGTGCTGACATGAGCGCCTTGCAGCTGACGAGTGCGCGCAGCCCACAAACGTTCGCGCGGATCGTTGGCGTTCCAGACATTAAAGTCCCCCACCTGCGGCCCCACCGGCGTGGTCACACGAAACACATGCCCGGCCGGCACCTTCCACGCCCTCCCCGTGCGGATCGGCACCTCGAACTGTTCGATCAACGTGCGCTGGCTTTTCTGATCACGAATACGCTCATAGAACGCCGTATCCACCTGCAATGCTGAGCCTTTGCTGACCTGGTACGCGGCCGGGTAGTCTTTGTACATGGGGCAATCCTCTATCAAGGGTGATCAAACAGGGCGAGGGAAAGGTGTTCTGAATCGTCCAGGTACAGGCTCATCGCCTCGCTGGCGGCCTGGGTTTGGTTGCGGGTTAGCAGTGTGTATATCTCATGGTCACGCTCCAGCCAGGGCGACTGGAAACGCTGCTCGTCAGGCGCGGCGCAGAACACCAGACGCAACTGAGCAATCACCTGAGCGAAAAACTCGTCGAACAATGGGCTGCCCATCAAGGCGACGATCTGCTGGTGGAACATAAGACTGTGGGTGGCCACGGCTCGCCAATCTTCGCGCTCCCGGGCCAAGTGGGTGGCGTCAATGGCGCTTTGCATACGCGTCGATTGGACGTCCGTCAGCGGCCCGCTCTGGGCAATCGCCTGCAACTCCAGGGTGCGGCGGACGACAAAGAGGTCACGCACTTCCGCCCGCACCAAGCGCCGAACCATCACGCCCTTGTTGCGGACATAGCGAGTAAGGCCCTCCTGGCCCAGACGATGCAGCGCCTCGCGAATCGTATTGCGGGATGCGTTGTAGGCTTTGACCAGGTCCACCTCGATCAGCGGCATGCCTGGTAACAGCCGGCCGCCTATGATGTCGGCGCGGAGTTCCAGGGCGATTTGGTCGGCTAAAGATAAAGTGAGTGTCATCGTTACCTCAAGATTGTTGAACAATCACTAAGTAAGAGGTAACCACGTTTCGTGCCAATGCTGCCTGCGAATTACCAGGCGCTAGGTCCGATAAAGAAAAGGCCGGTCAATGACCGGCCTTCTGCGCTTTTATTACATCTTCAATCAATAACCAACCTGTCGCGATTCTTCTCCAGCAGTGCCTTGCCGATGCCTTTTACTTCCAGTAACTCATCCACCGCTGTAAACGGGCCGTTGCTTTCGCGATAGGCGATAATTGCCTTCGCCTTGGAAGCACCAATGCCGAATAGATCGCGACGCAGGGTCTCGGCGTCGGCGGCGTTGAGGTTGACCTTGGTGGATTGCTCGGTCTTGGTCATTTGGGTGGAGATGGAGGTTGGAGGTTCCGGCTTGATGGACGGCGCGGCAGTGGTGGCGACGGAGAGGCTGGTGAGGAAGGCGAAGATGAGGGACGAGATGTAGAGGTTTTGCATTGGTGACGCTCCATGATATCGGTGAGGGAAAGCAGCTTTTCCGAAGCTGCTTTTCTAACTTAGGCGAATGTTGGAGCATGTCAAAAGCCCGTGAGTAACAGAGTATGAATGACGCCTAATAGATGATTTTCACAACGGTTCATGGCCCAATGATAAAGTTGCACCTGATTGTGAGACTCTGACCAAGGACTGCACGGTGAAAAAGCAATATTTAAACCTGATCGGATTGGCACTTTTCATCCTGTCGATGGTATCGGTTTTCTCGTTTTATCCCGGTGCGATGACATGGGACAGCATGGAGCAGCTCAGACAAGCGAGAGCCGGAGAATACAGCGATTGGCAACCGCCCACGATGGCTTACGTATGGAGTTGGTTATTGCCCTTTACAGATGGTCCGGGAGGGATGTTCCTATTGCAGTGCAGTCTGCTATGGGCAACCGCGCTGATTTTATATAAAGCTTGCATTAGAGAGGAATACTCCTATGGCATGCTTTTCTTGCTGATTCCTATTGTCCCATGGATCATGAACTTCGAATTTACCCTCTGGAAAGATGTGGCCATGGCTTACTCCTGGGGCTTGGCTACTGCAATCTGCTTATATTATAGAGATTGTCAAAAATTCCCCAAGGCTGCTGCGCTGCTTGTCTCAGTATTATTTTTGTACGGCGCGCTAGTGCGAACCAACTCTTTAAGCGCCGGGATCTTTCTGCTGCCATTCTTGATCAACTCAATTTTAAAAATCCATACCATCAAGAGCACAATATTTTTTATATTCATCAGTGGCGCGATAATTGGTCTGGCGCATTTATGCGTTACCCCCTTGATTGGGGCGAAAAAAGCCAATTCAGTTAGTTATGTGATGTTCGATGATATCGTTGCACTCAAGGTCAGAGGCGTCGAAGTGCCTGTAAGCTTTTTGAGTCCAGACGACATGAATGCCATCAAACAGTGTGAGTACCTGAATGTTCATGAAGTGGGCGCCGCCTTTTGTCTGAGCAATGAAAAATTCACCGATATCACCCAAGCGCATTACCAGGAACTCAAAGAAGCGTGGACCCGGTATGTACCGCGGAATATTCTGACGTATGGAGAATTCCGATTGAATGCTTTTTTGAATTTCATACGCTCGCCCTCCCTCCCTCCTTATTACCCTACTGAATTTCGTGTCATGAATCAGCCGTATGAGCCCAATGCAGGAACCAGATCGGTCTCGTCGATAGAAAAACTTACCGCTGGTTACGTTACAACCTCGATAGAAATACTTCCCGAGCTCTTCAAACCTTATAGCTGGCTTATCATATCCATACTATTGATTGGCGCATTTCAACTCAGCCGACAGTGCAGGGCACATTCACTCTGGCTTTTACCCATGTCGGGGCTTTCCTACACGACAAGCTATCTACTCATCACACCAGCCAGCGATCTGCGGTACGCCTACTGGATGATTTTTATAGCCACTCTTTCAATCGTTCTATTCATAAATATCCACTTTAAAAAACCGGCCACATCCAGTTGAGTCGAAAGCTGAACTTCCCCTCGGCCCACGATATTTCTTGCAACAGAGCTAAGGAGCGCTGCCGGTATAGCCTGCGGCAGCCCCGATTCGAGAACGAGTGCTCATCCAAGCCAAAAGCTCTCTTCACGTACCCATCGTGAAGGCTTCAGCACGAGCACGGATCCGGTAGGGTCGGTGAAGGCTAGCGACTCATAGCGTCAAACCACATCGAGGTCGACATACCTCGTGATCGAACGGCCTGCACGTAGGACAGATACCATCCTCATATGATTTAATACGTCACTACTTAGACCGAATTCAGCGTTCGGTAGTGTTTCCAGGACAAATGCAGATAACTCTGCCTGAACCAAAAAACCAAAAAAATGGACAGTTAGTGATGCAAAATTATCAGACTCACGGAATTGGCATTGTTAATATTGGTAAAAACTGCTCGATAGGCAATAACGTAAAATTCATCTTCAAGACCAACAGAACGCTAACCCTGGGCGACTATGTCACCTTGGGCGATGGTGTAAAAGTCATCATTGAAGACGGTGATGTATCGATTGATGATTGGACCACCCTACACTCGGACTGCCTTGTATTAAGTACAAAGGGTGTATCGATAGGACAACACTGCTGGTTTGGCCAAAACTGTGTGATTGATGGCACAGGCGGCCTGACGATCGGCAATGGCGTTAGAGTCGGCATGTATTCGCAAATTTGGACGCACATAGCCGCAGGTGAACAGATTGAAGGCTGTCTCTTCTACTCCGCCGACCCGGTAGTCATCCAGGACAATGTCTGGTTAGTGGGCTCATGCACTGTCGGCTCTGGTGTCACGATTGGTAAGAGGGCCGTGTGTCTCAGCGGCTCGAACATTATCAAGTCAGTGCCAGAAAATGTCACGGTTGCCGGCGCCCCCGCCAAAGTCAAAGAGCATATCAATGCTTACACGCACAAGTCGCTGGATGAGAAATTTGAAATGCTTCGCGGTTGGATCAAGGACTTCTGCGATGAATCCAACCATGCTTTCGCGTTCAAAAACGAAGACAACGAAAAGCTGACAATTCATTCAACCAGCGACTTGAACGACCAGATAATTATGTTCAAGTACACTGAAAGCTACAGCGCTGCGGCTAATCAAGAATTCAAATCCAAAGCGTGCATCGAAACCAAAACCTACACCAAAGGATTTACGCTATCCGAAGAAAGGGTGATGCGTTACCTGTCCGGCAACAAAGCACGTTTTCTAAGGGATTAACTAAAGCCGGCGTGCTTATCACCGTCCAGTGATAAGCACCGGCTTCACCCCGACACAGACCACCGAGCCAGCCACATAAACGTTACATTCCGATTCGTCCTCATCAGGCGAACTGCCCACATGAAAAAACCATGGCATATCGGCCTGCTAACGCGGATTGTAATTGCCAAAACATGACTTAAACAATATCGTCAAGACAGACAGATTCCCCCTCACACTGCTAATTTTTGTCGGTACTTCACCCTTAGGGTATCGCCGCACGGTAGGCAACTCAGCACAACGATATCCCAACCTTGGGGCCCGACATGACAGGTAAGCGAGTAATTCATACGTGATAAAGACATCACGGAACACAGCCAACCTGGAATCCAATAGCATTTTCCGGCTATACGCCCGAAAGCCCTGAGTCGTGTCAGTCCACTTGAACCCCGAGAACATGCTCAACATCGGAGCATGGATAAAGCGGATGGCAAAGTCTCTTGATTTGGGGGTATTTTCAGCCACGCCCCCTGCAACGAATCGCGAAGCTTGTACAAAATCAACGCCCTGCTCCAGCGCTGCTATAAAGCGCGGAATGGCTTCTGGATCATCTTTATCATTACCATCGATGGTAACGATGCCCTCATAACCCTGATCGAGCGCAAAGGAGTAGGCGCAACGAAGCTGTGCACTAAGTTTTCCTGCTGCTGTCTTGACCAATAGCCCCCGCACGCCAAGCGGCTTCAACTCGTGCAACTTCAGGGAACCGTCCGTGGTGCCGCCATCGACAATGATGATGTCAGCAATATTCTCGACGTGAAGTACGGACATCCTCGCGAGTAAATTTTTAATTCGTTCACCTTCGTTAATGACAGGGATTACGACGCACCAGGAGTGTTGGCGTCCAAGCCAGAGTGGGGTGTCATGCGCTGGCACTTCCCATGTTGCGCGAACGGCAGCAATATCCGAAAGGATCATTTGGGTTTCCATCAAGTCACGCGAGCTGTGATCAGCCCGACGCCGGCGATTATCAGTACGATTCCGACCGCTGTGGTCCAGTGGAAGGATTCACGAAAAAAAACAACCGAAAACACAGCAACGGTCGCAATCGCTCCAGCCGTCAGGACCGGGTGGGCAACATTCATCGGGAGCCGCGCCAATGCCGCTGCGTAAAGAACAAAGGCCCCACCATACAAACCGAGCCCTAGCCAAAATGGCCAATTACTCAACGCGCTCATGGGGTCGCTGGGGGACGGAAACTTACGTGGTGGAGTCATGGCCATCTTCACCAATACGCTTGCTGACGCATTGCAGAGAATACCAAGAATGAGAATGAGCCATTTCATATTCATACACTGACCCCACGGTAACGAAGAGTGGCTACCTGGATAGCGCGTTTAATCGACTCTAAATGTGGCTCATTCCCAGTTGCTACCATTTCGATGGACACGAGATGAGCCGGCAGGTAGCGCCCCAGTGCAGCGGCCATTGCCACATGGTCAGTACTGCCATCGCCCAAGGGTAAAAGATTCGGCTCGCTGGCATGCACATGCCCAATCAATTGAGCACAATCTGCCAGGACTTCCAGCGGATCTTCCTGGTTAATCGCGAGTGCGCCTGTGTCAAATTGCATACGAATAGAAGGATGCGCAACAGCACGAACCACTCTGGCAGTCTCAACACTGGTGGTCATAAAGTTCGCGCCGTAACACGCAGGGTTGGGTTCCAGGCAGAGTGTCACGCCGCACGCCTGAGCGAGATCGCCCAACTCACGAAAAAAGGGAATCGCAATGTCCAGCGCCTCTTGATCATTCAGCCCACTGCGATCCCGATTCTTCGGTGAGCCAAAAACTATTCGCGTCCCGCCCAAGCCTGCACCGATTCGACATATTGCGGCCAAGTGTGTAAGCAGATCCGCCCGGCTCCGAGCACTACCAAAGATATTCAGCCCCTTCGTACCAAACAACAGCGCCTGCATACCGGTGATTTCGACTCCTCGCTCAGCCCACCAAGCTTTGACTTGAGCGATATCTTCCCCTGTCGCTTTGGTAAGTTCAGGAAAATACTTTCCAGGGGCAATATCTATCGCATCCACCGAGAACTGCTGAAGCAAGGCAGCGACGGCCTCATCCTCGCAAATGTCCCACGCAATGTTGGATATAGCCAACCTCATGCCTTCAACCCTGTTTCAGGTTTAATCGTGCGGGACTCAGACTGCGCGTATGCCCTGACCGCCAGGATTGTTTCGCGAACACTATTTTGATAGAAGCCAGCAGAATCGAATACGTGAGCGTATTTGGTACGCAAGTCATACGACGCAGGCGAATGGCTCAAGGTATTGGTAAAAGGCAGACCAAAACCTTGCAGCGAGATCTGCTCCACACTGACGGGTGCCGCCGTCAGGTGGACCAACTTGAGCTTGGCATCAAGCGCTGTTTGGATGTCATGCCAGAGGTTAACCATGGGATAAAATTGGAAAACGCCACGGCTGTCAATTGTGTGAAGGTTGTTGTCATTCAAAAAATCAAAAATCACGTTCTTACGTAGCCCCGGGCCTACGAGTCCCGGCAAACGCACAACAAGACAATTCGAAAAATATTTCTCAACAAATATTTCCAATTTCCGGCGATGCAAACCGTAAGCGTGCAAACCTGATTCATCTACAGAGGCATCCTCATCGACCCCTATAGGGTGCTTGAAAACATCTACCGTACTAATCAAAATAAAGGTCTTGCATTTTATGGTTTTAAGATGACCAATCAATGTCTCAATTTTCTTGAGGTCATCTTCAGGTTCCCGGTTAGCGAGCCATTTTTGCGCGGAGGCAGCCGCACACACGACGGTATCGAATGACTGATGATCGATGTCACCGATATTCGTTGAGCGGTACAACGACGCGAAGGCAGTTTGCTTGAGGAGTGTGCCCCCTACATACCCAGAATATCCAATTAGCGCGCTACGCATCCGTACCTCCAGACATCGACGTGGTTTGATCGCTGCCGGTGAAGAAACTCTCAGCATCCAGCTTTTCAAGCACGTCATAAATATTGTCGATTTTACCACCCAGCACTGAGTAGGCGCCTGGCAAACCGGTGTGTTTCTCAAATAGAATCGGCCTTCCGTCGTCGCCTTCATTCTTCAGCAAAACGGTTTTAACCTCAAATAATGAGTCAACATGTTTGGCTTTTAACACTTCAGGGATATAGCGACCTACGTCCCTGAGCATCTTATCAACGCGCGTGGCACGATCATATTGGCCAAGTTTCTGATAAGGATCTAGCCCTTGCAGATCATTCCAATGAAGGTGCGGTGTATAGCGCACATGAGACAATGTATGGAGCCCACGTGCGGGAAACGGCATCATAGAAAAGAACGGACCGTCCATGACTGTAACACCCACATTTTCAAGTGCGGGCGGCATCTGGAGCAGGGCCATTTCTGTAATCTCTTGTTTTAGGCCTAAACCGACGCCTGGAAAGTCTCCGCCAAATTGGTTTAGCCCGCTATAGGTACAGTTGAATACATAGCGGCAGGAAAAGGCTTGCTGCTCTCCCTGCGCCAGGTCGACTACCACCTCCAGTGGTGCCAGCCGCCCCTTTGAAATAGCCACGACGCGGGTTTGATAGTGAACCTGCACACCACTCTCTTTAAGTTCTCGCGAAGCCCAAATGGAAAGTTGCGAGGTGTCAAATGCGCACTCATTGACCCAATATACTTGCTCAATCAATCGAGGTTCAAACAACGCACGTAAAGAAGGCTCAGCCGGTTTGATCCCTGCACCGATCTCTCGGCAAAACCGTTCAAACTGTTTAGCCGTAACTTTGGAGTTGCGTCGGGCAATAGCATAGAGCTTGGTGAAGTCTTGCTTTATGGCGAGCGGCCAATCCCGAACAAATTTCGGCAAGTTTACTCGACTGCGATAGGCAGTGGTAAAACTGCGCGGGTAATGGTAGCCGTTATGGACGCGTGCCTGGTTATTATAAGACGCACGCATCAATAACGCCGATTCGCGCTCAATTAGTAAAATACGCTTGAATCCCCGTTGTCTGGCCAGATAAATAGCGATAGCAGCGCCGTAGAACCCACCCCCGATGACTACCGCATCGTGGCATATTTCGCCTTTGTTAAGCCCCGACATCAGGCACGGTCACTGGTCGGAATTTCCTTATCCGCCGACTCTGATGCCCACTCTTCAACATTCAACTTTTCACAACGGGTCATCCGCGCACTGGTGAACTCTTGCGCAACATGATAAAGCGGCCCCTCGTTCGACAGGCTTGCCATGTTTAGAATGTATTCACCCAACACCAACAACACCAGAGAGATGAGAAAGAACATGCCAGATTGTTGCAATGAGAGACTGATCCAACCTGGAGCAACATCAGTTTTTAAAATGCCCACGGCAATGACGTAGATGCAGTACAGCAGGTTTGCAACGGCCCCAAACAGCGAGAGAGACGTGACCAATCGCATTGGAGCGCGCGTAGTCGAAATCAGCAAGCGCATGCCGCGATCAATGCTTTCACCCAGGCGTTTACGCTGTGAGGTTTGCGGGGGAGAACTGTAATTCAAATAAGCTTTGGCAAAACCACCCGTTGCGGGTAAGTGCCTATAGGTCATTACAGGCTGCGGATGCTGAAGAATGAAATTGATTACTCGTTTGCTCAAAATGCGATACTGCGGCGCCTCTCTGGCCAGATGCACGCCATTGAACCGATTGTAAAGGCTATGGAAAACAGAATTAGCCGCACGGTACATTGGCCCCTGCGCCGGCTTCATCGCGTTATTCGCAAATACAACATCAGCGCCGCTAAGCGCCTGATCAAGCATAGTCGGGATAAAAGCTACATCATCGGCTAACGGGTCAACTACAACGACGAAATCTCCCAGTGCGTTTTCCAGGCCAACCCAAAATGCGGTGTCCGTATCCACTTCCTTGGTTAGCGCATATACCTGCAGATTCGCGAGTCCATTTTCAGCCGTGAGTCCTTTCAATATCGACACGCTGTCATCGTCGGAGGCGTTATCCACCACAATCAATTCATAGTCCGCGACAGTATCAGCAATGATAAGCGCTGCATCAGCGAGAATTCTCTCGACACTGGCCGACTGATTTCGTGCCACGAACACGACAGACAAAAAACAGGGGAAATAATCCATGCTTGCTCTCAAAAGCTAATGCCGAAGCCGAGATCTAAAGGGACGACTAATCCGCCCTCCACCAGCGTGTCCGAGATGGCCGCATACCATGGCCATCGCTTTCGGCCTGGGCGCATCACCTCAGCTCACTTGAGCTTCATTCTACGCTGCTGGTGAACCCAATCGACGATATCGCCATCCGGCGCATAACCGCTTACGGTCTCGCGTAGCAATTGGCGTACCTTAGCGTAGTCATGCACTTCTATCGCGGAAAGCAGATCTCTGAGGACCCCTTTCAGTAGATCCCATTCGAGATAGTCTTCAGAAGCACTCATAATCATTGGATGCTGGGTGGGGGCAACGTTATCGCCAATCAACAGCTCTTCATAGAGTTTCTCGCCTGGCCGAAGCCCACTGAACTCAATAGAAATATCACCATGCGGGTTTTTCTCGGAACGAACACTAAGCCCAGAAAGATTGATCATCTTTTCAGCCAACTCCACGATTTTGACCGGTTCGCCCATATCCAGAACGAACACGTCGCCGCCCAAGCCCATCGATCCTGCCTGAATGACAAGTTGCGCAGCTTCGGGAATGGTCATGAAGTATCGAGTAATTTTCGGATGCGTCACTGTCAGGGGGCCACCTGACTTGATCTGTTTGTGAAAAAGCGGAATGACTGAGCCTGAAGAACCCAATACATTGCCGAAACGTACCATCGTGAAGCGCGTTTTGTTAGGCATGCCTACAGCCGCTAAATCACCGTGCAATTGCGGATTATCTTCACGACTAAGCGCCTGGAGTATCAGCTCGGCCAACCGCTTTGTACTGCCCATCACGTTAGTAGGACGCACCGCTTTGTCCGTTGAAATGAGTACGAAGTTTTGGACTTCCGCCTTGAGTGCCGCCTGCGCCGCACTCAGAGTACCCATCACATTGTTGAGTATGCCTTCAGCGATATTGTGCTCGACCATCGGCACATGTTTATAGGCCGCAGCGTGATAGACGGTATTTACGTTCCAAGACTTCATGAGGTTGAACAGCTGACCTTCGTTGCGCACCGACCCTAAAATCGGAAGCAACAATACAGACAGCGACTCACGGGAGACCCGCTGCTCCAGCTCGGAAACAATACTGTATAAGTTGAACTCGCTGTGTTCAAACAACAACAGTGTAGACGGACGCAGCGCCAGTATCTGCCGGCACAACTCAGACCCTATCGAGCCGCCCGCGCCGGTCACGAGCACTACTTGACCTTTGATACAATGTTCGAGCAATTCCCCTTGGGCAGGAACCGCGTCACGTCCCAGCAAGTCGGCAATATCCACCTCTTGGATATCATCGACCTTAACCCGTCCGCTGGCGAGATCCATAAATCCCGGAACACTACGAACATGCAACGGAAAGCCCTCCAGAAACCCCAGGATTTCCCGGCGACGGGCTCTGTTAGATGACGGGATAGCCAAAAGAATTTCTTGGGCACCCGTTGCGTCAATCATCCTCTGGATGTGTTTGGACTTATAAACCTGCAAGCCGGAAATAACACGATCGGAAATGCTGACATCGTCGTCAATAAAGGCGACAGGCCGCATCACACGCCCCATCCGCAATGCCGCAACCAACTGATTACCCGCGGCGCCTGCGCCATAAATTGCAACCCGTGGCAGGCCATTGTCGCGACTGGTAAATGGCACATGCTGAGCAGCAGAGAACCAGTCGCCCAGGAAGAACTGCCGCATGGCGAGTCTCAACCCTCCGACCATGATCAGGCTCAACCACCAGTAATTGAAGATAATAGAACGAGGCACGACGTTTTGGTGGTTGCTGTACCAGTACACAACGACACCCAATATCAGCGCTGACAGGCTCACGGCTTTGACAATAGCTATCAGCGCATCATTGCCAAAGTAACGCATAACCGCTCTGTACATGCCAAACCGTACATAGAGCGGTATAGCGACAATCGGCGCACACAGGAAAAGCCAGGTATGGGCAACCAAGGGGTTAACAAAATCCTCTACACCCAATCGTACAATGAACGACAGCCAGAGCGCAGTCCATACAAGTAATACATCTACGGAAACTTGAATAAGCCGTTTTTGCCGCCGTGGCAGATCAACTAAAAATGCACGAACCCTATCCATACCTACCTCTGAAGCACCGCATTGTTCAAAAAAACAGTCGCTTGATCTTTCAAATACGCTCCATCCTATCGACAGAGCAACAAATGTTATTCGCTGGCTTCCAACGCACCCGCCCTGAACCTCCAGGCTAACAATATCAACGGCGTATACGCGATGATCAACGCGACAATGCCATCAAGCTGTTTAGTCGCGACCAAGCAAGCTAAAGGCAATAACCACAGAATGTTAATGAGGGCAACAGCTACAGTTACAGGAATATGCGATCTAAACTCGCGTGAGGCGAATTGATAGGCATGGCTGCGATGCGCCTCATATAGTTTGTCACCGCGCAGGGTACGCCGACACAGTGTGAAAGTGGCATCAACAATAAACACGCCCAGAAGAATCAACCACCCCCAGAAAAGGTCAAACGACATCCAAGCTCCCTGTATCGCCAAGACACCCAAGGATATGCCAAGGAAGCCGCTGCCAGCATCGCCCATGAAAATTCGTGCTTTGGGAAAGTTCCAATACAAGAAGCCAGCCACCGCAAAACCAAGAAGCAATGGCACCCAGGCGATGATGGGCGTCGCGCAGAGCCAGTAGAGCAAGGCTGCGCCGAAGCAGGTGGTGATGGCCTCAACACTTGCCAGGCCATCAATTCCATCCATGAAATTGTAAAGGTTGAGCATCCATACCAGGTAAAACGCAGCCAGTATGTGGGCGAACCAACCTAAATCCACCACATAGCCAAAAGCCTCAACAGGGGGTAGGCCGTGACTCCATATCAGCACCCAGACAGCAGCGGTGAAATGGCTCAATAATCGCCAGCGGGCTGGAATATGCCCATGGTCATCGAGGAAACCGACGATCGCAACCAGCAGGCCGGCGCCGAATAGCGCCATGAATGCGTCAAAAGAAAGTACATCCCCGATCCAGAGGACGGGAAGGAACGCGAGAAAGCTCAAGACGATCGCTACCCCCCCTCCCCGCGGAGTTGGGACAACATGAGAGCTACGACCATTCGGAAGATCAATGAGATTGTTGTTAAGAGCGTAGCGGCGCAGCGCTCCTGTGAGCACCAACGCCAAAATCAAAATGGCAGGAAACAACCAAAATAATGTCATTCAAATTTACTCTCGAGATAAGCGTTGGCCGTTTTTTTGAGGGACGCATCGAGAGTGACAGGAGGCAACCAACCCAATAGCTGATGATTTTTCGAAATGTCCACTTGCAGTGAACCGAAGAGTCGGGTTGCTACCCCTTTCTTGCCAACAAGCGTGGCCAAAAACATCAATAATTTTACTGGAAACGGGACCAACACCGCCTTAGTTCCAACCGAATGCGCGACCTTGCGTAAAAGCTCTGTGGTGGACACGTCATTGCCATCACTCACCAAAAAAATCTGGTTGGCTGCGGCAGGATGCACCATACAGGTTTTGATCAAGTCGACCAAATTGTCCAAAGCAACAAGGCTGCGTTTATTATTGACCGAACCCAGCGGCAACGGAATGGAAACTCCCTTCGCCAGGAACGCCATCATATTGCGGAAATTCGCCTTCACACCTGGCCCGTAAACGAGAACCGGTCTGATGATCACAATGTCCATGCCGGTACTCTTGGAAAGGGCCAACAAACCATTTTCGGCTTCCAGCTTGGAAATGCCGTACGGGTCTACCGGGCATGGAGAGTCATTTGCCGTAAAAGGCCTGCCGGGGAGCGTGAACTCGCCGTTTACCTTGATTGAGCTGATAAATACGAAGCGCCGCACCCCGGAAGCCGCAGCTTGGCGCGCCAGGTTCAACGTACCGTCCACGTTGACCTTACGAAACTCTGCCAAAGGATCTGCGCTGTTATCGTTCATCACATGCACGCGAGCAGCGGCATGAACAACTACATCAACATCCTGGGCGAGAGATTCCCAGCGGGCATCACCACCCAGATCGCCCATGGTGATGTACTCGACATCAGGGTGCTCGGCCACACCGATATTGCGAGCGCAGGCGCGTACCTGATAGCTTGCGCTACCAACCAGAGAGTCCAAAAGCGCCCGCCCCACAAAGCCGGAAACGCCCGTCAGGAGCACGACTTTCTTAGTGCCTTCCATAATCCACCAGACCTATAATACAAAAAGTTCAAACGAGATAAGTCATCAAACGCTGATTAACAACGCCAGCGTCAAATTTCTCCTGCGCCATCGCATGGCTTGCCAACCCCATTTGGACTATATCGTCTGGGTGTCTGATGAAATGGATCATCTTGTCAGAGAGTTCTTCCGCAGACCAAGGTGCAACCAAGTAACCGTTGACCCCGTCCACCACAGTGTCCCTACAACCGGGCACATTCGTAGTCAGGATCGCACGGCCAATTGCCATTGCTTCCTGAGTGCTCCGGGGGACGCCTTCACGATAATAAGACGGGAGAACAAAGACACTGGCACCGGAGACCCAGCCAACAACATCAGACACGTGCCCCGGATGCTCAATCACGCCTTCCATCTTCAGTCGCTCTAAATCGTGCGCCTTTAGTCCACCTGGATTCGACTCGTCAATCCCCCCAAGCATCACGAATCGCGCCTCGGGAAATTGTTCTTTCACAATCCGCGCCGACTCGATAAATATATGCACACCCTTTTCCGCCAAGAGTCGCCCGACAAATATGAAGCTCACGGGAGACACGGGAGGTCGGGAATAGGGGTAGTCACTCAATTTCAAGCCGATTCCGCCGAGCACTGAAATCTTATTGACCTTCAGACGATACTTATCAACCAAGTCAATCTGGTCATCTTTGTTCAAGAGGATCAATTGCTCAAGAAACGGAAACGCCATTCGATAAAGTGAAACTTGAACCCACTTTAACAGCTTGCGTTTAAACCCCATCCCCTCAGGGAGCTCCGTAAATACGTAGCCGAGGCCTTCCAACATTCCAACCCTGCGTTTGACACCTGCCAACACAGCCGCGAAAGTACCGAATATCACAGGCTTTGCAAAATATGAAAAAACCATGTCTGGCGCGATGGAGCGAAGAATTCTGGATAATTTCAGCGTCGAGGCAAGGTCATTTAACGGGTTTAATCCTGCCCTGCTAATGTGATAATCCATTGGAATGCCGCCCAACGCCCTGACGCCCTCGCGACTTGCACTGTCGTAGTCCAGAGCGAATGCGTAAACAACGTGGCCTTGCTCCGTCATCGCACGGATTAGATCAGCACGAAAGCCCAACACACAGGCAGCAGTAGTTCCTATCAAAGCAATTTTCATTTGGACTGATATCCATCCGGGTTGCTCTGTAACCATCTCCAAGTATCCCGCATCATATCCTCAAGGTCTAATTCCGCACGCCACCCTAGTTCTCTCAACGCCTTCGAGGGGTCAGACCAACATTCGGCAATATCTCCCGGCCTGCGCTCACAGATTTTCTGGGGGACTTCCACTCCTGACACTTTTTCAAATGCAGCGATCACTTGCAAGACAGAATAGCCCACGCCGGTGCCTAAGTTCCAAGCATGTAACCCAGTCTTCTCTGCTATATACCGCAATGCGCTAATGTGGCCGTTCGCCAAATCAGCAACATGAATGTAATCGCGCACGCCCGTTCCATCACACGTTGGATAATCATTACCGTAGATGGACAAATAGGGCAGCTTACCGGTTACTACTTTACTGATATACGGCAGTAAATTATTAGGCGTGCCATTCGGGTTTTCCCCAATCAGCCCGCTGGGATGAGCCCCCACCGGGTTGAAGTACCGAAGTGTCGCTATCGCCCATCGATCATCGGCGCGAACCAGGTCTTCGAGTACCTGCTCAACGATAAGCTTGGAACGACCATAGGGGCTTTTGGGCGCACCAACGGGATATTGCTCAGAGATAGGCATGACTTCTGGCTCGCCATACACTGTTGCCGACGAACTGAACACAAGCCTGAACACGCCCGCTGCCGCCATGGCAGAAAATAGTGAAAGGCTGCCCGCAACATTGGTTTGGTAGTATGCAAGGGGGTCTTTAACGCTATCCCCAACAGCTTTCAACCCAGCAAAATGGATTACGGCATCGAATTTATGCTCGCGAAAAAGCGTCGCGAGGAGTGCCTCGTCCAGAATGTCGCCGAGGACAAATAATGGCTCGCGTCCAGCTATCTGGGCAATCCGAACCAAGGAGACCTCGGAGCTATTAGCCAGGTTGTCAAGCACGACAACGTCCCAACCGACGCCCAGTAACTCGACCACCGTATGAGATGCTATGTAGCCAGCACCTCCAGTTACTAATATCTTCACAACTTCGTCTCCAACGGCCCTTCACGACCGCATGAATATAAAATGATCGAGAGCCAGATACACGCTCTGCTGCTGTTCACTAGATGCAGAATGAGGCTGCCTCTCTAATCTCCATTGGGAAAGCCGATAAAATGATAAGGCATGAACGGAGAGGGCCCAATACCCTCCTCGGCTACAAAATTCCTGTAGCCACTCGCCGCGCTCAAAACGCCCGCCATAATGAAGGCGAGTTTGATTGTTGTGTCAAATTTCAAGGCCAGACGGCTATAGGTCAAGAGAATCGCAACGGGAAAGGCGAAGGATATCAAATCCAAAAATCGCAAACCGGCATATGACACCGCTGACACCAACCAAAAAGAAATGGTGAAACCAGCGCCTAACACTATGAGTTTGGTTTTTTCCGCATTTGGAAGTTTTGAAAAGAACAACGCTGCCACGAACAGCAATAATACCCCGACCTTACTCAGGCCCGACAGCGGATTTGGAGACTCTGAATCCTGATAAGACAGCAATTTGGCGAGAAAGTAGTCACCATTCAAACTCAGTAAAAACAACAATGCACATACTACAAACGGGACAACCAAGACATTACTTGTCTTCAGCCAACGAGACCACGATGCCCAGATAAACAGCAACGACACCAGAGACGAGTAGTGAAACAACAGGGCAGATACCGCCAGCACCATTCCAGATTTATACCTAAGCTGACGCACGTTCTGCGTGGCCAGCAACAGCAACATTGCCGCCAGTCCAATTCGTAACCCGTTCATGCTGTACTGATAAACAAAGGTCGGCAAAATATAGGCGATGAGCAAAAAACGTTCGTTCTTGTCGGCACGACCCAAGTATAGAAACAACATCGCAAAAATCAGAAAGCTGAGCACCCTCACTGCGATGACGCCTGAGTCTGAAACAGACAATAACGCTTTACCCAATAATACGAAACCCGGCTCCATGCCACCCCAGACATAGTCTGCCGAAAAGCCTTCAACGATCAACTCGTAGTTGGCCGTGTCTGTGCCTACGGCACCGCGCATGACCGAAAACACCATAAATACAATCAAAGATATTGCGATAAACAGGCGCGTCCTGTTACCCGCCAACCCGGTCAGGAAAAACATGAGATACAGTATGCCCCAGCCAATTAGATATATCATCCCAGGCTTGATCCCAACTTAATCTTAAGCACTCTGCGTATATAACGCATGACCGACCACCCTTTTAGGAGACACCGACGGACAGATCCAATTCGACCCTCACGAAAAAGATGGTCATAGACATCCAGCTCCCCCTTTTCCATTGCCCACATATTACTGCTCAGTCCGGCATGCCCATAAATGGGCTTGTGGCAAAACGTCAAGGGCAACTCAAATGAATAGCCGCGAGCGCCACTACCCAGCAACTCGCACCACAGCAGGTAGTCCTCGCAGAACCTCTTATCCGTTGAAAAACGAAAAGCCACATCTTTCTTGATCATGACCGAGGGCGTTGAAAATCTATTGGATTTCAATAAAGCCGGGAAGGTAACTTGATAGAATCCTGCCTGCGAAGCGTTATAAACTTGATGCGGCATCGACTCCGAACTCAGCGTCTCACAGATCTGTCCGGTTAGCGTCACCTCTGGATTTTCCAGCATCCAGCCATACTGAAGCTCGATTTTCTGTGGGTGCCAACTATCATCGGAGTCTAGAAACGCAATATAGGGCTGCGACGCCATTTCCCATGCCGTGTTGCGAGCCGCTGCGGGTCCTGCGTTTTTTTCCAACGCGCAAACCCGCACCCAGTCCTCCGGGTACTCTGTGACCAATGACTGAAGAAAGTCTAGAGTGCCGTCCGGACTTGCGTCGTCGACCAGCAATACCTCGGCCGGTCTCAGCGTCTGGGCAAACACTGAATCAAGCGCACGCCGAATTGTTCCCTTGCAGCGATAACAAGGAATCACAACGCTCACGTTAGCAGACGTGGCGCTACGGGCGCCCTTTTCACACAGCATGTTCTGGCTCACACCTTCGTAATTATGAAGTAACAGAAGTTCACGAATTTGACTCAGGAAAATTGATCTTCGAGCCGCGCGCATCTAAGACTTCACGTAGTTTTTCGCTGCCGATCAACGTGTTGTTGAGCTGATCAAAAACCTCGACATTCTTCTCGACGTATCGTGCACGAACCCGGTTAATTATCCTTGACAAGCCCCATACAAATTCTGAACACACTGAAAATACTAACTGTGCAGTAATCTTCAGAACACCAAATTCTGCGCAAGCTGCCTTCAGGGAAGCCAATGTATATTTATACGAGCCTGGAAAGTAAACGAAACACTTCAATAACAACCTGCCAAAATTCGGATTCAGGCTCTTACCGCCTTGGGACTGAACTCTCTCGACGGCCTTAAGCAAAGAATACGACCACACCGTGGGAACCGAATAAAATTCGGGTATTCGGGCATCCCACACCAAGTTTTTGAACGGCGCAATATGAGCATTATCTCTTAACGCTCCGTAGTGCCCGCCCGTTACGCTCTTGCCTGAAGTACTTTGACCCGAGGCGCCTGGTACGATGACCGGATAATCGACCAGCACGCACGAGGTGGACTCAGTGGCGATCAGCAATGAACTGTAGATATCAGGACTGACGCCGCCAAACAGCGCGCCGTACTTCCCCTCAATCCTCTTGGCCAATGTGTTTGAAATCATACCTGCATACGCTCGCGGCATACCAAATACGCCACCGCCAAAATTATCCAGAGCGTAATTGACCGACGCTTTGACGTCGTGTCGAACCACATCACCTGTGAACGGGCTCATGTGCAGCGTGCCAAAATAAGAATCGCCACGGGTTGAATGTTTGAAATCATCCCAGTAGTACAGCGCAGGAAAATTGAATTTCAGCGCATCAACATCGTGTTTTTTAGCCCAATGGGCAACATCAATTATTTCCTTCGCGACGAAATCATCATCGCCGATGAAAACTAAATAATCACCATCTGCCGACTGCAACCCAAGGTTGAAGTTATCGACCACACTGATGCCCTCAGTCGAACGAACCAACTTCAAGCGTGTTTCTGGATATAGACCTTTAAAGGCTTCTGATATTTCGTCAACCGGGCTTGAGTCACAAACCACTACTTGAATTTCTTCCGACAAATCCAATATAGATCGGATTGACGGAATCGCGTAGCGCGCCCGATTATGCGTAGGGATAATGACACTCAGAATGCTCATACTATTGACCAAGACTGTGCTGAATATAGGACAATGTCATGAGCAACTTCTTAATATCTTCGCCTTTCAGCAATTCTGTATTGTGCGACGTATAGTCGTCGATTGCGTTTGCCTCTGGCTGACCTTCAATAATAAATTTATCATAGTTCAGGTCGCGGTTATCCGCCGGAATTCGATAGTAACGTCCCATGTCTTTGGCTTTGGCCATTTCTTCTCGAGACACCAAAGACTCATAGAGTTTTTCGCCGTGTCGAGTACCAATAATATTAACCGGCACGTGGCTATCAAAAAGCTCCTTCAACGCGTTCGTCAGATCACCGATGGTACTGGCCGGCGCCTTCTGCACGAAGATATCACCCTGCTCGCCATGTTCGAACGCATGCAATACCAAGTCCACGGAGTCTTCAAGACTCATGAGGAACCGGGTCATGTTCGGGTCAGTCACCGTGAGAGGGACACCCGCTTTGATTTTATCCACGAACAACGGAATGACCGAGCCACGGGAGGCCATTACATTACCGTAACGGGTTGCGCACAACACTGGGCCGCCGTCGCGGACTGTCCGCGACTTTGCGATCAATACCTTCTCGCCCATCGCCTTGGAAATACCCATAGCGTTGATAGGGTAGACCGCTTTATCTGTACTCAGCAGAACAACGCGTTGTACTTTGTTATCAATCGCCGCATTGAGTACGTTCTCTGTACCGATGATATTGGTCAATACAGCTTCCATCGGGTAAAACTCACAAGACGGCACTTGCTTCAGTGCGGCAGCATGAAATACGTAATCGACCCCGGCCATTGCGCGACTGATGCTCTCGTAATTTCTCACATCGCCAATGTGAAATTTCACCTTGGGATTGTTCAGTGCAATCCGCATGTCTTCCTGCTTCTTCTCATCGCGACTGAACACGATGATCTCCTTAACCGCAGTGTCGAGAAAACGCTTCAGGACAGTATTACCGAATGAGCCTGTGCCACCGGTGATCATCAAAACCTTATTGTCAAACATACCTTCACCAATCAAACCAAGAAGAAAAACAGCAGCGCTACCACCGCTACAAACAACATCACTGCTGAAGACACCAATAGCGCCGAAACTCTCGCGTAGCCTTTTACATCCGGCAGGGTCATCGCCCTGCCCCACGAAACCATAGTCGATGACGCATGATAGGCCGAGTACACATAACAGATCGCTTTTACGTCGCCAGCGGAGGCGGCCAATATCGTCATGACCAGCGTAGCGATCGTCAATAAGCCTGACATGGTCGCCTGAAACCTGAAGTCTTTGGCATAGATTAACAGGCTATAAGGGATAAATCCGAAAGCCCCGATCGCAACACCGGGTAAAAGTATCGCGAGATAGGCTGAAATCAGCTCGTTATTAGCACCTGGCCCCACCCAAAGCGTGATGAGAGGTTCACGGAACCACCAGAGTACAAAGGTCGGTAGCGCGGTCACTACGAAGACCGAGATGGTGAACCTGATAATTATCTTACGCGCGTCACTGCGCACTCCGCTCGCTGCTGTACGCAGCATGATCGGTTGAAAATACTGGCTGACTGGCCCTGCGAGAATCGAAATCGGGGCCATGCAAAGCAAGCTGGCGAGGTAATAGGGCGCGACACTGGCAGCAGAAGTAAAAAATGAGATGATTGGTTTGTCGAGCTGCGTCACCGCGGCACCCGCCGCAGAGAAGATAACCAGCGCACCACCCGCCTTCGTGAGGTTGAATGCTTCAGAAAAAGATGGCCAATCAGCCTTTTGGACCCCGAGTGATGTGTCCGACAGATCTTTTATCAAGATCAGTCGAGACACCCACCAATGAATAATCGTAGTTACCAGTTGGGTGTATATGAACACATCCAGAGTCGCTGAAAACACGTACATTGCAATGACAGTTAAGGCTGCTCTTAGCGACACACCTATCACCTGCAAAGCGCTACCCGATATATATTGCCTGTTGGCGATCAGCATCGAATAGTAAAGGTTTTGCAGCACCAAAAACCAAAACAGTAGGACTACCGCAACGATCGCCCCCCAGCTGATGCCCAGCTCAGTAATAAACAGCTTGACGCCCACTGCAACAAAAAACAAAAACCCATAAAATCCAGCGAGACTAAGCTCCGCACTTCTAAGCAACTTGATTAAGGGGGATTTATCTTTGTCTGATACAGAAACCTCCCTTCCCAGCAGCGTTGACATCCCCAAGTCCATCATCACCAGAAGGGCTTGAAAGGACAGAATCACCGCGATGCTGCCAAACTGACTCGCACCGAGCATACGGCTATAAATAGGTAAAAAAACAAAAGCTACCAATAGGCTGGACGATCGCCCAGCGTACAGCATCAGCATCCTGCTAATAACGGACATATTCATCATTTCGCACAATCGGTCATAGTATCCGCAGGGCCTCTCAGTGCGCCCTTCAAAGACGCTGTGACCGTCAGCAAGTCATCCTCATCGAGCCACCAACCACATGGCACACCTATTATATGATGCTGAAGGAAATCGGTGTTCGGCAGATATTGCGGCGCCGCGTCAAACCCACTGTAGATATCGTTTCTTTGATGAATACTTGAAACCATGACTCCGGACTGCTTGAGCCGGCAAATCACTTCATCTCTATTTTCAACAAAAAACAGTAACACCCAATAGGCGGATTGATCACCCTCCAATACAGGCACAGGTGTCAAACCGTCCATATCCCTAGTTAACTCCAGCAACGCTTTGGCATTAGACTGTGTAGCTGCCTGCCGGGACTGCAAGGATGTCATTTGAGCATATCCCAAAGCCGCGCACATATTATTCAGCGTCATGCTCCAGCCAATTTCTGGCACATCCGAGCTGCTATTTATCTCGCCAATAGCTGATCGGAAAGTGCCGAAGTCGATACCAAAGCGCCGTAGTTTGCGGGCTCTTTTCGCCATGTCAATACTTCGGCATGCCAGCGCGCCACCTTCAGTGGTATTGATCTGTCGGTTTGGATAAAACGAATAAATGGCAAAGTCACCATAAGCGCCAACCGGTAGCGAAGCGTGCATAGCAGACAAAGCGTTATCACAGTCTTCTATCAAGACAAGATTATGCTTCTTGCATATTTCTGCTATTTCACGGGCTGGCCCAGGATAGCCAGCAACATGATATAGAATAACAGCTCTAGTCTTTGGCGTGATCTTCGATTCGAGGTCTGCAACGTCCATGGTAACCGAGCGCGGGCTAACATCCACCCAGACAGGAACCGCTTTACTCTGTGCAATTGCTGAGTTGGTGGAGAGACAGGCAAACGCCGTGGTGAGCACCTCATCCCCATCCTTTACACCAGCCAAATACAGAGCAAGATATAAAGCCGTCGTCATATCGATGGTGGAAACTACATGGGGCAAGCCGGCAATTTTTTCCAACTCGGACTCAAACTTTGCCACCCACTCTCCGCCCGCGATTCTCCCGGAACGTAAAACTTCCACAGCAGCTTGTTCCATTTCAGGAAGCATGACCGAGTTATACAGAGGGACGTTGTTGAGCATAGTCAAATCTCTAATCAGCCGCGTTTCAAGGCCGTAACAATTTTCTCACGATCCTCATCCGAGACCCACCAACCGCAAGGTACATGAATCAATTTTTTATAGAAAGCGTCCAATTGTGGCATCGGCCTCACGAACTCTTTGAATACCGAATGAAAGTGATTGGGACGGTGCAACTTCGACGCCATTACGCTCTCTTCAGCCAAGATACGCTCAACATCATCCGAATCATCCGCTAGTAGCGTATAAAGCCAGTAGGCAGACTGTGCATTGGCTTCATACTTAGCTGGCTGAAGTCCAGGGATATTCTGTAATGCCTGATCCAGGTATCGGCCGTTAGCCTGATGCCGCTTCAACAGTGGCGTTATATATTCAAGTTGCTTGAGCCCGATAACGGCCGCCACGTTATGCATGTTGTATTTATAACCCACACGCGTTATATCGACTTCGGTGCGAGGAACGCCCTTGGCCAATCCAAACCAACGCAAGCGACGCGCCTCTGCAATTTTCGCAGCATCCTTCACCACCAAGGCACCGCCGTCCACGGTGGTCATGTGCTTGATCGCCTGAAAGGAGAAGATCGAATAATCACCAATCGTTCCAATGGACTGATTTCCATAAGACGCTCCCAGTGCATGGGCGCAATCTTCTATCAGACAAAGCCCGTGACGATCGGCTATGGATCGCAGCTCAGTCAACCGCGCAGGATATCCGGCATAATGGACAACACAAATAGCTTTTGTATTCTCTGTAATCAGGGCTTCCACAGCTGAGGGGTCAAGATTACCTGTCAGACTGTCAACGTCTGCGAAAATTGGCTTGGCACCGATTTGTAGAATCGTCGTATTCGTCGGCTCAGCCGTCATTGAGGTGGTGATGACCTCATCCCCAGGCTCGATCCCGCCAAGCAGCATAGCCAAGTGCAAGGCGGCCGTACCGCTGCTCGTGGCGACTACGTTCTGGAGACCAAACAATTGCGCAAATGCCGCTTCGAATTGATAAACAAACTCGCCCTCTCCAATCATTCCGCTATAGAGCACCGCTTCCAAGGCGGGCATCAGTACCTCTTTGGGAGGCATTGCGACCTTAACAATAGGTAACATTGGAAGACTACTAGACATTCATTTAGATCCGATCAATAAGTTTAATAGGGTGCACTTTCAAGGGACGGCTTGTTAACCACTTGATCATTCGAACCGCTCCCGGCACAAGATCAACTCTGAAGCCTCTTTTAGTCAACTCCGCCACCAATGTACTCTGTGCGCAGACATTGATGACCCAAGGCTCTGCCATAACAGCCTGGATCAAACTCGCCACCTGCGAGTCCTCCCCTTGCCACTCGGCCAAGGTTACGCGATTTGCTCCGCCTAAAAGAATCAACTCAGCGCATTCGCTTTTAATCCGTTTCCCATGTAAAGCAAACGGCGGAAGACCACGTTCTCGGTCGTGCGTATCCGAGCCAGGCCAGTCGCTCGTTACGTATTCAATATTTTCAGCACACTCGCTAGGGAGATAGATCGACCCTATTGAGTCTCGCTCGTCAAAACGGAAGCCATGCCGGTCGTAGATGCCTGGTTTCTGAGTCCAGAGCACCAATGCGGATAGACCATTATGCATAGCATGGTCCATCGCAGCCGACATCAATTCAACACTCAAGCCTGCCCCCCTCCACTCCTCATGTACGCAGACTAAGCCGATCAGTCCTACCGACTCACCGGTGGGTAGCTCAATTACCCTGATAATCAGAGCGGCTATGGCAGACTCCAGGTTGGAGGGGTCTCTGATTTCAAGGCAAGTCACTTCCCGATCATTTTCCAACCAGGGAAAATGAACCTGCAAGCTAACCCCACGGCCACGAGAGGAAAAGAAAACATCCCAGAATAGCGCTCGGGCAGCCTCAGAGGCCCCAGCACGCGCGATCACATCAGACATTATGAGTGCCCGACCTTTGAGTGACGATCGGCCACTCCACAAGCGTCGCCAGCCAGATAAACTTCACAGGCAGCACATTCGACACCATTCTCGCTCCCTCAAAAACTGCTTAGAGAATTCCCCTGACCATTCTCAACGTTTAAACATCAAGAGTGATAGCAAGCGGTATCCAATTTTGAACCAACACTCAGTGTAGCGGGTGAAAAAAACAGTCAAATTTACTGATCGGGTGCCATTTGATAGAAGTTTAAACAGGAGCCGACCAAACCTGCACAGGGACGGTGCCAGGCCAGCAAGCGTAAAGCGCGCCCGAAACAGAGCAAAATGCGATGATCTCGGCCTGTCGGATTGGATACGACGCGAACGAGCGAGTTCCGAAACCAAACCAAAAAGTCGCTCTCACCCTCACAATTGCTCAGTGACTTTAATGCCTGGCATTGCTCGCCCCTCTCTACAGTGCTTACGGCACTATTTTTCTCGGCTCGCAATCGACAGTTGGGCGCCCGCAAGTGAGCTTGACGCACGCAGCCTATTCCGCGAGTTAATCCCTGAGGTTTCGAAAAGATAACGGCCCAACACTACTACCAATCCTAACAGGAGGCCAAGTGCCAGGCCTGCAAGAATGATCAGTGTCTTTTTAGGCCGAATTGGCGCCAAAGGCTCCAGTGCTCGTTTATCCACCGTCACCAGCTTGAGCCGGCTTATGTCGATACTGAGTGCGGACAGGCGGGCCTCTTCGGCCCTGAGAGACTCCACACCACCTAGAAAAATATCTTCATTATCGCGCCGGCCCAATACTTCTGCCTCGCGGTTAGCCTGCAGCAGTTGAAGCTCTTTTGCGATCTGGGCAATTCGACCATCGGTAAAATCATCAGACTTACGCTGCGCCAACGCTGAGCGCTCAGCCTCGAGAGCTTCGACACCCATGAAGTACAACGGAATCTGCTGATTATTGATTTCAGTACGCATGGTCCCAGTCGAACTGGCTCGATCCGAGTCGCCAAGCGATGAGGGCGTAGTAGGCTTGCGTATCCCAAGTGACTTGGCAATGCCGATCGCCTCCGTAAGCTGTGCGATACGATCCCCACGCAACGCCTTTAGCTGCGCACGCAAAGCCTTGAGCTCATCCTGCAATTGCGCGCGGCGCAAATTATCAGTCTCTCGCAAAGCCGCAATCTTGGCCTCTTTTCCAATTTGGTAACTGGAACGAGCAGCCTCCAACTTGCCCTTGAGCTCACTCAAGCGATTTTTAACGATTACACGCAGATCGCCAGCAATTTGGTCTCGCTCAGTGGCGATGGCGTAATCAACAAAACCGTTGATAATCGCGACACCATCAACCCCCTGCGGGTATGTCATCTCGACGCCAATAAAGGAACTGAGAGCATCTACCTTTTTTGGATCAGTGAGAATAAGACGAATGGAGTTGCGATTAAACTCTTCGAAGCTTTGCTCCAACGTTCTGCCGGGGCGCTCAAACGCCTGAAAGAGCTTTGGATTGGAACGGAAAAACCCCAACCGGGTGTCGTAGGACTCCAGAGAAGCCCCCACCCTGATGAGTGCTGCACTAGGCGGCAGTTGATAAATTTCCGAGCGATTAAGCGCGTCGAGTTCGTTGATCGCAGCAGGTCGCAGCACGCTGCTGACCTCATACTCCGGAACCACTGAATAGGCATAAAAGCCAGCCAGCAACCCAAAAACAATGGACGCGCCTAAAATTAATTTCTTATGCAGCCAGGCAGCGCGCAAGAGTTGCGCAAGATCAATTTCGTCGGACGGGGGTACCGGCGGAGCGCGGAAGCTACTACTCACAACAAAAACCTGCCTTCAAAGAGAAACTGCGGGCTCGTTATGCAGACAAGATTGTGTGTACTTTTATTTTAGTTGGATGACCGCTAAAAACTCAGCGTCTCTGCCAAATTTTTAGCGCACAAAATGCCCGTTATCGAGAACAGATTCCATTTTGCCATCTCCCAGCCATAATACAAGTCTTGAATTCCTATAGGAACTTTCCTAAAATTCGAAAGAAAAATCGCTTTAGCCCTCTCCCAGACACAAACATGAAAAAAATTCTAAATCAGCCCCACGCCATTCAATAAAATGGACACGCACGCCTCCTCCCTTGATTCAGCATCCCGATCAAATGCAGCGTGAAAAGCTTTGTGGAAGATATTTATCTGACAGGCGGTAAAAGCTGCAGCCTACAAAGCCGGTGAACGAGCTAGTGACAATCCACTCTAAACCCGCTCTGCCCTCATCGCCCCGCCTCTTCTACCGCGGATGAAGATAGCAATCAGCGGCCCAATCAACATCCCCAAAATCAAAGCCACCACCACAAACACCGCCACCGGCATCTGCGCAGTACTCCACCCCAGGAATGACAGCGCAACACCCTGCTGGTTCTCCAGCACAAATGCCAGAACCACCAAAGCCGCAAGCACCGCAATCAACACCGCAACAACGCGCTTAACCCCACGCATGCCCTTCTCCTTACTCAAAAAAACTCAGACGCCTTCTTCCTCTTCTTCGTTCACCCGATCGCGCAATTCCTTGCCCGGTTTGAAGTGGGGAACGAATTTGCCGTCGAGGCTGACGGATTGGCCGGTTTTTGGGTTGCGGCCTACGCGCGGTGCGCGGTAGTGCAGGGAGAAGCTGCCGAAGCCGCGGATTTCGATGCGATCTCCGGTGGCCAGGCATTGGGACATTTGCTCAAGCATGGTCTTGATAGCCAGCTCCACATCCTTGGATGAGAGCAGCCCTTGATGGGTGACAATTCGTTCGATCAACTCCGACTTCGTCATATTTTTCCCTTCTTTTTCAAGCAGCTAGGAAAAGCGCTCCGAAGGTTTTAGCATGAGTTGATGAATTTGAACAGCCCATGTATCAACTTATGTGAGGCTGAATAAACACGCTCAGCGAGCGGTCAACCCCTTACTTACAGATCACCAACATGGTCCGCGTCACCGCGCCAGCAGGGTTCCAGCCGAACAGGTAGTCGCCCTCTTCGTCCTCCGCATCACTGGAGCGGGTAATGACCTTATAGCCCTGCATCTTGCACTCACGGGCGGCGCGTTTTTCGCATTTTTCCCACTTGTTACCCAAGCCAGAGCAGTCGATCTCGATGCCGCTGACGCCACGCTTGGCGTGGGTCTTGGCGCTGGTAGAGGAGCAGCCTGCAAGCGCCAGCAAAGCGAATACTACGATAATTCTGTTCATTCAAACCCTTATTGAGTCAGCAACGCGAAATAGCCGTTTTTAAAACTATAGTCAGTTCTGACATTGGGCTGAACACCTTCGTTCGGTGCAGTTGCTTCATCAAATTTCAGGCACAAAAAAGGGCGACCGAGGTCGCCCTTTTTCTACAGCTTTACAGAACTTAGTTCTGCTTAGCCATTGCCTGGCGCAGCAGTGCCGCCATGGTGGTGTCAGCAGCAGCTTCCGGAGCAGCTTCTTTCAGGCTCTGGATAGCTTCTTTCTCTTCCACTTCGTCCTTCGACTTGATGGAGAGCTGAATCACGCGGCTCTTGCGGTCAACGCTGATGATCTTGGCTTCTACTTCCTGGCCTTCTTTCAGAACGTTGCGCGCGTCTTCAACGCGGTCACGGCTGATTTCGGAGGCTTTCAGAGTCGCTTCGATATCGTCGGCCAGAACGATGATGGCGCCTTTGGCGTCAACTTCTTTCACAGTGCCTTTAACGATGGCGCCTTTGTCGTTCTCTTGAACGTACTCGGAGAACGGATCGCTTTCCAGTTGCTTAATACCCAGGGAGATGCGCTCGCGCTCTGGGTCAACCGACAGGATAACGGTGTCCAGCTCGTCGCCCTTCTTGAAACGACGAACAGCTTCTTCGCCAACTTCGTTCCAGGAGATGTCGGACAGGTGAACCAGGCCGTCGATGCCGCCGTCCAGACCAATGAAGATACCGAAATCGGTGATCGACTTGATGGTGCCGGAGATTTTATCGCCCTTGTTGAACTGGCCAGAGAAATCTTCCCATGGGTTAGATTTGCACTGCTTGATGCCCAGGGAGATACGACGACGCTCTTCGTCGATGTCCAGAACCATAACTTCCACTTCGTCGCCGACTTGTACGACTTTCGAAGGGTGGATGTTCTTGTTGGTCCAGTCCATTTCGGAAACGTGTACCAGGCCTTCCACGCCTTCTTCCAGCTCTGCGAAGCAGCCGTAGTCGGTCAGGTTGGTAACACGCGCGGTTACGCGAGTGCTTTCTGGGTAACGAGCCTTGATAGCAACCCATGGATCTTCGCCCAGCTGCTTCAAGCCCAGGGAAACGCGGTTACGCTCACGATCGTACTTCAGAACCTTGACATCGATCTCGTCGCCAACGTTGACGATTTCGGAAGGATGCTTGATACGCTTCCAAGCCATGTCGGTAATGTGCAGCAGGCCATCGACGCCACCCAGATCGACGAATGCGCCGTAATCGGTGAGGTTCTTGACGATACCTTTGACTTGTTGGCCTTCCTGCAGGGATTCCAGCAGAGCTTCACGCTCGGCGGAGTTCTCTGCTTCCAGCACGCTGCGACGGGAAACGACAACGTTGTTGCGCTTCTGGTCGAGCTTGATGACTTTGAATTCGAGTTCTTTGCCTTCCAGGTGCGTGGTGTCGCGCACTGGACGAACGTCGACCAAAGAACCTGGCAGGAACGCACGGATGCCGTTAACGTCGACAGTGAAGCCGCCTTTAACCTTACCGTTGATAACGCCCTTGACCACTTCTTCAGCTGCGAAGGCTGCTTCGAGAACAATCCAGCATTCAGCGCGCTTGGCTTTTTCACGGGACAGCTTGGTTTCACCGAAACCGTCTTCAACCGAGTCCAGAGCAACGTGAACTTCGTCACCGACATTGATAGTCAGGTCACCAGCATCGTTGTAGAACTGTTCCAGCGGGATCAGAGCTTCAGACTTCAGACCAGCGTGAACGGTTACCCAGCGAGCTTGGTAATCGATATCAACGATAACACCGGTGATGATGGAGCCTGCCTGAAGGTTCAGGGTTTTTAGGCTTTCTTCAAAGAGTTCCGCAAAGCTTTCGCTCATTTTAATTCCTGTTGATAAGGGCGAAGAATACGCCCATCTCCACACCCCAGACGGTGTGGGTCAGTTTCAGTTAAAAGAAGCCACCGCAGGACTATGACTGGTCCCCTGCGGCCTTCTTGATCACCCGGCGATATCGCGAATGGCGATTTCACTCATGATGCGTTCCAGCACCTGCTCGATGGACAGCTCCGTGGAATCCAGCTGTATGGCGTCAGCCGCCGGTTTGAGCGGGGCTACCGCACGCTGGGTATCACGCTCATCGCGTGCACGGATCTCATCTAGCAGACTCGACAGACTAACACCATCGACTTTGCCCTTCAACTGCAAGTAACGGCGGCGTGCCCGCTCCTCGGCGCTGGCGGTCAGGAAAATCTTCAGCGGCGCCTCGGGAAACACCACCGTGCCCATGTCGCGGCCATCGGCCACCAGGCCCGGCGCCTCCTGGAATGCGCGCTGGCGCTGCAGCAGCGCCTCGCGCACGGCGGGCAGCGCAGCCACTTGGGAGGCGCCCGCGCCGATACTCTCGGTGCGAATCACATCGCTGACTTCATCACCTTCCAGAATGATGCGCTGCAACTGACCCTCGGTCGCCGCAATGAACTGCACATCCAGATGGGCGGCAAGCTTCGTCAGCAATTCTTCGTTGGTCAGGTCAACACCATGGTTGTGCGCAGCAAACGCCAGCAGGCGGTACAGCGCGCCAGAATCCAGCAGGCACCAACCCAGGCGCTTGGCCAGAATGCCAGCGATTGTGCCTTTGCCCGAGCCACTAGGCCCGTCGATGGTAATCACCGGTGCTTTGATATTCACAATTGAGCCTCTTGGGCAACACGGATGCCGACTTGGGCACACAGTGTCAGAAAGTTCGGAAAAGACGTAGCAACATTGGCGCAGTCAAGGATACGAATAGGCGCCATCGCCCGCAGGGAAGCCACACTGAACGCCATGGCAATCCGGTGATCGCCATGGGCATGCACTTCACCGCCGCCCATCGGGCCACCGTCAATGATAATCCCATCAGGCGTGGGTTCACACTTCACGCCCAGGGCCAACAGACCGTCGGCCATCACCTGGATACGATCGGACTCCTTGAGCCGCAACTCCTCGGCACCGCGCAAAACGGTGCGACCTTGAGCGCAGGCTGCGGCAATAAACAGCACAGGGAACTCATCAATCGCCAACGGCACCAGGGCCTCTGGAATTTCGATGCCCTTGAGCGCGGCGGCACGCACACGTAAATCCGCAACCGGCTCGCCGCCCACCTCGCGCTGATTTTCGAGGGCGATATCAGCCCCCATCAGCCGCAGGATATCGATTACCCCGGTGCGGGTCGGGTTGATACCGACATGCTCCAGCAGCAGCTCGGAGCCCTCGGCAATCGAGGCCGCCACCAGGAAAAACGCCGAAGACGAAATATCCCCCGGCACTTCAATACGCGTAGCGGTCAACCCATGCCCCGACGCCAGCGACGCCGTCGCGCCCTGCACCGCCACCGGGTAACCAAAGCCGCGCAGCATGCGCTCGGTATGGTCGCGGGTCGGTGCGGGCTCGGTCACCGAGGTTTTACCCTCAGCGTACAACCCCGCCAACAACAGGCAGGATTTCACCTGGGCACTGGCCATGGGCAGTACATAGTTCAAGCCTTTGAGCGACTGCCCACCACGAATGCTCAGTGGCGGACGCCCGTCCGGCCCCGTCTCGATGATTGCGCCCATTTCCCGCAGCGGCTTGGCTACGCGGTTCATCGGGCGCTTGGACAGCGAGGCATCGCCGGTCAGCACGCTTTCGAAGCGCTGCGCCGCCAATACACCGGCCAACAGGCGCATCGATGTGCCGGAATTACCCACATAGATCGGCCCCGGCGCAGCCTTCAGGCCATGCAGGCCGACACCGTGAATGGTCACGCGCCCATGGTGCGGGCCCTCGATCACCACGCCCATGTCGCGAAAGGCCTGCAAGGTCGCCAGGGCATCTTCACCCTCAAGGAAGCCCTCCACCTCGGTCACACCTTCGGCCAACGACCCCAGCATGATCGAGCGATGAGAGATCGACTTGTCACCCGGCACGCGGATGCGCCCGCTCAAGCGGCCACCCGGGCTGGCGATGAAGGTCAAGTCATCGGTGCTCACTGCGGTTTCCATGTAGGCCCGGCGCGCGAGGATCTTGCTGAAATGTTCACGCGCCACCCGCGCACGGGTGAACACGCCCAGCAGTTGATGGCCGTCTCCCGCATCCACCGCATCGCGCAAGGCGTCGAGGTCACTGCGGAAGGTGTCCAGAGTGCGCAACACCGCTTCGCGATTGGCGAGGAAGATGTCGTGCCACATCACCGGATCGCTGCCGGCAATCCGCGTGAAATCGCGGAAGCCGCCGGCGGCGTAGCGGAATATCTCGAGGTTCTCGTTGCGCTTGGCCAGCGAATCCACCAGGCCAAATGCCAACAGATGCGGCAAGTGGCTGGTCGCTGCCAACACTTCGTCGTGACGCTCGACCTGCATATGCTCTACATCCGCGCCCAGCTCGCGCCAGAGACGATCCACCACTGCCAACGCCGTGGGATCGGTTTGCGCAAGCGGCGTCAGGATCACCTTATGCCGACGGAACAGCTGCGCATTGGATGCCTCTACCCCGCTCTGCTCGGACCCAGCGATTGGATGGCCCGGCACAAAGCGCGGCGGCATCCCACCAAACGCCAATCGTGCCGCACGCACCACGTTGCCTTTGGCGCTGCCCACATCGGTAAGAATCGCTTGCCCGAGGTCCATACCAGCCACTACCGCCAGCAATTTCTCCATGGCAAGGATCGGCACGGCGAGCTGGATCACATCCGCGCCCTGGCACGCAACGGCCAGGTCCGCTTCACAGCGGTCCACCACGCCCAACTCCACCGCCAACGTGCGCGACTGCGGGTCGAGGTCCACGCCCACCACTTCGCCACACAGCCCGCTTTCACGCAGGCCCTTGGCGAAGGAGCCACCGATCAACCCCAGGCCGACCACCACCAGGCGACCGATCATAGGCACAGCAGGTTGCAATGCAGTGACATCAACCACGGGCCAGAACCTTGGCCAACGCCTCAAGGAAGCGGCTGTTCTCAGCCGGCAGACCGATGGTGATACGCAGATGGTTCGGCATGCCGTAGTTGGCCACCGGGCGCACGATCACGCCCTCGCGCAGCAAGCCCTGGAACACCGGCGCAGCCAACTGGCCGAGGTCGACGCAGATGAAGTTGCCCTTGGACGGAATCCAGCCCAGGCCCAGCTCACGAAAGCCTTCCTGCAATTGCAGCATGCCGCTTTCGTTGAGACGACGGCCTTCTTCCAGGTATTCGGCATCCTTCACCGCCGCACAGGCGGCCGCCAGGGCCAGGCTGTTGACGTTGAACGGCTGGCGCACGCGGTTCAGCACATCGGCTACCACGGGCGTGGACAAGCCATAACCGACCCGCAACGACGCCAGGCCATAAGCCTTGGAGAACGTACGCGACACCAGCAGGTTCGGGTAGGCCGCGAGGAAATCCAGGCCATCGGGCAGGTCGCTGCCTTCGGCGTACTCGATGTAGGCTTCGTCCAGCACGACCAGCACATGCTCCGGCACGTCCTGCAGGAATTCGTTCAGTGCCTGCTCGTCAAACCAGGTGCCGGTCGGGTTGTTCGGGTTGGCGATAAACACCACGCGAGTCTGGGCATCGATGGCCGCCAGCATCGCCGGCAGGTCGTGGCCCCACTCCTTGGCAGGAATCACCCGAGCATCCGCCCCCACCGCCTGGGTCACGATCGGATAGACCGCAAACGCGTGCTCGCTGAACACCGCATTCAAGCCTGGCGCCAGGTAAGCACGGCCGACCAGTTCAAGGATGTCGTTGGAGCCATTGCCCAGGGTTACCTGGTTCAGCTCGACCCGGCACTTGTCCGCCAGCAAAGACTTGAGCGCAAAACCGTTGCCATCGGGATAACGGGTCAGTTCGGCCAGCTCTTCACGGATCGCCGCCAACACTTTGGGGCTCGGGCCCAGCGGGTTTTCGTTACTCGCCAGCTTGACGATTTTGGACGGGTCCAGATTCAACTCGCGGGCCAGTTCGTCCACAGGCTTGCCTGGAACGTAAGGCGAGAGTTGTTGCACGCCCGGCTGCGCCAGGGCGAGGAAGTTGCCACTCATGTCAAAGCCTCACAAAACCGCTTTCGGGTAAGAGCCCAGCACCTTGAGTGCCACGGCTTCCTGACTGATTTTCTCCAGCACGCCCTTGACCAGCGGGTCGCGGTGATGGCCCATGAAGTCGATAAAGAATACGTAGGTCCACTTACCGCTGCGCGAAGGACGAGTCTCGATGCGCGTCAGGTCAATCCCGTTGTCGTGGAATGGCACCAGCAGCTCATGCAGCGCGCCGGGCTTGTTGCTCATGGAGACGATGATCGAGGTCTTGTCGTCGCCGGTCGGCGGCACTTCCTGGCTGCCGATCATCAAAAAGCGCGTGGAGTTATCCGGGCGATCTTCGATCTTTTCGGCCAGGCGCGTCAGGCCGTACAGGCCGGCAGCCATATCGCCGGCAATCGCCGCCGAGTTCCACTCACCCTTGACCCGCTTGGCCGCCTCGGCGTTGCTGGACACCGCAACGCGCTCTACATTCGGGTAATGGGCGTCCAACCACTTGCGGCACTGGGCCAGGGACTGGGCGTGGGAATAGATACGGCTGATGCTGTCGGTCTTGGTGTTTTCACCCACCAGCAGGTGGTGATGGATACGCAACTCCACCTCACCACAGATGACCATGTCGTGTTCGAGGAAGCTGTCCAGCGTGTGGTTGACCGCGCCTTCGGTGGAGTTTTCCACTGGCACCACGCCAAAATTCACCGCACCGGCCGCGACTTCACGGAAGACTTCGTCGATGGCCGCCATCGGCTTGCTGATTACCGCATGGCCGAAGTGCTTCATGGCTGCCGCCTGGGTGAAGGTGCCTTCAGGGCCGAGGTAAGCCACTTTCAGCGGCTGCTCCAGCGCCAGGCACGAAGACATGATTTCACGGAACAACCGCGCCATCTCTTCGTTGCCCAACGGGCCCTTGTTGCGTTCCATCACACGCTTGAGCACCTGGGCTTCACGCTCGGGCCGGTAGAACACCGGCACTTCGCCTTCCGCCAGGGACGCCATTTTCACCCGGGCCACTTCCTGGGCGCAGCGCGCGCGCTCACTGATCAGTTCCAGGACCTTTTCGTCCAGACTGTCAATGCGTACGCGCAGGGCCTTGAGTTCTTGCTCAGACATTAGCCGTGTTCCTTCTCGAACTCTGCCATGTAGGCAACCAGCGCATTGATGGCGTGGATGTCAACGGCGTTATAAATGGAGGCGCGCATGCCACCCACCGAGCGGTGGCCCTTGAGGTTCAGCAGGCCGCGCGCGTCGGCGCCGGCCAGGAACGGCTTGTCCAGGCGGTCGTCGGCCAGGCGGAACGGCACGTTCATCCACGAGCGGTCGCTGAGGTTGATCGGGTTGCTGTACAGGCCGCTGGCGTCGATAAAGTCGTACAGGACGCGCTTCTTCTCTTCGTTGAGCTTGCCCATGGCCGCCACGCCGCCCTGCTCCTTGAGCCATTCGAACACCAGGCCCGACAGGTACCAGGCAAACGCCGGCGGGGTGTTGTACATCGAGCCGTTATCGGCCGCGACCTTGTAGTTGAGCATGGTCGGGCACACCGAGCGGGCGCGACCCAGCAGGTCTTCGCGGATGATATTGACCAGGATGCCGCTCGGGCCGATGTTCTTCTGCGCGCCGGCGTAGATCATGCCGTACTTGGACACGTCGATCGGGCGCGAGAGGATGTCCGAAGACATGTCGCACACCAGCGGAACGTCACCGACTTGCGGCACCCAATCAAATTCCAGGCCGCCGATGGTTTCGTTCGCGACGTAGTGAACGTAGGCCGCGTCCTTGGTCAGCTTCCACTCGTTCTGACCGGGAATGGCGAAGTAGTCGTAGGGCTTGGCGGTGCCCGCCACGTTGACATGGCCGTAGCGCGAGGCCTCCTCAATGGCCTTCTGCCCCCAGATACCGGTGTCGATATAGTCGGCAGTGCCGCCTTCGGGCAGCAGGTTCAGCGGTAACTGGGCGAACTGCTGGCTCGCACCACCCTGCAAGAACAGCACTTTGTAATTGGATGGGATGTCCAGCAGGTCGCGCAGGTCCTGCTCGGCCTTGTTGGCGATAGACACGAACTCATCGCTGCGATGGCTCATTTCCATCACGGAGAGGCCTTTTCCATGCCAGTCGAGGAGTTCACCCTGCGCACGCTGCAGGACTGCTTCAGGAAGCGCCGCGGGACCGGCACAGAAGTTATAGGCTCTCTTGCTCACATCCAATCTCACTCTGATCTGGTGGGGCTGCAATCATGTCAGCAACGCCCTCGTTCTGGAGCGGACATCTGTGGGAGCTGGCTTGCCTGCGATAGCAGCGCCGCGGTATCACTTAATGACCGAGGCGCCTGTATCGCAGGCAAGCCAGCTCCCACATGGACCGCGTCCAGGCAAAGGGCGCTGTATTTCATACGGGACAAACAACAAGGGGGCGAATCTTCATCCGCCCCCTGTGTGTCCGCTTATTCCTGCGGTTCTTCTTCGTCTGCGGCAGCGTCGAGGGTTGGCTCGTCAACGTTGTCATCGCCAGCTGCGATCACCTCGCCTTCAAATTCCTCACCTTCGAGCTCTTCACCTTCGACTTCCGAAGGCTCCTGCACACGCTCCAGGCCGACCAGTTTTTCGTCCTTGGCCAGCTTGATCAGGGTCACGCCCTGGGTGTTACGGCCCAGGCTCGACACTTCCGCTACACGGGTACGCACCAAGGTGCCCTGGTCGGAAATCAGCATGATCTCCTCGCCATCGAGCACCTGCACCGCGCCGACCAGACGGCCGTTGCGGTCGTTGCTGACCATGGCAATCACGCCCTGGCCGCCACGCTTGTACTCCGGGAACTCACTGATGGCGGTACGCTTGCCATAACCACGCTCGGATGCGGTGAGGATCTGGCTGCCTTCTTCCGGGATCAGCATCGAAATCAGCTTCTGCCCTTCCGGCAGGCGCATGCCGCGTACACCCCGGGCGGTACGGCCCATGGCACGCACGTCGGACTCCTTGAAACGTGTGACCTTGCCGCCGTCGGAGAACAGCATGACTTCGCGCTCGCCATCAGTGATGGCTGCGGAAATCAGCACGTCGCCTTCATCCAGCTCCAGGGCGATCAGGCCCACGCTGCGTTGACGGCTGAAGGATTCCAACGGGGTCTTCTTCACGGTGCCTTTGGCGGTGGCCATGAAGATGAAGTGGCCTTCGGTGTATTCCTCGACCGGCAGCATGGTAGTGATGTATTCATCACTGTCCAGGGGCAGCAGGTTGACCAACGGACGGCCACGGGCAGCGCGGGAGGCTTCCGGGATTTCGTAAGTCTTGAGCCAGTACACCTTGCCCTTGCTGGAGAACAGCAGCAGCGTGGTGTGGCTGTTGGCGACCAGCAGGTGAGCGATGTAGTCCTCATCCTTCACGCCGGTAGCCGATTTACCTTTACCGCCACGACGCTGGGCCTGATAAGCAGCCAGCGGCTGGGTCTTGGCATAGCCGCCGTGGGAGATGGTCACCACGCGCTCTTCTTCCGGGATCATGTCACCCAGGGTCAGGTCCAGGCGCGCATCGAGGATTTCGGTGCGGCGCACGTCGCCGTATTCGGCGCGGATCACTTCCAGTTCTTCGCGGATCACTTCCATCAGGCGCACGGCGCTGCTGAGGATGCGGATCAACTCGCCGATCTGGTTGAGGATCTCCTGGTACTCGGCCAGCAGCTTCTCGTGTTCAAGGCCGGTGAGGCGGTGCAGACGCAGTTCCAGGATGGCCTGGGCCTGCTCTGGCGACAGGAAGTACTTGCCTTCACGCAGACCGTATTGCGGGTCCAGGGTCTCCGGGCGGCACGAGTCGGCGCCAGCGCGCTCAACCATCGCGACCACGGCGCTGGATTCCCAAGGCGTGCTGATCAGCGCTTCCTTGGCTTCCGACGGGGTTGGCGAGGCCTTGATCAGGGCGATCACCGGATCGATGTTCGACAACGCAACCGCCTGGCCTTCCAGGATATGGCCGCGCTCGCGGGCCTTGCGCAGTTCGAACACGGTACGGCGGGTCACTACTTCGCGACGGTGACGCACGAAGGCTTCCAGCAGGTCCTTGAGGTTCAGGATGCGCGGGCGGCCGTCGATCAGGGCAACCACGTTGATACCAAACACGCTTTGCAGCTGGGTCTGAGCGTAGAGGTTGTTGAGGATCACCTCAGGCACTTCGCCGCGGCGCAGCTCGATGACCACGCGCATACCGTCCTTGTCGGACTCGTCGCGCAGCTCGGTGATGCCTTCCAGCTTTTTCTCTTTAACCAGCTCGGCGATCTTCTCGATCAGGCGTGCCTTGTTCAGTTGGTAAGGGAGCTCGGTGATGACGATCTGCTGGCGGCCACCGACCTTGTCGATATCTTCGATCATCGAGCGGGCACGCATGTAAATGCGCCCGCGGCCAGTGCGGTAGGCTTCGATGATGCCGGCGCGACCGTTGATGATCGCGGCGGTCGGGAAGTCCGGGCCGGGGATGTATTGCATCAGCTCATCGACGGTCAGCTCAGGGTTGTCGATAAGGGCCAGGCAACCGTCGATGACTTCACCGAGGTTGTGCGGCGGGATGTTGGTGGCCATGCCCACGGCGATACCGCTGGAACCGTTGACCAGCAGGTTGGGAATCTTGGTGGGCATGACAGCCGGGATCATTTCGGTGCCGTCGTAGTTCGGCACCCAGTCCACGGTTTCTTTATGCAGGTCGGCCAGCAGCTCGTGCGCCAGCTTGGTCATGCGCACTTCGGTGTATCGCATGGCTGCGGCGTTGTCGCCGTCCACCGAACCGAAGTTGCCCTGGCCGTCTACCAGCAGGTAGCGCAAGGAAAACGGCTGCGCCATCCGAACGATGGTGTCGTACACCGCAGTGTCGCCGTGAGGGTGATACTTACCGATCACGTCACCGACAACACGGGCAGATTTCTTGTACGGCTTGTTCCAGTCGTTACCCAGCTCGCTCATCGCGAACAGCACACGCCGGTGCACGGGCTTCAAGCCATCGCGCGCATCAGGCAGTGCCCGACCGACAATTACGCTCATCGCGTAGTCGAGGTAGGACTGTTTCAGCTCGTCTTCGATATTGACCGGGAGGATTTCTTTGGCCAGTTCGCCCATGAGAAGCCTGATTCCTTTTTCGGGTGAAACCTCGTCACATCCATTCGGGACGAACGAAGCTCGCCGCTGCCGGCACGGTGCCTGACAACGACTTACGACAAATCAACGAGTTATGACACGGATCTGCACGTTATAGGCAACCCCTCGGGGCAGCCCTGGAAACCGCCGGATGTTATCACAATCGCCGCCACGCACCTATCCCCCTGATGCGCATGGAGGCTAGTAATTTGACGGATGACAGGCTTGAAGGGGACGAGAGGGGCTCAGAGGCGCGATGGTGCTTTTTTGCGAGGGTGGAATGCAGACGTTTTGTTGACTGCAAGGGCCGATCGCAGGCAAGCCAGCTCCCACCTTTGATTTGTGAATACAGTTAAAGGTGGGAGCTGGCTTGCCTGCGATGGCGCCCCCACAGGCACCCACACACTCAATGCAGCCGCTTACGACACATCAACTTGGCCAGTTTTGCGGTGTCTGGCCGCTCGACAATGCCTTTTTCGGTGACGATCACGTCAATCAGGTCCGCAGGCGTCACATCAAATACAGGGTTAAGCGCCGCGATATCCAACCGCTGCCCATCAACCTCAAGCAACTCACCCATATCGCGCTGCTCCAGCGCAACATCCTCCCCCGTAGCCATCATCAAATCGAGGGTCGAACTTGACGCCACCACCATAAAGCGCACGCCATGGTGCATGGCACAGACGGCCAGTTGATAAGTGCCGATCTTGCTGACCACATCGCCATTGGCCGCAATACAGTCAGCACCCACCACCACCCAGGTCACGCCTTTGGTCTTGAGGATATGCGCCCCGGCGGAGTCGGCATTCACCGCCACCGGGATGCCCTGGCCCGCCAACTCCCACGCCGTCAGACGCGAGCCTTGCAGCCATGGGCGGGTTTCATTGACATAGACCTGCTCGACCAACCCCTCCAGATACGCCGCGTGAATCACCCCGAGGGCTGTGCCAACGCCGCCGGAAGCCAACGCGCCGGCATTGCCATGGGTAAGGATCGCCTGGGCATTGCCCTGATGCTTGCGAATCCGCTCCATACCCAACTGGGCCATGACCACATTGGCTTCCCGATCACTCTCATGGATCGCGACGGCTTCGGCCTCCAACACCACCAGCGGGTCGGCGTCCTGCTTGAGGCGATCCAGGCGGTCGCGCATGCGCTGCAAGGCCCAGAACAAATTCGATGCGGTCGGCCGGGTGTGGGCCAGCAAGGCGTAGTCTTCTTCCCACGCGGCCTGCCAGTCACCGCCCTCGGCGATGCGCTCGCGGGCGGCGAGCACCAAGCCATAGGCAGCGCAGATGCCGATGGCCGGTGCGCCCCGCACCACCATGGTGCGAATGGCGTCAGCCACCGCTTCAACGGTACCGCAGGCCACCCAGTGCTCCCGGGACGGCAAAACACGCTGGTCGAGCAGGTGCAGCGCGCCATCACGCCATTCGATGGCCTTCACGTTCTCTGCAGCCAACAGTCGGTCGCGCATCCCTTACCCCGCACTCATGAACAAAAGCCGCCGATTATAGCGATCCGCCAGCCGGGACGCTCGGGTATACTTCGCCCTTCTTTTATAGCTGCCTGGGAAGAAGCCTGCGATGACCTCCACTGCCGCCCCGCTCGACTTGTTGCTGCTGCCGACCTGGCTGGTACCCGTCGAGCCCGCTGGGGTGGTGCTCAAGGAGCACGGCCTGGGTATCCGCGATGGCTGCATTGCCTTTATCGGGCCACGGGACGCGGCGTTGAAGCTGGCGGCGCAAGAGGTGCGTGAACTGCCCGGCATGCTGCTCAGCCCCGGCCTGGTCAATGCACACGGCCATGCAGCCATGACCCTGTTCCGCGGCCTGGCCGACGATTTGCCACTGATGACCTGGCTGGAAAAGCACATCTGGCCAGCCGAAGCCAAGTGGGTCGATGAAGCGTTCGTGCGCGACGGTACCAACCTGGCCATTGCCGAGCAGATCAAGGGCGGCATCACCTGCTTCTCGGACATGTATTTCTACCCCAAGGTCGCCAGTGACTGCGTGCACAACAGCGGTATGCGTGCGCAGATCGCACTGCCGATCCTCGACTTCCCGATCCCCGGCGCCAGCAGTGCCGACGAGGCGATTCGCCAGGGTATCGAGCTGTTCGGCGACCTCAAGCACCACCCGCGCATCAAAATCACCTTCGGCCCCCACGCGCCCTACACCGTGTGCGATGCCAACCTGGAAAAGATCCGGGTGATCGCCGAAGAGCTGGACGCCGTGATCCATATGCACGTTCACGAAACTGCCTTTGAAGTGCAGCAAGCCGTCGAGCAGACCGGCGAGCGGCCATTGGCGCGCCTGGCTCGCCTTGGCCTGCTGGGCCCGCGCTTTCAGGCCGTGCACATGACCCAAATCAGCGAAGACGACCTGGCTTTACTGGTAGAAAGCAACACCAGCGTCATTCACTGCCCGGAATCGAACCTGAAACTGGCCAGCGGCTTTTGCCCGGTGGAGCGCTTGTGGCAGGCTGGCGTCAACGTGGCCATCGGCACCGACGGCGCTGCCAGCAACAATGACTTGGATTTGCTCGGCGAAACCCGCACGGCGGCGATGCTGGCCAAGGCCGTGGCCGGCTCGGCCACTGCGCTGGATGCCCACCGCGCCCTGCGCATGGCCACACTCAACGGCGCCAGGGCGATGGGCCTGGACAGCCAGATTGGCTCCCTGGAAGTCGGCAAGGCGGCAGACATCGTCGCTTTTGATCTTTCCGGGTTGGCGCAACAACCGATCTACGATCCGGTCTCACAGCTTATATATGCCACCGGGCGCGATTGCGTGAAACACCTTTGGGTTGCCGGCAAGCCATTGCTCGACGACCGGCAATTGACCCGCATGGATGAACAACAGTTGACCGCCACGGCCATTGCCTGGGGCCAACGCATCAGCGGGCACAGCGAATAACGACGCGGCTGAAGCCTTGGGTTCAGCCGCGACACACCGACTTATCAGATTCAGAGGATTCACCATGAGCAACGTCGATCACGCCGAAATCGCCAAGTTTGAAGCCCTGGCTCACCGCTGGTGGGACCGCGAGAGCGAATTCAAACCCCTGCACGATATCAACCCACTGCGGGTCAACTGGATTGACGAGCGCGTCAACCTGGCCGGCAAGAAGGTGCTGGACGTCGGTTGCGGCGGCGGCATCCTCAGCGAAGCCATGGCCCAGCGCGGCGCCACCGTCATGGGCATCGACATGGGCGAAGCGCCGCTGGCCGTGGCGCAGTTGCACCAGCTCGAATCCGGGGTGAGCGTGGAGTACCGCCAGATCACCGCCGAAGCCCTGGCCGAGGAAATGCCCGAGCAGTTCGACGTGGTCACCTGCCTGGAAATGCTCGAACACGTGCCGGACCCGTCCTCGGTGATCCGCGCCTGTTTCCGTATGGTCAAGCCCGGCGGCCAGGTGTTCTTCTCCACCATCAACCGCAACCCCAAGGCTTACCTGTTCGCGATCATTGGCGCCGAATACATCATGAAGCTGCTGCCGCGTGGCACCCATGATTTCAAGAAATTCATCCGCCCTTCCGAGCTGGGTGCGTGGAGCCGCCAGGCCGGGCTGACCGTCAAGGACATCATCGGCCTGACCTACAACCCGCTGACCAAGCACTACAAGCTGGCCAACGACGTTGACGTCAACTACATGATCCAGACCCTGCGCGAGGAGTAAGCCTGTGAAGTTGCGAGCGGTTCTCTTCGACATGGACGGTACCCTGCTGGATACCGCGCCGGACTTTATCGCCATCTGCCAAGCCATGCGCGCCGACCGAGGCCTGGAACCGATCAACCCGCAGCACATCCGCGATGAAATCTCCGGCGGTGCCCGGGCGATGGTTGCCGTGACCTTCTCGATGGATCCTGAATCCCCAGGCTTTGAAGAGCTGCGCCAGGAATTCCTGGAGCGCTACCTCAAGGACTGCGCGGTGCACAGCAAACTGTTCGACGGCATGGCCGAACTGCTGGAAGACATCGAGAAAGCCAAGCTGATCTGGGGCGTGGTCACCAACAAGCCGGTGCGCTTTGCCGAACCGATCATGCAGCGCCTGGGCCTGGCCGAACGCTCGGCCGTGCTGATCTGCCCGGACCATGTGAAAAACAGCAAGCCGGACCCGGAGCCGATGATCCTGGCGTGCAAGATGCTCGACCTGGACCCGGCCAGCGTGCTGTTCGTGGGCGATGACCTACGCGACATCGAATCCGGCCGCGACGCCGGTACGCGCACGGCGGCGGTCACCTATGGCTATATCCACCCGGATGACAACCCACGCCACTGGGGCGCGGATGTGGTGGTGGATCACCCGCTGGAATTGCGCAAGGTGCTGGATAACGCGCTGTGCAGTTGCTGATTGTTCGAAGATCTCAACAACGCTGAGATCAATGTGGGAGCTGGCTTGCCTGCGATAGCGGCCTGCCAGCCAGCACATCTGGCGGCAGTTAGTCCGCCATCGCAGGCAAGCCAGCTCCCACAGGAAATGGATTCCACTTCAAGTGGTGTATCACCTTGAATTTTGTCGAGGCTATTTATGTTTGATTACTCTGCACCGCCAGAACTGCTCAAAGGCCGGACCATCCTGGTAACCGGCGCCGGTCGCGGGATTGGCGCGGCAGCGGCGAAGACCTATGCCGCCCATGGCGCCACCGTGTTGTTGCTGGGCAAGACCGAAGCCAACCTGGCCCAGGTGTATGACGAGATCGAAGCCGCGGGCCACCCACAGCCGGTGGTAATCCCGTTCAACCTGGAGACCGCCCTGCCCCATCAATACGATGAGCTGGCAGCGATGATCGAAAAAGCATTCGGCCACCTCGACGGCTTGTTGCACAACGCCTCGATCATCGGCCCGCGCACGCCCATCGAGCAGTTGTCCGGCGAGAACTTCATGCGGGTGATGCACGTCAACGTCAACGCGATGTTCACGCTGACCAGCACTTTGCTGCCGCTGCTCAAGCTGTCCCAGGACGCGTCGGTGGTGTTCACCTCCAGCAGTGTCGGGCGCAAGGGCCGTGCTTATTGGGGTGCCTATGGCGTGTCCAAGTTCGCCACCGAGGGGCTGATGCAAACCCTGGCCGATGAGCTGGAAGATGTGGCCGCAGTGCGCGCCAACAGCATCAACCCGGGCGGCACCCGCACCAGCATGCGCGCCCAGGCGTACCCAGGGGAAAACCCGATGGAAAGGCCGGCGCCGGAAGAGATCATGCCGGTGTACCTGTACCTGATGGGGCCCGACAGTGCCGGCATCAATGGCCAGGCCTTCGATGCGCAATAAGCCCTGACACACCGCAAAACAAAGGTGGGAGCTGGCTTGCCTGCGATAGCGGTGGTGAATATTCCATCGCCATTGCAGGCAAGCCAGCTCCCACATTGCTTTGTGGTGTAGTTAAAAACTCAGTTTTTGACCACTTCCTCAAGGGTGAAGCGCCCCAACGGGTTCTGCAGGAAGTTGCTTATGTTCTTGCGTGAGATGTTGATGTACGGGCTGTAGTACAGGTCAATCCAGTTCACATCCTGTTTGGCCACCTTCTGCAACTCCACATACATTTGCTCACGCTTGGCCGGGTCTGCCTCGATCCGCGCGGCCGCCACCAACGCCTTGACCTGGTCGTTCTTGTAGCGGGTCATGTAGTTCTGGTTGGTGTCGTGGCCCAGTACGAAGGTGGTTTTCTGGTCGGGGTCGAGGATGTCGTTGGTCCAGTACATCACCGAAATATCGTATTCACCGTCCACCAGCATCTGCCAGCTTTGGGTGGGGTCGACTTTCTGCAGGTTGGCGGTCACGCCGACCTTGGCTAGCTGGTCCTTGATGATCACCGCGATCTGCTCGTCGGCCTCGTTGCCGGCGTTGACCACGTAGTTGAGCTTCAAGTCCTGGGCACCCGCAGCGGCCAGCAGCTTCTGGGCTTCGGCCGGGTCGTACGGGCATTGCAGGTTGTTGGCGTAGTGGTACAGCGAGCCCTTTGGAATGTAGGAATAAGCCACGGTGCCTTGACCGTAAGTGACCGCTTTGACCAGCGATTGCTTGTCGATGGCCATGTCCAGGGCCTGGCGCACTTGCGGCTTCGCCAACAAGCCGTGCTCGTGGTTGATCAACAGGTGATCTTCACGGGTAGACGGGTCGGCGTGGATCACCACGTTCTGGTCTTTCTTCAGCTCTTCCACGCGGGAGAACGGTACAAAGATCGCCGTGTCGAGTTCGTTGTTCTGCACCATGCGCATGCGCGTGTTGTCATCGGTCACCGACACCCATTCCACGCCGTCCAGGCTCACGCTGCCGGCCTGCCAGAAATTCGGGTTTTTCTTCAGGATCACGCGGTCGCCCTTGCGCCACTCGTCCACGGTAAACGCGCCGGACGTCACCGGGTTTTCCGAGTAGGCGTCTTCGCCCATCTTGGTCATGGCTTTTTCCGACAGGATCGACACCGTCGGCGACGCCAGTTGCGAGAGGAAGGCCACAGCCGGGGTTTTCAGGGTGACCACCAGGGTCTTGGCATCGCTGGCCGTGGCGGTGTTGATCAGGCTGAACGGGTCGCTCCACAACGAGGCCTTGTTGTCGCGGATGCGCAGCAGGCTGAACGCGGCGTCGGCGGCAGTGATCGGCGAGCCGTCAGAGAACTTCGCCTCGCGCAGCTTGAAGGTGTAGGTCAGGCCATCCTTGGAAATGCCCCAGCTTTCGGCGAGGCCCGGTTCCATCTTGGTGCCCAGGTTATCCACGCGCACCAGGGTGTCGTAGACGTTGGCAAATACCCAGGTGTCGCGGTTTTGCGCGCTTTTGATCGGGTCGAAAGTGGTGCTGTCTTCACGGCAGCCGATGGTGAGCACACCGGCGGCATGGGCCAGGCCGGCGGTCAGCGACCAGGCCGTGAGGGTAGCGGCGGCGAGCAATTTCAAGTGGCGCGAGTGCATATCACAACTCCTTGTTAATGAATGGCAGAGGGTCAAAGCAAAGGGTCTTCAAGCACGCAACTGTACCGATGCTCGTGCTGGAAATGGGTGGGGGGCAATACCGAGGAACACATGGCTTGCGCATACCGGCAACGCGGGTGAAAGGCACAGCCTGTCGGCAGATTCAGCGGGCTCGGCGGTTCGCCGGGCAATGGCTGCGCAGGCAATGGCCGGTGCGGATCGATCTCCGGGATGGCCTGGATCAGCGCCGCCGTGTACGGGTGACGGGGCGCGGTGAACACCGCTTCCACCGGGCCCTCTTCGACGATCTTGCCCAGGTACATCACCGCCACGCGGTCGCATAGGCGCCTTACGATGGCCAGGTCATGGGCGATAAACAGGATCGCCAGGTTCATACGCTGTTGCAGTTCCAGCAGCAGGTTGATGATCTGGCCCTGGATAGACACATCCAGCGCGGCCACACATTCATCGGCAATGATCAGGCGCGGCTCCACTGCCAGCGCCCGGGCGATACCCACGCGCTGGCACTGGCCACCACTGAGCGAGCCGGGCTTGCGTGAAGCCAGCTCAGGACGCAAGCCGACCAGTTCGAGCAACTCATTCACACGATCAGGAATCTGCTGCGCCGCCACCTTACGCTGCACACGCAGTACCTCGGCGATGGTTTCGCCAATGCTGTGCCGTGGATTGAGCGCGGCGTAGGGGTCCTGGAAAATCATCGCGGTCTCATGCCGCAGCCGGGCGATGTCGATGGCACTGCCATGGGCCATGTCGATACCGTCGAACAACACCTGCCCGGCGCTGATCGGGTTGAGGTGCAGAATTGCCCGGCCCAGGGTGCTCTTGCCACTGCCGGACTCGCCCACCAAACCCAGCGTTTCACCGGCGGCGAGGTTCAGCGACACCCCGTTCACCGCCCTCACCCACTGGCGGTTGAGGCCAAACAGGCCGCTGCCGGACGCCGTAAAGCGCACTTCCAAATCCTTGACCTGTAACAGGCTCATGGGCGCGCTCCCAACGGGTAGTGACAGGCCACGCGTGCGCCTTGGGGCAGCAACTCGGCGCACAAGGCGCCGGCCTGTGGGCAGCGCGGGTGGAAGCGGCAGCCGTCGGGCAATGCATCGAGCAACGGCGGCTGGCCAGCAATGGTGCGCAACAACGCATGCCCGCTGCTGTGGGCTGGCTGGCAGTCGATCAGGCCTGCGGTATACGGATGTTGCGGTTGGGCCAGCAGTTCGTATTTGCTGCCGTGCTCGCACAGGCGCCCGGCATACATCACGGCGATGGCATCGCAGGTTTGCGCCACCACGCCCAGGTCATGGGTGATCATGATGATCGACAGGCCACGCTGGTCGCGCAGGTCGAGCAACAGCCGCAGGATTTGCGCCTGCACCGTCACATCCAGGGCCGTGGTCGGTTCGTCGGCGATCAACACCTTCGGGTTGCAGCCCAGGGCCACGGCGATCATGGCGCGCTGGCGCATGCCACCGGAAAACTCATGGGGGTAGTTGTCGACCCGCGCCTGGGGGTCGGGAATCCCGACCTGACGCAATACCTCGATCGCCTGCAAGCGCGCGTCTTTTTTCGACGCGCCTTGGTGCAGGCGGATGCCCTCGGCGATCTGCTCACCGATGCGCATCAACGGGTCCAGGTGGCTGCTGGGGTTCTGGAAGACCATGCCCAACTGCCCGCCGCGCACGGCACGCATGCCGGCATCATCCAGTGCCAACAGGTCCTGGCCGGCCAACTGCACAGCGCCGCCCTGCACGCGCAGATTGGGCGATGGCAACAGACGCATCAGGCCGCGACAGGCCATGGTCTTGCCGGAACCGCTCTCGCCCACCAGGCCAAGGATTTCACCTTCGGCCAGGTCGAAGGACACCCGATCCACCAAGGTGACCTCACGCCCGGCGTTGTTGGCGATCACACTGAGGTCGCGCACCTGCAACAGGCTCATGAGCGCTCTCCCAATACCTGCGCAACACCATCGGCCAACAGGCTGAAGCCCATGGCCAAGGTCACGATGGCCAGGCCCGGGAAGGTGCAGATCCACCAGGCAGTGGTGATAAAGGCTTGCCCCTCGGCCACCATCGTCCCCCATTCGGCGGTCGGTGGTTGCACCCCCAGGCCCAGGTAACTGACGGCGGCGCCGTTGAGCAGCACCAGCACCGCGTCAGACATGGAAAACACGATGGAGCCAAACAGCGCATTAGGCAGCAAATGCCGGAACAGAATGCGCCCATGGCCAAAGCCCAGGCTCTTGGCGGCCAGGGCGAACTCGCTTTCCTTGAGCACCAGGATCTGCGAGCGAATCAGGCGCGCGTACGACACCCAGCCCACCAGCGCCATGGCGATGTAAAAACTCTGCAAGCCCGGCCCGAGGATGGCCATGATCGCCAGCATCAGCACCAGGAACGGGAACGCCAGCACCACATCGATCACACGCATGCAGACACTGTCGAAACGCCCGTCGATATAACCCGAGACCGCACCGATAAAGGTGCCAATGATGAACGGGAAGATCACCCCGATAACCGCCAACTGCAGGTCGATGCGCGCCCCCCAGATCACCCTCGACAGGATGTCCCTGCCGTAATTGTCCGTACCCAACGGATGGGCAAGGCTGGGGGCCAGCAAACTCATGCTGGTGTCCTGCGCGATAGGGTCATAGGGCGCGACCCACGGCGCAAACAACGCCAGGGCCAACCACGCGAACAGGATCAACAAACCCCATGCGGCGGTCAGCCGGCCATTGCGAAAACCAAAGCGCAGGCGCAAGCGCCACGGGGCAATCAATGGGCGACTGCTCATTGCATCTTCACCCGTGGGTCGAGGGCCACGGTTACCAGGTCGGCCAGGAAGTTGACCACCACCGTGGCACAGGCCAGCACCATCGCCACACCCTGCACCACCATGTAGTCACGGGTGAAAATGCCGCGCACCAGCAACTGGCCGATGCCTGGAATCGCGAACAGGCTTTCGATGACCACCGTGCCGCTGATCAGCCAACCGATGTTGACCGCCAGCAGGTTGACCGCCGGCACCAGAGCGTTGGGCAGTACATGCCGGCGAAACACCGCGCCTTCCGCCAGCCCGCGTGCACGTGCGGCGGTGACGTGATCCGCCTGCAACTCCATCAACATGCTCGCCCGCAGGTTGCGCACCAGCACCGCCGACAGCGCCAGGGCGATGGTCAGGCATGGCAAAAGCATGTGGTGCGCCTTATCCAGCCAAGTGCGCCCGTAACCGGACACCGGGAACAAGCCCCATTTCACGCTGAGCAGCAGGATCAGCATCAACCCCAGCCAGAACGCCGGCATGCCCAGGCCGACCGTGGTGAACACGCGGATCAGCTTGTCCGCCCAACGGCCTTGCTGGCGCGCCGCAATCGTTGCCAGTGGCACCGCTATCAACAAAGCGAGCACCACGCTGCCCAGCACCAGCACCAGCGTCGGCTCGATCCGGGTGACGATCAGTTTCAGGGCGTCGACCTTGTACAGCAGCGATTGGCCGAGGTCGCCCTTGAGCAGGTTTTTCAGGAAGTAAAAGTATTGCAGCCACAAGGGCTGGTCGAGGCCGAACTGGGCGCGGATCTTCAGCAGCGCATCCGGCGTGCTGCGCGAACCCAGCAAGGCACGCGCCGGGTCGCCAGGAATCGAGCGCACCAACACGAAGGTGATCAGGCTGATGCCCAGCAGCACCGGCAGCAATTGCAGGGGCCGGGACAACACAAAACGGTAGCGCGCCAGGTCCATGCGTCAGCCTCGGTGGCGAGCGAGAAAGTCCAGCAGCACCGGGAAGTACGCCTGTGGCTCCTCGTAAAAAGGCATATGACTGCTGTTGGGGAACACATGCAACTCGGCGTGGGGGGCTGCAAGTTTCATGCGCATCGCACAGGCGGGGGTGAGTTCATCATGCTGGCCGGTGGTGATCAGGATCGGCATCGTGAACTCGGCCATTTCCTTGAGGCGGTTCCAGTCCTTGAGGTTACCGATATAGAGGAACTCGTTGGGGCCTTGCATGGTTTCGTAAGGCCCCATGTTCCAGTCGCCCAGGGACCGCTTGACCGGCTCTGGCCATTCGTCGAGCCGGCACACGTGGCGGTAGTTGAGCAAAGTGATGGCGGCCTGGTACTGCGGATGGTCGAGGGTGCCCATGGCTTCGTGGCGTTGCATCATGGCCACGGTTTCGCTGCCCAGGGCGCCACGCAGACGCTCCAGTTCCTGGGACAGGTGGGGAATGTCGCCGACGGTGTTTTCCAGGATCAGGCTTTTGAGCGCACCGGGATAATGCACGGCATATTCGATCCCCAGCCAACCGCCCCAGGAATGCCCGAGCAGATGCACGCGGCCCAGGCCCAGCGCCTGGCGTACGGTCTCGACTTCTTCGACATAACGGCGGATTTCCCACAGTGAAGCATCGGTCGGTCTGGCTGATGCGCCCGTGCCAAGCTGGTCGAATGCAACCACTCGCAGGTTATGTGCTTTGAGCCAGCCATGGGCGTCGCGCAGATAGTCACACGGCAGGCCCGGCCCGCCGTTGAGACACAGCAGCACCTCATCGCCTTCGCCAAAGCTGTAGACCACGAGGTTATGGCCGTCGACTTGCACGTTGTACTGCTGGTCGGGGGCAATTTCACGCCACATGCATACATTCCTTGTGTTGTATCGGCCTGGCGGGTAGCGGCCGTTTATCAGGTCAACACTACCGAGGATGCCGTGCGTCCATAACCTAGTATTTCTTATAGGTTTGGCCTGGCAGTCCTTCGCCGGGGCGTGGCATTCTACTTGCAGCAAGTCTAGATTCAAATGAATTCGGGAGCAGAACGGATGCTGGCCAAGCTGACCGCCTTCAATAATCGCCTCATACCGGGCAGGAGCCTGGATGAACAGATGGACAATACGTTTATCCTTGCCCAACAACTGGGCTTCGATGCCCTGGTGTATGACTACACCCCGGTGCCCATCGACCTCAACGGCGCATTGATCACGCCCTCGCTGTTGCAACTGCGCAACACACCGAGCGATTGGCACGCCTTATGGTGCAGCGAAGGGTTTTACCAGATCGACCCGGTGCAACACCTGGCGCTGAGCACAGTGTCGCCGTTTGTCTGGTCCTATGAGGCCAAGACTGAGACGGCCCTGCAAAAGATCATCGACCCCTGCCACGCCCCCGTTTCTTCTTATCTGCATGAGCGTCAGCTGACCTGCGGCGTCAGCGTGCCGATTCATCTGCCCCGGGGCGGCTTCGCCTCGCTGACCGGGTTGCGCACCGGCAAGGCGCGCACGGTATTGAAGGACGCCCAACATACGCTGGCCGATTTCAGCCTGATTACCCATGCCCTCCAGGAAGCGGCGTACCCGCTGTTCAGCAAGGAGGTGCGGGCTTATCCGCACATACGCCTGACCAAGCGCGAGCGCGAATGCCTGAAATGGGCGGCTGAAGGCCTGACCGCCGCCGAAATCGCCTCGCAATTGAGCCGCTCCCTGGCGGTGGTCACTCTGCACCTGGCCTCGGCCATGCACAAACTGGGCGCCAAGAACCGTGTTCAGGCCGTGGTTCGCGCCACCCACTACCGCTTGCTGGAAGGTTGAGCTTTCGGCAAAAACCTATCTGTTTTGCTAGTTACCTAAACTTTTTGTTCAGACTATCGTAACCCTGATCCTTTTTTTCAGAGCAGGGTACGAAATGGAATTCATCGAAAAAGTTCGCGAAGGCTACGCGCCCTTTGGCGCCTATCAGACCTGGTATCGCGTCACCGGCGACCTGACCACAGGCCGTACGCCCTTGGTGATCATCCATGGCGGCCCGGGCTGCACCCACGATTACGTCGACGCCTTCAAGGACGTCGCCGCCAGCGGCCACGCGGTCATCCACTACGACCAGTTGGGCAACGGCCGCTCCACGCACTTACCGGAAAAAGACCCGTCGTTCTGGACCATCGGCCTGTTCCTCGACGAGTTGAACAACCTGCTGGACCACCTGCAAATCAGTGAGAACTACGCGATCCTCGGTCAATCCTGGGGCGGCATGCTCGGCAGCGAACACGCAATCTTGCAACCCAAGGGCCTGCGCGCGTTTATCCCTGCCAACTCCCCCACCTGCATGCGCACCTGGGTCAGCGAAGCCAACCGCCTGCGCAAGCTGTTGCCTGAAGGCGTGCATGAAACCCTGCTAAAGCACGAGCAGGCCGGCACCTACCAAGACCCGCAATACCTGGCGACCTCACGGATTTTCTATGACCAGCATGTGTGCCGGGTCAACCCGTGGCCCGAAGAAGTGGCACGCACCTTCGCCCAGGTGGATGCCGACCCGACGGTGTACCACGCCATGAGCGGCCCGACCGAATTCCACGTGATTGGCAGCTTGAAGGACTGGAATGTGATCGGCCGCCTGTCAGCCATCAAGGTGCCAACCCTGGTGATTTCCGGTCGACATGACGAAGCCACACCGTTGGTGGTCAAGCCATTCCTGGATGAGATATCGGACGTGCGCTGGGCACTGTTTGAAGACTCCAGTCACATGCCCCATGTGGAAGAGCGCCAGGCGTGCATGGGGACGGTGGTGAAGTTTCTGGATGAGGCGTGTTCGTTGCCGCACAAAGCCCTCAAGGCCGGCTGAAATCCGCCCTCTGTAGGAGCGAGCTTGCTCGCGAAAAACTATCAGACGCCGTGTTTATTCAGAAAGCACGCGTCATCGTTGACGTTTTTCGCGAGCAAGCTCGCTCCTACCTGTTTAAACCTCAGTGGTTTCGGGTTTTGCGGCTTTCTTTGAGGTATCTGCTACCAGGGGAATTTCCTTGCCCTCGGCATCAAACAACTTGCCACCCCGGTAGTAATCCCCATCGCGCAACGCAGCCACGTCGCGAAAGCACAAGCTGCGCTCAGTCCCCGCCACAAACACTGACTGCTGGTCCGAGTTGCCGGCGGTGAAGTGGTTGAACGCCAGGTTCAGCAATATCGCCATGATTGCCGACGAGCTGATGCCCGAGTGGAAGATGGTCGCGAACCAGCTTGGAAACTGATCGTAGAAGCTCGGCGCGGCGATGGGGATCATGCCGAAGCCGATAGACGTGGCAACGATGATCAGGTTCATGTTGTTGCGGTAATCCACCTTGGACAGCGTGCGAATCCCACTGGCCGCCACTGTGCCGAACAACACAATCCCGGCGCCGCCCAACACGGAGGTGGGCACGGCCGCGATCACTCGCCCCATGAACGGCAACAGGCCGAGCACCACCAGGAACACTCCGCCAGTGGCCACCACAAACCGACTCTTGACCCCTGTCACCGCCACCAGGCCGACGTTCTGGGCGAATGCACTCTGGGTAAACGAACCGAAGATCGGCGCAAACATGCTCGACAACATGTCGGCACGCAGGCCGTTGCCCAGGCGCTTGGAGTCCACCTTGGTGTCGATGATCTCACCCACCGCCAGGATGTCCGCCGACGTTTCCACCAGCGTCACCATCACCACGATGCACATGGAAATGATCGCCGCCACATGGAAGGTGGGCATGCCGAAGTGAAAGGGTGTGGGGAAACCGAACATCGGCCCCTGCATGACGCCAGAGAAGTCCGCCATGCCGAGCAGCACCGCGATCACCGTGCCGATCACCATGGCCAGCAGGATCGACAAGCGAGAGATTGTTGCGCTGCCGATCTTGCTCAGCAGCAGCACCAGCACCAGGGTCAGTGCGGCCAGGCCGATGTTGGACATGCTGCCAAAATCTGCCGCCCGGCTGTTGCCACCCATGGCCCAGCGCGCCGCTACAGGCATCAGGGTCAGGCCGATGGTGGTAATCACAATGCCCGTCACCAGCGGCGGAAAAAACTTGGTGATCCTTGAGAACACCGGGGTAATCAACAAACCGATAAAGGACGCGGCCATCACCGCCCCGAGAATCGCTGGCACACCACCGGCACCGTCGCTGCCGACAATCGCCACCATGGTCGCCACACCCGCGAACGACACGCCCTGCACCAGCGGCAACTGACAGCCGAAGAACGGCAGGCCCAGGGTTTGCAAAAGCGTGGCCAGGCCACCGGCAAACAGCGATGCAGCGATCAGCAGACCGATATCCGCCGGCGACAACCCGGCGGCCTGGCCGACGATCAACGGCACGGCGACGATGCCGCCATACATGGTGAGCACATGCTGCAGGCCGTAAGCCATGTTGGCGGCGACGCCCAGATTTTCATCTTCGGGCCGCTGCGGTGACGCCTTCGGGATAGTCATGGTGAGGGGTTCTCTGTTTTTGTTGTGCGCTCACTGTATGCAATGTTCAGACTGTATGTCCATAGAGTTGTATACAATCAATCGAACAAGATACCCTCCAACGGCGTTACAAAAACAATCCGGCCGTCACGAGCCAGAACGCCAAAGGACAAAAATAATGAAAAAGGCACTACAGGGCGCCACCGTCGCATTGACCCTTCTCGGCGGCGGGGAGGCTGTTGCGGTGGAATGGATGAACAACAGCGTCGGGTTCCGCTACGGGCAGCACTTCACCAACCCGAACAACCCCGACGACTTCAGCAAGCGCATCTACAGTTTTACCCACGCCAGCGGCTACCGTTACGGCAGCAATTTCCTCAACCTCGACGTATTCCTGTCCGACAGCAGCGACCCGCGCAAAGGCACCGACCACGGTGGCAGCGAGGTGTACGCCGTGTACCGGCATCAGCTGTATGCCTCACGCGTGTTCGACTTGCCGCCGGGCACGGCGCTGATCAAGGATTACGCGCTGACCCTGGGCTTCGACGCCAACCGCAACAACAACTTCGCTTCCGCCAAGAAGCGCGCCCTGGTGATTGGCCCTACGTTGAAGTTCAACACTGTCGGCGTGCTGGACCTGAGCCTGATGTACTACAAGGAAAAGAACCACACCGGCATTCCCGGCGCGCAAGAGTCGAACCACACCTTCGACGCTACCTACATGCTCAACCTGACCTGGATGCGACCGTTCGAGGTGGGCAACCATGCGGCGAAATTCCAGGGGTTTATCAATTACGTCGGGGAGAAAGGTGAGGATTACCATGGCCGCGATACGGCAGCGGAGGCCTTGATGCGTACAGCGCTGATGGTGGCGGTGCGACCGGGTAAAAGCGTCAAGCCTAACCTGTACCTGGGGGTGGGGTATGAGTACTGGCATAACAAGTTTGGGGTGGACGGCGGCCGTGGCAGCCGCACCTCAACACCGACGCTGAACATGGAAGTGACGTTCTAACTGAAGAAGCAGGCTTTTTGTAGGAGCGAGCTTGCTCGCGAAAAACTCACCGACGCCGCGTTCATTCAGAAAGCCCGCGTTATCGTTGACGTTTTTCGCGAGCAAGCTCGCTCCTACCAGTTTGATCGTATTGTCAGCTCAGGCGTTGGCCAGTTCGGAAGAGTTGCCCTTCGGCCGTGCCAGCCAATAGCCCAACACCGCCAGTGGCGCCGTCGCCAGCATCACAATCACCGTGATCAACAGCGGTTGCTCGATCATCGACGACACCAACAGGCTGGCCACGAAGCACAAGCCCAATTGCAGGGTATTTTGCAGGGCCGCCGCCTTGCCGGAATTTTCCGCAAAGGGCATCAGCGCATTCGCCACCACAATCGGGTAGCTGGCGCCGTTGCACAGCGCCATCAGGCAGAACGGGATCAACAAGGTGGTCAGGGTCGGCACACTCAAGGTGGCCACCACGTACAACGCCACCATGCTCAAGCAATAGGCGACCAGCAACCATGGCAGCAGGGTTTTACCCGGCAGGCGCTGCAAGGCGCTGCGGCAACTGTAGCCGCCAACGAGAAACGCCAGGGTCGGCAGCACGTAGCTGAGGCCAATGTCATTCGGGCTGTAACCCATGCCACCGAGGATGAACGGCGAGGCGGTCAGCCAAGCGAAGAAGCTGGCCGAACAGGCGGCAAAGATCATCACATTGCCGGTAAACACCCGAGAAGTGAGCAATTGCCCATACCCCAGGCGCACCGGGCTGCCCTTGTGCTCCGAACGCTTGGGCACATTGCGCAGGAACAAGGTCGGCAACAACAGCAACAACGACACCACCAGCAACACGCCGAAGATCGCCTGCCAGCCAAAGTGATTCAGCACCATGGCGCCCAACAGCGGTGCCAGGGCCGGCGATAGCGACATCAACGGCATGATGCTGGCGAAGACGCGGTGAGCCTTGTCGGCCGGGTAGCGATCAATCACCAAGGCCTGCCAACTGACGGCGGCGGCACACACGCCAATCGCCTGCATAAAGCGCAGGGCCAGCAGTTGCGGCGCGCTCTGAACCCAGAACATGCCCAGGCAACCGAGCACAAACAGGCTCAGGCCCGCGATCAGAATCGGCTTGCGCCCCAGGCGGTCCGAGAGCGGCCCCCACAGCAACTGCCCCAGCGCAAAGCCGGCAAGAAAAATGCTCAAGCTGGCGCCCACCGCGCCAGCACCAATGTTCAACTGCTCGCCCATGGCGCCAAATGCCGGCAAGTACATGTCCATGGCGAGATAACCGAGCATGCTCAGCCCCGCCAGATACCAGGTAAAACCAAAAGAATTTTTCATCGAAGCCTTGTAGATACTGCCATCAAACTATTTGCTGACTGTCGCCCATTATGAGGCTGACAATATCTGTGTGAAGCGATAATAATTGGACACTCTTATCAATAATTTTGAAGGCAGTACCTATGTGGTCGGAATATTCCCTGGATGTGGTGGACGCCGTCGCCCGTCACAGCAGCTTCAGCGCCGCCGCCCAGGAACTGCACCGTGTACCGTCGGCCATCAGCTACACCGTGCGTCAGCTCGAAGAATGGTTGGCCGTGCCGCTGTTTGTGCGTCGGCATCGCGACGTGGAACTGACCCCTGCCGGCCGCCTGTTTATCGACGAAGCCCGCGGCGTGATGAAAAAAATGCTCGGCACCCGGCGCCTGTGCCAACAGGTGGCCAATGGTTGGAGCGGGCAGTTGAAGGTGGCCGTGGACTCAATCGTCAAACCCCAGCGCTGCCGGCAGTTGGTGCTCGACTTCTATCGGCAGTTTCCCGAAGTGGAATTGCTGCTCGAATACGAGGTGTACAACGGCGTGTGGGATGCGTTGGCCGATGAACGCACCGACATCGTGATCGGCGCCACCAGCGCGGTGCCGGTGGCCAGCCACTTCAGCTTCCGCGACATGGGCCTGTTGAACTGGCTGTGCGTGGTCAGCGCCCGGCACCCGCTGGCGGCGGTGGAAGGTTTGCTCAGTGATGACCAACTGCGCCCCTTTGCCTCGCTGTGCATGACCGACACCTCCCGCAACCTGCCCAAGCGCGACACCTGGACCCTGGATAACCAGCGCCGCCTGGTAGTGCCCAACTGGGCGTCGGCCCTGGATTGCCTGCGCGATGGCCTGTGTGTAGGGATGGCGCCGGCCCATCAGGTGTTGCCATGGATCGAGCGCGGGGAGTTGGTGGCGCTGCAATTGAGCCGGCCATTTCCGGCCAGCCCGTCGTGTGTGGCGTGGGCGCAGAACAAACTGTCGCCGGCCATGGCGTGGTTGTTGGAGTACTTGGGGGACACCGAAACGATGAACCAGGAATGGCTGAATGGCCCCTCTTTCTGATCACTCCCACGCTGCTGATCGTTCCCACGCTCTGCGTGGGAATGCTGCCCTGGACGCTCCGCGTCCGCTCTTAACGCGTGACGCAGAGCGTCACAGGAGGCGTTCCCACGCATAGCGTGGGAACGAGCATCGTCTTTCAGTCCAGTAGGCGGGTGATGGCTCACACGATCATCTCCACTTCCTTGCGCTCCAGCGTCAGTGGCGGCAACAGGCGAATGACCTTGCCCCGCGTGACGTTGATCAACAGCCCATGCTCCTGCGCGCGGATGTTCCTCCAACTCCATCCGCAACCGCGCCAGTAAGTGTTTCTGATCGCTCCCACGCTGCTGATCGTTCCCACGCTCTGCGTGGGAATGCTGCCCTGGACGCT
>JACRYN010000027.1_pt1 | contig 73413 bp, 68 predicted proteins | sample 8023231 | NCBI WGS metagenome assembly JACRYN01 (sample SAMN15756473, study PRJNA655841) | gut metagenome | isolation source: fecal sample D84 from domestic dog with diarrhoea | host: Canis lupus familiaris | place: South Africa: Mmabatho, Mahikeng | collected 2019-09
AAACCCCAATTGCGAAAGCAGTTGGGGTTTTGTTTTGGGCGCTCGAAAAGTGTCCGCCTTGTCGCCGTACACTTGTTCGCCTTGTGTTCGCCCCGTGCACCACAGTGCTAAAGTCCATCCCTCGATTTTGCTTTTCCCAAGGAAGCCGTTATGCCGGACGCGACGTCCCTCAGTCCTGGATTCATGGTGGTTCATGGCAACCGCCTGGACGAGCTGCGAAGCCTGGTGGTCAGTTGGATGCGCCGTTACCCACTGGCGCCTTTGGAAAACGAAATCGCCCTGGTACAAAGCAACGGCATCGCCCAATGGCTCAAGCTGGCCTTGGCCGAAGACCCGCAAGCCGATGATATGGGCGGCTGTGGCATTGCCGCAGCCATCGACGTGCAACTGCCTGGCAGCTTTATGTGGCAGCTTTATCGTATGGTTTTGGGCCGTGACGAAATCCCGCCCAAGTCCCTGCTTGATAAAGCCCCGCTGACCTGGCGCCTCATGCGGCTGTTACCCGAGCTGATCGACCAACCGCACTTCGAGCCTCTGCAACGCTTCCTGACGCAAGACACCGACCTGCGCAAACGCTACCAACTCGCCGAGCGCCTGGCTGACCTCTTCGACCAATACCAGGTCTACCGTGCCGACTGGCTGGAAGATTGGGCCGCAGGCCGGCACCAACTGCGCAATGGTCGAGGCGAGTCCAAACCGCTCAACCCAGCCAACTGCTGGCAAGCCGAGCTGTGGCGCGCGCTCCTGCTGGATGTAGGTGAAGCAGGCATGGCCGAAAGCCGGGCCGGCGTACATCAGCGCTTCATCGAGCGCATCAACAGCCTTGAACAAGCACCGCCCGGCTTGCCTCCCCGGGTGATCGTCTTCGGCATCTCATCGCTGCCGGCCCAGGCGCTGGAAGCCTTGGCGGGTCTGGCCCGTTTCAGCCAGGTCCTGCTCTGCGTGCATAACCCCTGCCGCCATCATTGGTCGGACATCGTCGCCGACAAGGACTTGCTGCGTAACGAATACAAACGCCAGGCGCGCAAAACGAGCATGCCCGTCACTATCGACCCACAAACTTTGCACCAGCACGCCCATCCGCTGCTCGCTGCCTGGGGCAAGCAGGGCCGTGATTACATCAGTCTGCTGGACAGCTACGATGACCCCAACAGCTACCGCGCCGCATTTCGCGACGGCCGTATTGACCTGTTCAGCGACAGCGAACCCACCACGCTCCTCAACCAACTCCAGGACGATATCCTCGAACTGCGCCCGTTGAATGAAACCCGTGAGCTCTGGCCCGCTGTCGACTTGCAACGCGATACGTCGATCCGTTTCCATATCGCCCACAGCGCCCAACGCGAAGTGGAAATCCTCCACGACCAATTACTTCATCGCTTCAGCGCTGACCCCTCCCTGCGCCCTCGGGACATCATCGTCATGGTCCCCGACGTCGACAGCTATGCACCGCATATTCGCGCGGTCTTCGGCCAGCTCGAACGGCATGACCCACGCTTCATCCCCTTCACCCTTACAGACCAAGGCCAACGTGGTCGCGACCCGCTGTTGATCGCCGTCGAGCACTTGCTCAAACTTCCCGACAGCCGCTTCCCTGTCAGCGAAATCCTCGACCTGCTCGACGTCCCGGCCCTGCGCGAACGCTTCGCCATCAAAGAGCGTGATCTGCCCACCTTGCATCGTTGGATCGAAGGCGCCGGCATCCGCTGGGGCTTGAATGCCGAGCAACGCGCCGGTTTGGGCCTGCCCGCGGAACTGGAGCAAAACAGTTGGCGATTCGGCCTGCGCCGTATGCTGCTGGGCTATGCCGTCGGTACCGGCACGGCCTGCGACGGTATTGAACCTTATGACGAAATCGGTGGCCTCGATGCGGCCTTGATCGGCCCACTGGTCGCCTTGCTTGACGCCTTGAACGATGCCCATCAAGCGTTATCGGAACCCGCGTCGCCACAAACCTGGGGCGAGCGTCTACAACGGTTGATGCAGCTGTTTTTCCTGCCCAGCAGCGAGCACGATGACTACCTGCTGGGCCAGCTCGAACAATTAAGAGAAACCTGGCTGGAAACCTGCGAGTCCGTTGGTCTGCAAGACGAGTTACCCCTTACGGTTGTGCGTGAGGCATGGTTGGCCGGATTGGATCAGGGGCGCCTGTCCCAGCGCTTCCTGGCGGGGGCGGTCAATTTCTGTACGCTGATGCCCATGCGTGCGATCCCGTTCAAGCTGGTCTGCCTGCTCGGCATGAACGACGGCGATTACCCGCGGGCCCAGCCACCCCTGGATTTTGACCTGATGGGCAGCGATTACCGCCCCGGCGACCGTTCTCGCCGCGAAGACGACCGCTACTTACTGCTCGAAGCGCTGCTGTCAGCCCGTGACCAGCTGTACATCAGCTGGGTAGGCCGCAGCATCCGTGACAACAGCGATCGCCCGGCCTCGGTGCTGATCGGCCAACTACGCGACCACCTCGCCAGCGGCTGGCAGCACGCCAGCAACGATCTGCCGCTGATCGACGCAATGACCCAGGAGCACCCGCTGCAACCCTTCAGCGCCCGCTATTTCCACGAAGGCGATTCGTTGTTCAGCTATGCGCGCGAATGGCAATTGCTGCATCAGGCACCGGCGGTCATCACCCAAGAGCAAGGCTTGACGCCTCACCAACAGGAAGAACCCCTGAGCCTTGGCCAGTTACAGGACTTCCTGCGCAATCCGGTCAAACACTTCTTCAGCCAGCGCCTGAAAGTATTCTTCGAAGCCGCTGAAGTGCCCCTGGCTGATGAAGAACCCTTCGTGCTGGACGCATTGCAACGCTACAGCTTGAGCGACAGCCTGCTGAACGCGGCACTCACCCAACCCGACCAACTCGATCAGGCTCTCACCGCCCAGGCCCTGCGGCTGCAAGGCAGCGGCCTGCTGCCGATGGTGGGTTTCGGTGAATGCCTGCGTAACGAACTGATCGAGCCGCTGCCGGACCTGGTGCAACGCTATCAACAGCTTCTGGCGTTGTGGCCCACCCCGCATACTGGCGCTGAACCGGTCAGCTTTGCGTACCAAGGCATCCAGCTGGAAGGTTGGATCAGCGGTCTGCACCGACGCAGTGATGGCGGACTTTTAAGCGTCACCACCATCCCCAACAGTATTGGTTCGATCAAGACACGTAAGTGGCACCGCCTCATCCGCCCCTGGGTCAATCACGTGGTGGCCTGCGCCTGTGGCCTGCCCTTGAGCACCGGCCTGGTAGCCAGTGACGACACCTTGTTGTTGGCCCCACTGGACAAGGCCGGCGCCGAGGACATTCTCGGTAACCTGCTGTTGGCCTGGCACACGGGAATGAGCGCGCCGCTTCCGGTCGCAGTGAAAACCGCGTTCGCCTGGCTCGGCCAGGCTGATCCCGCCAAGGCCCAAGCGGCTGCGAGCAAAGCCTATGAAGGCGATGGCATCACCACTGACGGCGAACGCCGCGAAACGCCTGCCCTTACGCGGCAATTTCCCGACTACGCGGCCCTGGTCGCCAGTGAAGAGTTCGAAGGCTGGTGCGAAACCCTGTATCGCCCGCTGATCAACGCCCCCTGGCGATCGCTTTCCAGCACGGAGGCCAGCGCATGATCGGCAAACCCTTGGCCCTGGCGTTCCCGCTCAAAGGCAGCCAGTTGATTGAAGCCAGTGCTGGCACCGGCAAGACCTTCACCATCTCCGCCCTGTACCTGCGTCTGGTGCTCGGCCACGGCGGTGATGAATCCGGTTTCGACCGCGAACTGCTGCCACCGCAAATCCTCGTGGTGACGTTCACCGACGCCGCTACCAAGGAACTGCGTGAACGTATCCGCATCCGCCTGGCCGAAGCCGCGCGCTTCTTCCGTGACGAAATCGAACAGCCTGATGCGCTGATTGCCGACCTGCGCGAGCAATATGATCCGCAGCAATGGCCCGCCTGTGCCAATCGCCTGGACATCGCCGCGCAATGGATGGATGAAGCCGCAGTCTCCACGATCCACAGTTGGTGCCAGCGCATGCTGCGCGAACATGCGTTCGACAGCGGCAGCCTGTTCACACAAACCCTGGAAACCGACCATAGCGACCTGCTGGGCGAAGTGCTGCGCGACTACTGGCGCTTGTTCTGCTACCCAATGCACGACGATGCGCTCAACTGGGTGCGCAATAATTGGGGTGGCCCCGCGGCGCTGATGCCACGGGTGCGTGCGTTGTTCGGCAGCGAGCGGCCCACCGACGAAACCCGCGAGCCAGCCGAACTGATCAGCGCCTGCCTGCAAGAACGCCGCGCCGCGCTGGTTGCCCTCAAGGCACCCTGGCAACAATGGGCTGCCGAGCTGCGGGATATCTGCCTGCAAGCCGTCGCTGCCAAAGCGGTCGATGGGCGCAAGATGCAAGCACGTTACTTCGAGCCCTGGTTCGAAAAGATCAGCGCCTGGGCCGCTGACGAAACCCTGGAACAACTGGACATCGGCACCGGCTTCACCCGCCTGACGCCCGACGGAATGGCCGAAGCGTGGAAAGGCGAGCCGCCGCAGCACCCTGGCATCGAGGCTATGGCCAGCCTCAAAGCCAGCCTCGACGCCTTGCCAACGCCCGACGCGGCGGTGCTGCAACACGCTGCCGGCTGGGTCGGCAAACGTTTCGAGGAAGAGAAACGTCGCCGCGCCGAGATGGGGTTTGACGACATGCTGATCCGCCTCAACGCCGCCCTCCAGGCAGACGGTGGCGAGCGCCTGGCCAGTGTGATCCGCGAGCAATTTCCGGTGGCTCTGATTGATGAATTCCAGGACACCGACCCGGTGCAATACAGCATCTTCGACAGCATCTACCGCATCGAAGAAAACCACCTCGACAGCGGCCTGTTCCTGATCGGCGACCCCAAGCAGGCGATCTACGCCTTTCGCGGCGCCGACATCTACACCTACCTGCGCGCCCGGCAGGCCACCACCGGCCGCCATCACACCCTGGGCACCAACTTCCGCTCCAGCCATGCGATGGTCGAGGCGGTGAACCATGTGTTCCAGCGTGCGGAAACCGGCCGTGGTGCGTTCCTGTTTCGCCAGCCTAATGGCGATAACCCGGTGCCGTTCCATTCGGTACTGTCCCAAGGCCGCAGCGAGCAGTTGCAGGTCGACGGTCACACGCTACCGGCCATGAACCTTTGGCACCTGCCCACCGACCAGCCGATTTCCAACGCGGTTTATCGTCAACACCTGGCCGCCGCCTGCGCCACGCAAATCGTTGCGCTGCTCAATGGCGGGCAGCAAGGCACCGCAGGCTTTGTGAAAGCGGGGCGCTTGAAGGGCGTGTTGCCGTCAGACATCGCCATCCTCGTGCGCGACGGCAAGGAAGCCCAAGCCGTACGGGCGGAACTGGCCCGCCGCGGCGTGCGCAGTGTGTACCTGTCGGATAAAGACTCGGTGTTTGCCGCCCAGGAAGCCCATGACCTGTTGGCCTGGTTGAAGGCTTGCGCGGAACCGGATGTCGAACGCCCGCTGCGTGCAGCCCTGGCCTGCGTCACCCTGAACCTGCCCCTGTCGGAGCTGGAGCGTCTGAATCAGGACGAACTGGCGTGGGAATCGCGGGTGATGCAGTTCCGTGGCTACCGTGCCATCTGGCGTACCCAAGGCGTGTTGCCAATGCTGCGGCGCCTGCTTCACGATTTCAAGCTGCCGCAAACCCTCATCGCCCGCAGTGATGGCGAGCGGGTGCTGACCAACCTGTTGCACCTCAGTGAATTGTTGCAACAGGCCGCCTCGGAACTGGATGGCGAGCAGGCGTTGATCCGTCATTTGGCCGAGCATCTGGCGCTGTCGGGGCAGGCCGGTGAAGAACAGATCCTGCGCCTGGAAAGCGACGAGCAACTGGTCAAAGTGGTGACCATCCACAAATCCAAGGGCCTGGAATACGACTTGGTGTTCCTGCCGTTCATCTGTTCGGCCAAGCCCGTGGATGGCAGTCGCTTGCCGTTGCATTACCACGATGAACACGGCAAGTCCCACGTCAGCCTGCGACCCACGGCCGAGTTGATCGCCCAAGCCGACGATGAGCGCCTGGCCGAAGACCTGCGTTTGTTGTACGTGGCCTTGACCCGCGCCAAACATGCCTGCTGGCTGGGCATCGCCGACCTCAAGCGCGGCAATAACAGCAGCTCGGTCTTGCACCTTTCTGCATTGGGCTATTTGCTCGGTGCCGGCGCGTCGTTGAGCGAATCAGCGGGTCTGGCGCGCTGGTTGCTGGACTTGCAGCAAGGCTGCGCGGCCATCGGTTATGACCTTGTGCCGGACGCCCAAGACATCTTGTTCCACCCGCCGCGCAACCAAGCGACCCTGCTCGCGCCGTTGCTGCCTGCACGCAAGGCCGCAGAAAACTGGTGGATTGCCTCCTATAGCGCCTTGCGCATTGGCGACAGCATGAGCGCCGCCAACCTCGAAGCCCCCGAAAGCCCACAGGCCCAGAAGCTGTTCGATGACGAACGCCTCGACCCCGATGCCCCTCGGGAAACGGTCGCGGCCAGCGGGGATATTCACCGTTTCCCACGCGGTCCCAACCCAGGCACCTTCCTTCACGGCTTGTTGGAATGGGCCGGTGAAGAAGGTTTCAACGTGACCCCGGAGGCGATCGAAAAAGCCGTGGGCGCGCGCTGTAACCGCCGCAACTGGGAAGGCTGGATCGTCACCCTCAGCGGCTGGCTGGAGCACCTGCTGCACACGCCACTGCCCCTGTACAACGAGCGCTTCACCCTCAGTGGCCTGCAGCAGTACCAGATCGAGATGGAATTCTGGTTTGCCAGTCACACCGTCGACGTACTCGCCCTCGACAAACTGGTGTGCCAGCACACCCATGGCGGCGTGTCCCGTGTGGCCGCCGAACCGGTGCTGCTCAACGGCATGTTCAAAGGCTTTATCGATCTGACGTTTGAGCACGATGGCCGTTACTACGTGGCCGACTACAAATCCAATTGGCTCGGCCCTGACGACTCTGCCTACACCCATGACGCCATGGAACACTCGATCCTCGAGCATCGGTACGACCTGCAATACGTACTTTACCTGCTGGCCCTGCACCGCCAACTCAAGGCGCGCCTGCCGCATTACGATTATGACCAGCACGTCGGCGGTGCCCTGTACCTGTTCCTGCGCGGTAGCCAGTCGGTGAGCCAGGGCGCGTATTTTACCCGACCGCCTCGTGAGTTGATCGAGAGCCTGGACCTGTTGTTCCAGGGCAAGCCCATCCCACCCAAGGTTGAGCCCGCCTGGGAACAAGGAGTGCTCTTATGAGCCTGTCGCCGTTACCGCTGGAGGCGCTTTTGCCCCTCGATCGTGCCGCCGACCTGCTGCAGTTGCTTGCACGTTGGGTCGAGCGGGGTTGGCTGCGCGCCTTGGACAAAGCCTTTGTCGGTTTCCTGTACGAGCTGGACCCAAAGGCCGATCCCCTGGTGCTGCTGGCGGCGGCCTTGACCAGCCATCAACTGGGCCATGGCCACGTCTGCCTGGATGTGTTCGAAACCCTCAAGGCGCCGGATTTCGCCCTGTCATTGCCGCCCGAAGGCGACCTGCACACCGGCGCCATGCTGCTACCCTCACAGTTGCTGCACGGCCTGGATGGCGCGCATTGGTGCCATGCCCTGGCTTCAAGCCCGTTGGTTGCGCTGGCCGTCGATGGCAGCGAGGAGGCTCGTAGCCGCCCGTTGGTGTTGTCCGGCAAGCGCCTGTACCTGCGCCGCTACTGGGCCTACGAGCGGCGTATCGACCGCGCCCTGCGCCTGCGCCTTGCCAGCGTGGAAGACGCCGCCGCCGATCTGCCGCAACGGCTCAATCGCCTGTTCGACCAACCGGCGCCCGATGGGGTGATTGACTGGCAAAAGCTCGCCTGCGCCCTGGCGACCCGCGGCGCCTTCAGCATCGTCACCGGCGGCCCCGGTACCGGTAAAACCACCACCGTCGTGCGCCTGCTCGCGCTATTGCAGGCGCCCGCCGTGGAGTCCGGCAGCCCGTTGCGTATTCGCCTGGCTGCGCCCACCGGTAAAGCCGCTGCGCGCCTGACCGAATCCATCAGCCAGCAAGTGCTGTCACTGACAGTGCCCGACAACGTGCGGGAAAAAATCCCCACCCAGGTCACCACGGTCCACCGCTTGTTGGGCAGCCGTCCGGGCACCCGTCACTTCCGTCACCACCCGGGCAACCCGCTGCCTTTGGATGTGCTGGTGGTGGACGAAGCCTCGATGATCGACCTGGAAATGATGGCCAACCTGCTCGACGCCCTGCCGCCCCATGCACGCCTGGTATTGCTGGGCGACAAAGACCAACTGGCCTCGGTAGAAGCGGGGGCCGTACTCGGCGACTTGTGCCGCGATGCCGAAGCCGGCTGGTACAGCCCGCAGACTCGCCACTGGCTGCAAGCCGTTAGCGGTGAAGACCTCAGCAGCAGCGGCTTGCAAGAAGACCTCGATGGCAGCCATCCCCTGGCCCAGCAAGTGGTGATGCTGCGCTATTCGCGCCGCTTCGGCGAGGGCAGCGGTATTGGTCAACTGGCGCGTTGGGTCAACCAGCAAAACGCCGAAGAGGCCCGCCCGCTGTTAGCTGCAGGCCGTCACGACGACCTGTTCTGCGTCAGCCTCAAGGGTGAGCATGACCACGCCCTTGAGCGCCTGGTACTGGACGGGCAGGGCGATGGCGCCCAAGGTTATCGCTACTACCTGAACCTGCTGCAATCGGCGCGCCCCTCTGCGGACACACCGCGTGACGGTCCAGCCTGGACTGCTTGGGCGCAACAACTGCTGCACGCCTTCGACGCGTTTCAACTGCTTTGCGCCGTGCGGAAGGGCCCGTGGGGCGTCGAAGGGCTCAACCTGCGCATCACCGCGGCGTTGCGCAAGGTACGCCTGATCGAAGGTGACGAGCAGTGGTACGAAGGCCGACCGGTGCTGATGACCCGCAACGATTACGGGCTCGGCCTGATGAACGGCGACATCGGCATCGCCCTGAAATTGCCCGAAAGCGACGGTGGCCCCCACGTCCTGCGGGTGGCCTTTCCACGTAACGATGGCCAGGGCGGCGTGCGCTTTGTATTGCCCAGCCGCTTGAATGATGTGGAAACCGTGTACGCCATGACCGTGCACAAATCCCAGGGCTCGGAGTTCACTCACACCGCGCTGATCCTGCCGGATGCCCTTAACCCGGTGCTGACCAAAGAGCTGATCTATACCGGTATCACCCGTGCCAAACGTTGGTTCAGCCTGGTTGAGCCGCGCGGCGGCGTGTTTGAGGAAGCGGTGCGGCGCAAGGTCAAGCGTCTGAGCGGATTGATGTTGGAGTTGGACCTTCCGTCTGAAAAAAATGACTGGTAGGTCAGGCGATATTTCTTATTCAGATGTCTGATTTTTCTGAAAAAATAGCGAACCCCTCGAATGCTGTGCTTCGTGGGGATGTCCGCCGCTGTGCTATCGTTGCGGCATCATCCTGGAAAACACTTGAGAGTATCGCTGCATGAACGTGGCTGTCTCGCCCAAAGCGCGCAGTTTGAGTTGGAGACGCCTGTTACTGGTGACGGTGCTGTGCCTGCTTGCGCCGCGCCTATTTGCGCAGACGCCCAGCCTGGCCGAGCACCGTGCGCAGGCGGTCACCCAAGTGGTGCTCGGTATCCTCAGCTACGCCCGTTGGCCGGTTGAGCCTGCGCAATTGCGGCTGTGCATTGTCGGGCCGACTCAGTACACCGATGACCTGGTCAAAGGCACCACCCAGGCCACCGGTCGTCCGGTGCTGGTGCGGCGCCTGCTGGTCGATCATCCGGATATCGTCAATGCCTGTGATGCCGTCTACATCGGCAAAATCACCCCCGACGAACGCAACCGCCTGTTTACCTCATTGATCGGCCATCCCGTACTCAGCATCAGCGAAGGGGGCGACCAATGCACGGTGGGCAGCCTGTTCTGCCTGCGCGTCAGCGATGAGCAGGTGTCGTTCGAGGTCAACCTGGATTCCGTCGCCCGTAGCGGCGTGCGCATCCATCCCAGTGTGTTGCAGTTGTCCCGTCGTCGAGCGCCTGGCTCATGAGTCGCGATAAAGTGCGGCCGACCCTGCGCTCGGTAATTGCCCGCGGGCATATGATCCTGGCGCTGGTAGCCGTGACCCTGGCCAGTGTGTCCCTGACCCTGCTGGGCGTACTTGCCCTGCGGGTTTACGCCGAGCACAACCTGCACCTGATCGCCCGCTCGATCAACTACACCGTGGAAGCAGCCGTGGTGTTCAACGACAGTGCGGCGGCCACCGAAGCCCTGAGCCTGATTGCCTCTACCGAAGAAGTGGCCCAGGCAGAAGTATTCGATATCAACGGCAAGCTGCTGGCGCGCTGGGTTCGCCCGGAAACCGGCATGTTGTCACGGGTCGAGCTGCAAATAGCGCACGCCCTGCTCGAACAGCCCATCAGCCAGCCGATCCTGCGCCAGGGGCAAACCGTCGGCAGCATCCATCTGGTCGGCCACGGTGGCAGCCTGTTGCGCTTCTTGCTCAGTGGCTTGATCGGGATTCTGATCTGCACCGCCCTCAGCGCCTGGGTGGCGTTGCATCTGTCACGGCGTCTGTTAAATGGTATCACCGTGCCATTGCAACGCCTGGCTGCCGTCGCCCACGCCGCCCGCAGCGAGCGAGACTTCGACCGCCGCGTACCCTCGGCGCAGATCGCCGAACTCGACAGCCTGGGCAGCGACTTCAACGCCCTGCTCGGTGAGATGGAGGCCTGGCAAAGCCACCTGCAAAGCGAAAACGAAACCCTGGCCCACCAGGCCAGCCACGACAGCCTCACCGGCCTGCCCAACCGCGCGTTCTTCGAAGGCCGGCTGATCCGTGCCCTGCGCAGCGCGGCCAAGGTCAACGAGCGGGTGGCAGTGCTGTTCCTCGACAGCGATCGTTTCAAAGACATCAACGACAGCTTCGGTCACGCCGCTGGCGATGCCGTGCTGGTGGCCGTTGCCGACCGCGTGCGGGCGCAACTGCGCGAGGACGACCTGGTGGCGCGCCTGGGCGGTGATGAATTCGCGGTATTGCTGGCGCCCCTGCACAAGGCCGAAGACGCCCAGCGCATCGCCGACAAAATCATTGCCAGCATGGACATGCCGATTCCACTGCCTGGAGACACCCAGGTGTTGACCTCCCTCAGTATCGGCATTGCGATTTATCCCGAGCATGGTGCCACGCCAGGGACCTTGCTCAACGCTGCCGACGCGGCGATGTACCAGGCCAAACGATTGTCTTCGGGCGGCCAGCAAACGGCGGAGTCGGAGCACCCCGTCGCCAACGTTCAACACAGGAGTTGATTCCCTTGTTCGCTAACACACGCGTTTTATTTATTTCTTTGCTCGTGGCCTTCCTGGCCCTCAGCGGCTGCCAGACGCCACCCAAAGGCCTGACCCCGGCGCAAGTCGCCGTGCTCAAGCAGCAAGGCTTCGAGCTGACCGATGAAGGCTGGGCCTTCGGCCTGTCCGGCAAAGTGCTGTTTGGCAGCGACGTCGAAACCCTCAACAAACCCAGCACCGACATCGTCGAACGCATCGGCCAGGCCCTGGTAGGCGCGGGTATCGAGCGTGTGCGTGTCGACGGCCACACCGACGCCTCGGGCAAAGAGCCCTACAATGTTGCCCTGTCCCTGCGCCGCGCCAAAAGCGTGGGCAAGGTGCTGACCCGCGTGGGCATGAAAGAAGAAAACATCCAACTGCGCGGCCTGGGCAGCAGCGAGCCGGTAGCGCCGAATACGACCACAGCAGGCCGCACCGAGAATCGCCGGGTGTCGATCGTAGTGATCGCAGACTAAGCGGGTTCACCTTTCCCAAGCTGAAATGCAATCCAATGTGGGAGGGGGCAAGCCCCTCTCACAGTTGTTCTGCGATGTGCTAGCAAGAATGTTCGCTCAACGGCTCGGTGTCATCGCCCGCGTCAAGTCATCCACCACGGCCTTGCCCCTCTCATACATATAATGCGCGGCCCATGCGTATTGGTCGCCGCGAAAACCTACCAACGACCATTAGGAGTTTTCTCTGTAGGAAAGACCTGTCATGACGAATTTTAATGGCTGGGCTGATGAAGTTTCGCTTTTTCGCAAATGGTGGGCTTAGTTAAATGGACGCTATAAGTAACTACCGTAAAGGATTGCGATGACTATAAATGTCAGTCATTTTCGCCAGGAAGTATCTAAAGTCAGGCTTTCAAAAGATGCATTTGCTGAGCTATTGACGATAAGAGAGTTGTTCGAGACGGTAAGTCAAGGTGTTAGATTCGATACCAAGGTCGCTTACATTAATCCTTTACAGTCAAGCGTGCTGAGAGAGGAGCTGAATAGAATACGAAATATGATCGATCATGAAAGTCATGTCTTGATTCTCGATGGCTTTAAGGTGGATAAACTTTCAACGTTCAAATCTCTGGTGTGGACATTCGGTTCCTTACTCGGTGTCCCAATGGTACAGAATCATCTTGGTCATAAAGTGATTGAGGTTTATGACCGAGGTGGCAAAAGCATTGAGTAAGGTGCGAGATACCATCAGACCCGTCAAGGCGCCTATGTACATAACGATGGTGTGAGCGACCCGTTGCCTATCGATTACTTGATCCTGGCCTGTGGACAGAAAGCACTTTTAGGAGGTGAGAGCATTCTCATCGATGCAAGCGCGGTATACGCCGAGCTGATGGCGTTCCCAGAAGTATTGGAAGCGCTCAAATGCGACTTCTTTTTTGAGAATCGCGGCATGTCAGAGGATGAAAAACTGTTTAAAGCCCCCATCCTCAGCTTTTCCAGTGAAGGTATTCCACTGATCAGATACTTTCGAGTCTACATTGAGTCAGCTCACCTTAAGGCAGGAGTGCCTTTAACAGCAGCTCAAACCCAGGCACTGGACTTTCTGGATACCGTTCTCGATCAGTCATCGGTTCAGCATCGAGTACTGCTGGAGCCAGGGCAAGTGCTTATTTCAGCCGATAACAAGTTTCTGCATACGCGCACGCACTTCATTGATATGAACGCTCCACGTTCCGAAATCAATGATGCTGAGCCTTTGAGTGATCTTAATCGTTATATGCTACGGCTGTGGTTACGCAAACGATGATGCATCGGTATTCATAACGTAAGTCCTCCCATATCCGCCATAAGCCGAGCCCCATGGACAACTCCGATATCGCGATCACGTTGGTCTTGATTTCTGCCTTTATGCACGCCACTTGGAATGCCGTAGTTCGCGCCGGTAGCAGTCGCTTCATGACCTTGGCCATGGTCGACGGCACCGCGCTAGTGATATGCCTGCTGGCGTTGCCGTTTGTAAGTGTGCCTAGCCTGGAGGTATGGGGCTATATACTCGTCTCTGTGGTGCTCAATACGGTCTACCGGCTATTTTTGATTAAAGCGTACGAAACGGGTGACTTCGGTCAGGTTTACCCGGTGATGCGTGGGGTGCCGCCCGTATTGGTCGTGCTGTTTTCTTACTTTCTGCTGCATGAACAGTTGTCCTCCCAGGCGTTGACGGGAGTGTTGCTGATTTGTGTGGGGATTATCAGCTTGACCTTTGTGCGCAGGATGACGGCGCAGATGTTCAAGCCGATCCTGATGGCGGTGTGTGCCGGTGCGTTTATTGCGTCTTACACGGTGGTGGATGCTAAAGGTGTAAGAGCCAGTGAGACGGTGCTGCAGTACATTATTTACCTGACAGTATTCCAAAGTATCCCGATCCCGATGCTGGCGTTTTCCAAAGAACGTTCAACCTTGGCTCGTGCGATACGTGGGCACTGGCGAGTTGGGCTATTAGGCGGTGTTTTTTACCTGGCGTCTTACGGATTGGTGTTGTTTGCCTTGTCGCTGGACGCGGTGGCCAAGGTCTCAGCTCTGCGGGAAACCAGTGTTATTATCGGCGCCATTATTGCTGCGCTGTTCTTTCACGAACGGTTCGGTTGGCGACGGATGCTTTCGGCGTTCGTCATTGTTTGCGGGATCATTTTGATCAAAGTGAGCACCTGATGGCCCAGCGTCCGCCCCCCACACCTATGCTTCAGGCGTTCGTCAGCGCAGCGCAAACCGGTAGTTTCGCCCGTGCAGCGTCTGAGCTTAACCTCACCGCCAGTGCCATTAGCCATCAAATCGCGGGCTTGGAGGAATGGTGGGGCGTGTCGTTGTTTGAGCGGCACTCACGCGGCGTCAAGCTGACTGCAGCAGGGCAGGCTCTGTTGCCAGTTACCGATGAGTTTTTCAAGGCGCTGGATGGGGTATTGCATTCACTCAATCCCGGTAAGTCCCAACCGTTATACCTATCATGCACGTCTTCCCTCTGTTCGACGTGGCTAATCCCCAGGATGCACGGCTCTCACACGCAGGCTTCATTCAACCTGGATCTGGTGTTGACCAGCGCCGACATGAGCAGCACCAGCCTGGAGGCCCATCAATACGATGTCGCCGTGGTGATGGGGTACGGTGACTATCCGGATCATTATGTCGAACTGTTGATGCGCGACGCCGTATTCCCCGTGTGTTCGCCCGATTTTCTGCGGTTGAAGGGCGGCATTGTTCTGGAGGATGTCGCCCGCTATCCGCTGATTCATCGGGTGGACGATCAGGTATGTCCGGGGTGGGAAAGCTGGTTTGCGTTTCAGGGGCTGGCGCCGCCGCCTTATCACCACGGGCCGAGATTTCCGGATTCGAGCCTGGCGATCAGCTTGGCGGTGAAGGGCGGAGGGATTGCGCTGGGCAGGACTGCGTTGGTGTATGACCAACTGGAAGACGGTGCGTTAGTTGCGTTGAATAGCCCTGTGATGATGTCCCCTGCGGCCTACTACATCATTTGTCGAAACGGGCGTCAGTCGGAGCCGGAGATTGCTCGGCTGATTGAATGGCTCAAGAACAGCGCGGGTGAGTTTCTGCGCGAAGTTCGGCTTCGGCATCCGCAAATTGCTGCAGCAGGAGCGGTCTAAATGTAGGAAGCCTCCGTTGCTCCTTTTAGCACCTCACTTCGCAAACCTGATCTCCCGCGTCTGCCCCATTAACAACCCCTGATTCTGCTCCGTCACTTCCCGAATGTAATCCCACAACAACGTAATCCGCTTCAACTTCCTCAAATCCTCTCGGCAATACATCCAGAACTGCCGCGTAATCGCAATCTGCTCTCCCAGCACCGGCAGCAAGCGCGGGTCCTGCGCGGCCAGAAAGCACGGCAATATCGCCATCGACCGGCCTTGCTGGGCCGCCACGTACTGTGCGATCACGCTGGTACTGCGCAGGCTGGCGCTGGCGCCGGGCACCACATTGGCCAGGTACAGCAACTCTGAGCTGAAGGCCAAGTCATCCACATAGCTGATAAACGGATGTTCGGCCAGATCCGCAGGTTTGCGGATTGGCGGGTGTTGGTCGAGGTAGTCCTGGGTGGCGTACAACTGCAATTTGTAGTCGCACAGTTTGCAGCACACATACGGCCCGTGTTCAGGGCGTTCCAGGGCGATGACGATGTCGGCTTCGCGCTTGGACAGGCTGATGAAGTGGGGCAGGGGCAGGATATCCACCGAGATCGCAGGATAAGTGTCGACGAAATGGCTCAGTTGCGGGGTGACGAAGAAGCTGCCGAAGCCTTCGGTGCAACCCATGCGCACATGGCCGGAAAGTGCCACGCCGGACCCGGACACCTGTTCGCAGGCCATGTGCAGGGTGCTTTCAATGGATTCGGCATAACCCAGCAACCGCTGGCCTTCGCTGGTGAGCACGAAGCCGTTGGTCCGGGATTTTTCGAACAGCAGCGTGCCGAGGGACACTTCCAGAGAGCTGATGCGCCGCGACACGGTGGTGTAGTCCACCGCCAGGCGCTTGGCGGCCACGCTAGCCTTGCGGGTGCGGGCTACTTCGAGGAAAAACTTCAGGTCATCCCAGTTCAGGGCGCCCAGGGAGCTGATGTTTTTTTGCATATTGGACCGGCTTTTATGTGCGTTCTTATTAGAGATTTGCACATCTATACTCCAAAAACAGTCCGAACGCCTCATTCTTCAAGGCGATTCAACGCCTTGGTTCTCTGCATAACTACAAGATTCTGGAGACCCCATGAACGCATCTGCCGATATTTCCGTGCAACAGGTCAAGTTGCTGATCAACGGTGAGTGGGTCGAGTCCAAGACCACCGAGTGGCAAGACATCGTCAACCCGGCCACCCAGCAAGTGCTGGCCAAAGTCCCGTTTGCCACCGCCGATGAAGTCAACGCGGCCATCGACGCTGCCCATCAAGCGTTCCAGACCTGGAAACTCACGCCGATCGGCGCGCGCATGCGCATCATGCTTAAGCTCCAAGCCTTGATCCGCGAACATTCCAAGCGCATTGCTGTAGTCCTCAGCTCCGAGCAGGGCAAGACCATTGCCGATGCCGAGGGCGATATTTTTCGTGGCCTGGAAGTGGTGGAGCACGCTTGTTCCATTGGCACCCTGCAAATGGGTGAGTTCGCCGAGAACGTGGCCGGCGGCGTGGACACCTACACCCTGCGCCAGCCTATCGGCGTGTGCGCCGGCATCACCCCGTTCAACTTCCCGGCGATGATTCCGCTGTGGATGTTCCCGATGGCGATTGCCTGCGGTAACACCTTTGTACTCAAGCCTTCCGAGCAAGACCCGTTGTCGACCATGCTGCTGGTGGAGCTGGCGCTGGAAGCCGGTGTGCCAGCCGGCGTGCTCAACGTGGTGCATGGCGGCAAGGACGTGGTGGATGCGCTGTGCACTCACAAAGACATCAAGGCGGTGTCCTTCGTCGGTTCGACGGCTGTGGGCACCCATGTCTACGACCTAGCCGGCAAACACGGCAAGCGTGTGCAGTCGATGATGGGCGCCAAGAACCACGCGGTGGTGCTGCCGGATGCTAACCGAGAACACACCCTCAACGCCCTGGTCGGTGCCGGTTTCGGCGCGGCTGGCCAGCGTTGCATGGCCACCTCGGTGGTGGTGCTGGTGGGCGCGGCCAAGCAGTGGCTGCCAGACCTCAAGGCCCTGGCACAAAAGCTCAAGGTCAACGCCGGCAGCGAAGCGGGCACGGATGTCGGCCCGGTGATCTCCAAGCGCGCCAAGGCACGTATCCTGGAACTGATCGAAAGCGGCGTGAAACAAGGCGCCAAGCTGGAGCTGGACGGCCGCGACATCAAAGTGCCGGGCTTTGAGCAAGGCAACTTTGTCGGCCCCACCCTGTTCTCAGGCGTGACCACCGACATGCGCATCTACACCGAGGAAATCTTCGGCCCGGTGCTGGTGGTACTGGAAGTCGAGACACTCGATCAAGCCATCGCCCTGGTCAACGCCAATCCGTTCGGCAACGGCACGGGCCTGTTCACCCAGAGCGGTGCGGCGGCGCGTAAATTCCAGAGCGAAATCGATGTGGGCCAGGTCGGCATCAACATCCCCATCCCGGTGCCAGTGCCGTTCTTCAGCTTTACCGGCTCCCGCGGTTCCAAGCTCGGCGACCTGGGCCCTTATGGCAAGCAAGTGGTGCAGTTCAACACTCAGACCAAAACCGTCACCAGCCGCTGGTTCGACGATGACACCGTCAACGATGGCGTCAACACCACCATCAACCTGCGCTGAACCTGGGAGACGATCATGAAGATTGCATTTATCGGCCTGGGCAACATGGGTGCGCCCATGGCCCGCAACCTGATCAAGGCTGGGCACGCGCTTAACCTGTTCGACCTGAACCAAGCGGTACTCAAGGAACTTGCCGAACTGGGCGGCACCATCAGCAGCTCGCCGCGTGATGCGGCCCAAGGTGCCGAACTGGTGATTACCATGCTGCCGGCAGCCGCCCATGTGCGCAGCGTGTGGCTGAATGAAGACGGTGTACTCGCCGGCATCGGCAAAGGCATCCCCGCCGTGGATTGCAGCACCATTGACCCGCAAACCATCCGTGAAGTAGCGGCTGCGGCAGCCAAACAAGGTGTGGCAGTGGCCGATGCGCCGGTCTCCGGTGGCACCGGCGGTGCCCAGGCCGGGACGCTGACCTTCATGGTTGGCGCCAACCCGGAACTGTTCGCCACCCTGCAACCGGTGCTGGCGCAAATGGGCCGCAACATCGTGCACTGTGGTGATGTCGGCACTGGGCAAATCGCCAAGATCTGCAACAACCTGCTGCTGGGTATCAGCATGGTCGGCGTCAGTGAAGCCATGGCCCTGGGCGATGCACTTGGCATTGATACACAAGTGCTGGCCGGCATCATCAACAGCTCCACGGGGCGCTGCTGGAGTTCCGATACCTACAATCCTTGGCCAGGCGTGATCGAGACCGCGCCATCATCGCGTGGCTATACCGGTGGTTTTGGTGCCGACCTGATGCTCAAGGACCTGGGCCTTGCGACTGAGGCTGCGCGCCAGGCGCATCAGCCGGTGATTCTCGGCGCAGTGGCCCAGCAGTTGTATCAATCCATGAGCCAGCGTGGGGAAGGGGGCAAGGACTTCTCGGCGATCATCAACAGCTATCGCAAGCCCAAATAAATACCTGTGGCGAGGGAGCAAGCTCCCTCGCCACAGGTTTTGCTGGGTCAGGCAAACACAAAATACTTACGCACAGTCTCGACCACTTCCCACGTCCCCTTCATCCCTGGCTCCACTACAAAGATATCCCCAGCGCGCAGATGGATCGGCTCCATGCCTTCAGGCGTGATCACGCAGTAGCCTTCCTGGAAATGGCAGTATTCCCACTTCACGTATTCCACGTACCACTTGCCCGGTGTGCAGATCCAGGTGCCCATGATCTTGCTGCCGTCTTCGCTGGTGTAGGCGTTGAGGTTGACAGTGTGCGGGTCACCTTCGAGCTTTTCCCATTTGCAGGCATCCAGGACCGGCAGTGGGTGGGTGTCGCGCAGTACGGTGATGGGCTTGGACATGATGACTCCGAGGCAGGGAAGGGAAAGCTCAACCCTAAGGCCTCGGGCGTTGCGCCAGTGGTCTGAACTCGACATTGGGATGCCCAGAAGCGCAGTCACCTGAACACCGCGGTCCCCTGTTGGAGCCGGGCTTGCCCGCGATGGCGGTGGCACAGCGAGCATCTCCATTGCCTGACACTCCGCTATCGCTGGCAAGCCAGGCTCCCACACGAGGTCGTGGCGTATCTGAGCGACAGATCTGTGCATCAAACCGATGTTTCCTCGCAGTAACTGCGAAAGATTTCCCGTATCGCGCCAGAATTCGCAAGAAAATTCACACCCCTCCCTCGTATCATTCACCTCAGTAACGAGTGAGAGCCTTGCAATGAACCCAATAAAAACGTGGTGGGATATCAGCCCGCCCTTGAGCACGGCCACCCCGACCTGGCCGGGTGATACGCCGTTTCAGGAAGAGCGTGTGTGGCAGTTCGGCCCGGAGTGCCCGGTGAATGTGGGGCGCGTGACCCTGTCGCCGCACACCGGCGCCCATGTGGATGCGCCGCTGCATTACAGCGCTGATGGCGCGCCGATTGGCGAGGTGTCGCTGGATGTGTATATGGGGCCGTGCCGGGTATTGCACTGCCTGGGCAGCGGCGCCCTGGTGCAGCCCCATCAGTTGCAAGGGCGTGTGGATAACCTGCCCGAGCGCGTGCTGCTGCGCACTTATCCACAAGCTCCGCTCACCGACTGGGATTCGAACTTCACCGCCATCGCCCCCCAGACCATTGAGCTGCTGGCCAGCCTGGGGGTGCGCCTGATCGGTATCGATACGCCGTCCCTGGACCCGCAACAATCCAAGACCATGGATTCGCACAACGTCGTGGCGCGCCATGGCATGGCGATCCTCGAAGGCATCGTGCTCGATGACGTACCGGAGGGCGACTATGAACTGATCGCGCTGCCGCTGCGCTTCGCCAACCTGGACGCGAGCCCCGTGCGCGCCATTCTCCGCCCGCTCAAGGAGCCCACGCGATGAGCCAATGTCCTTTTTCAGCTGATTACCAACCGCCGGAAGAATGGCATAACGCCGAATTGAATTTCTCCGAGTCCATGAGCTATGGCGACTACCTGGACCTGGGCAAAGTCCTCAGCGCCCAGCACCCGCTGTCGCCAGACCACAACGAAATGCTCTTCATCATCCAGCACCAGACCTCTGAGCTGTGGATGAAACTGATGCTTCACGAACTCAAGGCCGCCCGCGAACATGTGCGCCTGGGTGAGCTGCCGCCGGCGTTCAAGATGCTGGCGCGGGTGTCGCGGATCTTCGATCAACTGGTGCACGCCTGGGCGGTGCTGGCGACCATGACGCCATCAGAGTACAAGGCGATTCGCCCGTTCCTGGGGCAGTCGTCGGGGTTCCAGTCGTTCCAGTACCGCGAGATCGAATTCATCCTCGGCAACAAAAGCCCGGCGCTGCTGCGGCCCCATGCTCATCGCCCGGAGTTGCTGCAGCAATTGCAGGTGGCGATTGCCACGCCGTCGCTGTATGACGAGGCCGTAAACCTGATGGTCAAGGCGGGGTTGGCGATTGATCCCAAGCGCGCCGAGCGCGACCCGACCGCAGCCACGGTGCACGATGAATCGGTGGAAGCGGCCTGGCGCGAGGTATATCGCGACCCGAGCCGTTACTGGGATTTGTATCAGTTGGCCGAGAAGTTTATCGACCTGGAAGATTCGTTCCGCCAGTGGCGCTTCCGGCATGTCACCACGGTGGAACGCATCATCGGCTTCCAGCCGGGTACTGGCGGTACTGAAGGCGTGGGGTACCTGCGCAAGATGCTCGACACGGTACTGTTCCCTGAACTCTGGCGAGTACGTTCCACGCTCTAAACAAAAAAGCCCCGGATTACCGGGGCTTTTTTTATGTGAAATACAGTCAACTGTGGGAGCTGGCTTGCCAGCGATGGCGGTGTATCAGCCGGCCCACCCGTTGGCTGACACGCCGCCATCGCGGGCAAGCCCGGCTCCCACAGGTGTTACTGCGCCACAGCTACTTTCCCGTTTCTGATCCGAAACCGATAGGCAACGTAGATAATCCCCACCCACACCGGCATCGCGTACACCGACTCACGAATTCCCGGAATCGCCAGCATCACCCCGATGATCATCACCATGAAGGCCAGACACAGGTAGTTGCTGAACGGGAACCAGAAGGTCTTGAACGACGGCGTCACGCCTTGCTCGCCCATGGCCTTGCGGAACTTGATGTGGGTCAGGCTGATCAGCGCCCAGTTGATCATCAGCGAAGCAACCACCAAGGCAAACAGCAACTCCAGCGCACTGTGCGGCGCGACGTAGTTGACCACCACGCACAGCATCGTCACCAACGCCGAAATCGCCAACGCCCGTAGCGGCACGCCTTGCTTGTTGAGCTTCATCAGCGCCTTGGGCGCGTCACCTTGCTCGGCCAGGCCGAACAGCATGCGGCTGTTGCAGTACACGCCGCTGTTGTACACCGACAACGCCGCGGTCAGCACCACGAAGTTGAGGATGTGGGCGGCGGTGTCGTTGCCGATCAGCGAGAAGATCTGCACAAACGGGCTGCCGCTGTAGGCATCGCCTGACGCGCCGAGGGTTTGCAGCAGTTGATCCCACGGGTACAGCGACAACAGCACGGTCAGCGCACCGACATAGAAAATCAGGATGCGGTACACCACCTGATTGATTGCCTTGGGGATCACCTTGCGTGGTTCGCTGGCCTCGGCGGCGGTGATGCCGACCAGTTCCAGGCCACCGAACGAGAACATGATGAAGGCCATCGACATCAACAGCCCCATGCCGCCATTGGGGAAGAAACCACCGTGGCTCCACAGGTTGCTGACCGAGGCCTGGGGGCCGCCGGTGCCGCTGAACAGCAGGTAGCAGCCGAGCACGATCATGCCGACAATCGCCACCACCTTGATGATCGCAAACCAGAATTCGGCTTCACCGAAGAACTTCACGTTCAGGGTGTTGATCAGGTTCACCGCGACGAAGAACACCAGCGCGCTGACCCAGGTTGGGATCTCCGGCCACCAGAACTGGATGTACTTACCCACCGCCGTCAACTCGGCCATGCCCACCAGCACGTAGAGCACCCAGTAGTTCCAGCCCGCCAGGAAGCCTGCGTAACCGCCCCAGTATTTATGTGCGAAGTGGCTGAAGGAACCGGCCACCGGCTCTTCGACGATCATCTCGCCTAGCTGGCGCATGATCAGGAACGCGATAAACCCGGCCACCGCATAGCCCAGGATCATCGACGGCCCCGCCGACTTGAGTACCCCGGCCGAGCCGAGGAACAAGCCTGTACCAATCGCACCTCCCAAGGCGATCAGCTGAATGTGCCGGTTTTTCAGGCCACGCTTGAGGCCCACCGGGTTAACCATGTCATCCGCCATTAACATTCCCTTCTACTTGTTTTTCTCAAGGGTGATTGCACGCCGCATCGGCCCCTCAGAACTGCTGAGGGTCAGATATTACTCTGCGTAAACTTTTCGTAATACAGCTGAACGCCATCAAGTGCCTGATCCGCCAGCCATTGCTGGATGGATTCGACCATCGGAGGGGGGCCGCACACGTACATATCCGCCGATCTGTCCCGCAGTTCGGCCAGGTCGAAATGCTCGGTGAGGTAGCCGCGTTTGCCCGTCCACTCGGCTGAGGCGTCGCTCAGCACTTCGGTGTAGCGAAAGTTCGGGATTTTTGCCGCGTAGGCGTGGATACGCGCCGCTTCACATAAATCTTCGGCGCCGCGCACGCCGTAGTACAGGTGCACAGGTTGCGTGCAGCCGTTGACGGCCAGCTCATCGAGCATGCCCAACAACGCCGACAACCCGGTGCCGCCCGCCACCAGTACCAACGGTTGGGTGACATGCCGCAGATAAAACGCACCCAAGGGCGCCTCCATCAACATTTCATCACCTACTTGGCAGCGTTCACGCAGGTAGTTGCTCATGACTCCATCGGGCAGCAGGCGTACCAGGAACTGCAACTGATTACCCGGCCGGTTGGCGAAGGAGTAGGAGCGCCAGCTATCGGTGCCGGGCACCGACAGACGCGCGTATTGGCCCGGCAAAAAATCCAGTGGCTGGTCCAGTTGCACCTGCAAGATGGCGGTGCTGGTCGACACCTGCTGCACCGCGCTCACCGTGCCGCGTACCTGCACGGGCCCGGGGGCGTTGCACAGGCTCGAATCAAAGTCGAAATAGAAGGTGGCGTCGGACTTCACCCGGGTCTGGCAACTGAGCATCTTGCGCTGTTGCAGGTCGAGGCTGGAGAGCGCTTCCTCGTCCACGTAGTCCTGGCTGTACTCGCCGGACTCACAACGCCCCTGGCAGGTGCCGCACACACCTTCGCGGCAATCGAGCGGGATTTTGATGCCGTTGCGCAGGGCCGCATCCAACAGGATTTCATGGGCGCCCACCGGGAAGAACAGGGTCTTGCCATCGGCAAAGCTGAAGGCCACTTTGTGATTCATTGATGAAACTCCAAGCGTGCCCCTGTGGCGAGGGAGCTTGCTCCCGCTGGGCTGCGAAGCTGCCCCAAAAAACTGGGAGCGCTGCGCACTCCAGCGGGAGCAAGCTCCCTCGCCACAAGGGGGATGTGCTGGTTTTAAAGGTGATAGAAATCCAGCACCGAGTTGATGGTGTCGTTGAGCAGCAGGGCGTGCTTGCGCGTGATCAGCCAGCTGTCGCCCTCGGGCTTGAGGCGATAGGTTGCGTGCCCATAGAACTGCTCGGAAGTAGCCAGCCGATAAAACAGCGTGTGCCAGTTCAAACGCACCTCCAACGTGCCGTCGGCCTGCTCGGCAATGCGCACGTTGTTGATCAGGTGCAAGGTGCGCGGCATCGGCGTGGCAGAGGCGGCTTTGCCGGTGCGCAGGCGGAACACGCGGTCTTCCAGGCCCGAGCGGTTGGCATAGTAGATCAACGACATCTCGCGCTTGGGGTCTTGGGTGTAGACGTGTTCCGAGTCCCATTGCGGCAGGTGGAATTCACTCTGCGGGTCGAACAATTGCACGTAGGCGTCCCAGTCCTGGGCATCGCACAGTTCGGACTTGCGGTAGAAGAACTGCTCGATCTGGTACTGCAATTGCGCATTCATCATTTCACCTCCCGCAGTGTCAGGGCTCGCTCGTCCAAACCCTTGAGCAGAAACTGCTGCCAGTTGCGATGCTGGTTGACGTACAAGCCTTCATGGGTGAATTCGGTGCCGGTCATCGCCGGTTGGATGCCAATGGCCTCGCTGTTGGGCGTCGGCCCGGTCTCCCAGCGATGGCTGCCCCGTGATATGTCGCTCCAGCGTTCCAGGCGGCCCTGGAAGCCGCGCTGGGCTTCGCGAAATTCCACCAGGTCGTCGGGCGTGCCCATGCCCGAGACGTTGAAGAAGTCCTCGAACTGGCGGATCCGGTTTTCGCGATCGGCGTCGGACTCACCTCTCACGCCCAGGCACTGGCTGATGATCTCGGTCTTGTTCCAGGCCACCGGGCGGATGATGCGCAACTGCGAGCTGATCTGGTCGAGAAAGAACAGGCTGGGGTAGATGTTCAGGTTGCGTAGGCGGTGCATCATCCACTCGGCCTTCTGCTGGCCGTGTTCTTCTACCAGGCGCGGCATGATGGTGGCGTAGCCGGAGCGCACGCTGGGGTTGGGCATGTCGCTAAACAGCACGCTATGGCCGTTGTTGAAGGCAAACCAGCCATCGTCGGTATTCGCGTCGCCGGCGCCGAGCTTGCTGTAGTCCAGCGTCGTGCTGGAACCTGCGCCGTTCTCGGTGTTGACCTGCTGGCGATGCTGCACGGTGGCCACGTAGTTGTAGTGCACGGTGCTGACGTGATAACCGTCCAGGCCGTTTTCGTTTTGCAGCTTCCAGTTGCCGTCGTAGGTGTAGGCGGACTTGCCTGGCAGCACTTCCAGCTCACCGGTGGCCGATTGCGCCACCATCATGTCGAAGAACACTTTGGCGTCGCCCAGGAAATCTTCCAGGCTGTTGGTGCCGTTCACGTCCAGGCTGATAAACACAAAGCCCTTGTAGCTGTCGATGCGCGCTTTTTTCAGGCCGCGGGTGGCCTTGTCGAAACCTTCCGGGTATTCCCCGGGCGCCTTGACCTTCACCAGTCGGCCATCGCTCTTGTAGCACCAGGCGTGGAACGGGCAGGTGAAGGTGGATTGGTTGCCCTTGCCCACGCGGGTGAGGGTAGTGCCGCGATGCTGGCAGGCGTTGATCAGCGCGTTGAGCCGGCCTTCGCCGTCACGGGTGATGATCATCGGCTGGCGCCCGGCGCGCATCGTCACGAAGTCGTGGTTATTGGCCAGTTCGCTTTCGTGGCAGGCGTAGATCCAGTTTTTTTCGAAGATCAGCTCCATCTCCAGGTCGAACAGTTCGGGCTCGGTGAACATGTCGCGGGCGATGCGGAACACTTCATCTGCCGGGCGAAAGTCCAGGCAGCTTTCGATAAAGGTTTTCCACTGCTCGACGGTTCTTGCACCACTCATGGGAGGCACCTTTTGATCATGGCTAAACGGTGAGCCATTAAGCGGCTGCAATGCGGTAGCGGGCTATCCGCTTAATGGGGGAACGCAGGCCGCAAAGTTGGGCAACAAATACCCATGGCGGTGCGCGCAGGTGACGGCATGCGCTACTGTGATGGTGGGCGATGGTCGTAGAACCCTGGGATTTATCCACATAGTCGACCCTTACTATCCACCCAGTGGCCACGCTGCTGGCGTGGCCTGGAACTTGCTGTCGAGGTTCAACGACGCGCCGCCAGAGCGCGCAAATGCCTAACCGCCGTGGGTGCACCCTGATGAGTAGCCAGACACGCGATATTCATATTCAACGCTTCGACCTGGAAGGCGCGCGCAGCTGGATGTCCGGCATCTGCGGGCCCCATCGCCTGGCGACGGCCACCCCCGAACGCCTGCGCTTTCACCACAGCGCCAACGTGTTCAAATCCCGCGCCACCACCCTGGGCGTGATCGAGTACGGTACCGATGTGACCATCGACATCGAAGACGCCGAGCACTTCAGCAGCTACAGCTTGAGCCTGCCGCTGGTGGGCGAGCAGGAGCTGAGCAAGAACGGTGAGCGCCTCAGTTCCAACCGCGACCAGGGCGTGATCATTTCACCCAATGAGCATCAGGTGCTGGCGATTTCCGGTGACTGCCGCAAGTTGCAGGTGGTGATCACCCGCGCGGCGATGAGCGAGTCACTGGAAGGTTTGCTGCAACGGCCCATCGATGCACCGCTGCGGTTTGAGTCGGTGATGGATGCTGTGGACGGAGCACCGGCCTCGTGGTGGCGCATGGCGCGATACTTCATCGCCGAACTGGAATGCAGCAGCGAGTTGTACGAGCAGGCGGCGTTTACCCGTGACCTGGAAAGCTCGCTGATCAAGGGGCTGATCCTGGCCCAACCCAATAACTACTCTGAAGAACTGCGCGAGGTTCTGGGGGTGAAACTGCCGCACTACTTGATCCGTGCGCGGCAATTCATCCACGACAACGCCCGTGAAGTGCTGCACCTGGAAGACCTGGAAGCGGCAGCGGGCGTGTCGCGGTTCAAACTGTTCGATGCGTTTCGCAAGTACTTCGCACTGTCGCCCATGGCGTATCTGAAGAAGCATCGGTTGGGGGCGGTGCGCCAGGAGATTCTGGAGCAGGGCTCAATGCGCACTATTTCTGAAATCGCCCTGGGCTGGGGGTTTACGCACCTGGGGCGGTTTTCGGCGGAATACCGCAAGTTGTTCGATGAGTCGCCCAGCCAGACATTGCAACGCAAGCGCCTGCGCAGCCTTTGAAACCAATGAAGATCAAATGTAGGAGCGAGCTTGCTCGCGAAAAACGTTAACGATAACGCGTGCTTGCTGGATGAACGCGGCGCCTGTGAGTTTTTCGCGAGCAAGCTCGCTCCTACAAGGGAATTGCGGTGTTTGGGAAAATCTCAGATCAACTCTTCAACCAGTTGCAGGCAATGAGTCAGCCCCGGCGACTGGTCATTCACCCGCCGGCTCAGAATGATCGGCGAAGTCGCAGTGGCCTCCACAATCGGCGTATAGCCAATATCCGCCCGATGCAGCACCTGCACCGACGCCGGCACCAACGTCACCCCCATACCTGCGCCCACCAGGCCAATAGCGGTCTGCAATTCGTTGGTCCACTGCGCCACCTTCAGGCTCAAGCCATGGGCGTCGAACAGCGCGATCACATGGTCGGCATAACTGGGGCGCGGGTTGCCGGGGTAGAGCACAAAGGGTTCGCCGGCCAACTGGGCGAGGGTGGCCGGGGCGCCCAGCAACGGGTGACCACTGGGCAGCACTGCTACCAGGCGGTCCTCCACCAGTACGCGCTGGACGATGGCCGGATCGTCGATGCGAATCCGCCCGAAGCCTACGTCAATGCGGCCAGCCTTGAGCGCTTCGACCTGCTGCAAAGTGGTCATCTCCGACAAACCCAGCTCCAGCTCCAGGGCCTCGTGAGTGCGCAGGCGCCGAATCAGCTCCGGCAGCACGCCATACAAGGTCGACGGCGCAAAGCCGATGCCCAGCCAGGTTTTCTCGCCTTGGCCGATGCGCCGGGTGGTGTCGCAGACCTTGCCCAGTTGTTCGAGCAGCACACTGGCATGCTCATAGAAAAACCGTCCGGCCTCTGTCAGCCGCAAGGGCCGGCTGCGCTCCAGCAGCACCACCCCCAGTTCGTCCTCCAGTTGCTGGATCTGCCGGCTCAAAGGCGGCTGGGCGATATGCAAGCGTTCGGCAGCTCGGGTGAAGTTGAGGGTCTCGCCCAGCACCTGGAAATAGCGCAAGTGACGCAGTTCCATATCGACTCCTTTCATACCTTGAGGGTATCGCACGAGACCAATTCTATATTGGAAGCCCAAAAAAATGCGGAACAGAATCGACGTAAATTTATAAAGAACCCAATGGGTATTGCCATGCCGATTTGCACCATCGAGTCGATTGAAACTGTCATCGTCGACCTGCCCACCCTTCGCCCGCACAAGCTGGCGATGCACACGATGCAAAACCAGACCCTTGTCATCATTCGCCTGCGTTGCACCGACGGCATCGAAGGCATCGGTGAAGCCACCACCATCGGCGGCCTGAGCTACGGCAACGAGAGCCCCGACAGCATCAAGGTCAACATCGACTGTCACTTCGCGCCGCTGTTGATCGGCCAGGACGCGAGTAACGTCAACGCGGCGATGTTGCGCCTGGAGCGCAGTATTCGCGGCAACACCTTTGCCAAGTCCGGTATCGAAAGCGCCTTGCTCGACGCCCTTGGCAAACGCCTCGGGCTCCCGGTCAGCGAGCTGCTGGGCGGGCGTGTGCGTGATGCGTTGCCGGTGGCCTGGACCCTGGCCAGCGGTAATACCGAACAGGACATCAACGAGGCCGAGAAAATGCTCGACCTGCGCCGCCACCGTCTCTTCAAATTGAAGATCGGCGCGGGGGAGGTCAACCGCGACCTGGCCCATGTGATCGCGATCAAAAAAGCCCTGGGCGAGCGCGCCAGTGTGCGCGTCGACGTCAACCAGGCCTGGGATGAAGCCGTGGCCCTGCGGGCGTGCAAGGTGCTCGGCGACAACGGTATCGACCTGATCGAACAACCGATCTCGCGCAACAACCGTGGTGGTATGACTCGGCTCAACCTGTCGAGCCCGGTGCCGATCATGGCCGATGAGTCCATCGAGTGTGTCGAGGATGCATTCAACCTGGCCCGTGAAGGCTCGGCCACAGTGTTCGCCCTCAAGATCGCCAAGAATGGCGGCCCTCGCGCTGTATTGCGCACGGCGGCGATTGCCGAAGCGGCTGGCATCGGCCTGTACGGCGGCACCATGCTCGAAGGCGGCATTGGCACCCTGGCTTCGGCCCATGCCTTTCTCACGCTGAACACCCTGGCGTGGGGCACCGAATTGTTCGGCCCGCTGTTGCTCACCGAAGACATCCTCACCGAGCCACCGGTGTACCGCGATTTCCAGCTGCACGTTGCCAGCGCGCCGGGCCTGGGCCTGGCGCTCGATGAAGAGCGCCTGGCGTTCTTTCGCCGTGACAAACACTAAGAGGCCTCTGCCATGTTGTTCCACGTAAAAATGACCGTGAACCTGCCCCTCGACATGCACCCCGAGCGTGCCGCCAGCCTCAAGGCCGAGGAGAAAGCCTTGGCTCAGCGCCTGCAAGAGGAGGGCAAATGGCGCCACCTGTGGCGCATCGCCGGGCATTACGCCAACTACAGCGTGTTCGATGTCGACAGCGTGCAGGACCTGCACGACCTGCTGATGCAACTGCCGTTGTTCCCCTACATGGCCATCGAAGTGAACGCGCTGTGCCGCCATCCGTCGTCGATCCATGCGGACGACCGCTGAGCCGGCTTCCACCTATAACTACAAGATGAGGAATGCACCATGTCCATCCGCCTGTCCCAGACTGCCCACGCCCAACAGTTTCTCGAAGAAGCCAGCGGTAATCTCAATGACGCGGGCAACCCGCGCACCAAGGCGCTGATCTATCGGATCCTGCGTGACACCGTGAACATCATCGAAGACCTGGAAGTGACCCCGGAAGAATTCTGGAAGGCGGTCAACTACCTCAATGAACTGGGCAAAAACCAGGAGGCCGGCCTGCTTGCCGCCGGCTTGGGCCTGGAGCATTACCTGGACCTGTTGATGGATGCCGCCGACGAGGAGGCCGGCAAGTCGGGCGGCACGCCGCGCACCATCGAAGGCCCGTTGTACGTGGCCGGTGCGCCGCTGTCCAAGTACGAGGCACGGCTGGATGACGGCAAGGACGACGCGGTGCCGTTGTTCATGCGCGGGCAAGTACGCGATACCGAGGGCAAGCCGTTGGCAGGGGCGATTGTCGATGTGTGGCAGGCCAACACGGGCGGGACCTATTCGTGGTTCGACCCGGCGCAATCGGAATTCAACCTGCGTCGGCGCATCGAGACCGACGCCCAGGGCAACTACCGTTTTCGCAGCATCGTGCCTTCAGGCTACGGCTGCCCACCGAGCGGGCCGACGCAACAGTTGCTTGACCAACTGGGGCGCCACGGGCAACGGCCGGCGCATATCCACTTCTTCATCTCGGCGCCGGGGCACCGGCACCTGACCACGCAGATCAACCTGTCGGATGATCCGTACCTGCACGATGACTTTGCCTATGCCACCCGGGATGAACTGATTGCCGAGATTCGCTTCAGTGACGATCCGCAACTGGCGCGCGAATTTGGCGTGCAAGGGCGGTTTGCGCAGATTGATTTTGACTTTGAGTTGCAGGTGGCGGATGCGCCAATAGAGCAGCAGCGCATGCAACGAGTCCGCGCCCTCGAAGACTGATCTGTGGGAGCTGGCTTGCTGTGGCGAGGGAGCTTGCTCCCGCTCGACAGCGAAGCTGGAGCCGGCTTTTGGGGGCGCTGCGCACCCCAGCGGGAGCAAGCTCCCTCGCCACAGCAAGCCAGCTCCCACATTGGTTTTTTGGTGATTTAGTTATTTGCGCACGACCAGGTCCAACACCTCATCCCGGTCTTTGATCTTCTGCAGCACTATCTCCGAGCGGATATCCATCACCCCCGCCGTGCGGTTCAGATGATTCACGATAAAGTCCGAAAAGTGCTTGAGGTTGCGCGCCTGCACCCGCAGCACATAGTTGCTGGCGCCGGTGATTACATAGGCGCTCGCCACCTCCGGCCAGCCTTGCACCTTCTTGATAAACGTCTCATGCCAGTCCTCCACATCCTGGCGCAGCGACAGGTGCACGATGGCTTCCAGCTCGATTCCCAGCTGTTCGGCGTTCAATACCGCGCGGTAACCGCTGATGATTCCCTCGCTCTCCAGCAGGCGCAAACGGCGCAGGCATGCAGACGGCGACAGCGCGACTTTTTCCGCCAATTCCTGGTTGCTGATGCGGCCATCCTGTTGCAGGAAATGCAGGAGGCGCAGGTCGGTAGCGTCGAGAATCATGCTTGGAAGATATCCGCGTGTTTGGAGGTTAAATTCGAATTTTCTACAGCTTAAATAGCCGTTCACCCACCACTTTGCACGAAAATTCTCTAAAAGTTCGTTCATTATTTGGTTCATCCTCACTTATAAAAACCAGGACGACCCATGACCACTCGAAGCCATTGCCAAGCCCTCGACGCCCAGGACCCGTTGGCCCACCTGCGTGCCCAATTCGCCTTGCCCGAAGGCGTGATCTACCTCGATGGCAACTCCCTCGGCGCTCGCCCGGTGGCGGCGCTGGAGCGGGCACAACAGGTGATCGCCGAGGAGTGGGGCAATGGCTTGATTCGTAGCTGGAACAGCGCCGGCTGGGCGGATTTGTCCCTGCGCCTGGGCAATCGCCTGGCGCCATTGATTGGTGCGCGTGAGGGCGAGGTGGTGATCACCGATACCACCTCGATCAACCTGTTCAAAGTGCTCAGCGCCGCCTTGAGTGTGCAGCGCCAACGTACACCTGCGCGCAAGGTCATCGTCAGCGAAGCGAGCAACTTTCCCACCGACTTGTACATCGCCGAAGGCTTGGCCGAATTGCTGCAACAAGGCTATTCCTTGCGCCTGGTGAACAGCCCGGCGGAACTTCCCCAGGCTATCGATGCGGACGTGGCGGTGGTGATGCTCACCCACGTCAACTACAAGACCGGCTATATGTACGACATGGCGGCCCTGACCGCGCTGAGCCACGAGTGCGGCGCGCTGAGCATCTGGGACCTGGCGCATTCGGCGGGCGCGGTGCCTGTCGACCTGCATCAGGCCAATGCGGATTATGCGATTGGCTGCACCTACAAATACCTCAACGGCGGACCGGGCTCCCAGGCCTTTGTGTGGGTCAACCCGGCGTTGGTGGATGTGGTGCGCCAGCCGTTATCGGGTTGGTTCGGGCATACCCGGCAGTTCGCCATGGAGTCCACCTACGCCCCCAGCGCCGGCATTGCCCGCTACCTCTGCGGTACGCAGCCGATTACCTCGTTGGCCATGGTGGAATGTGGCCTGGAGATTTTTGCCCAGACCGACATGGTGCGCCTGCGGACTAAGTCCCTGGCCTTGACTGACCTGTTCATTGCGTTGGTCGAAAGTCGTTGCGCCGCCCACGGCCTGGAGCTGATCACCCCGCGTGAACACACCCGGCGCGGCAGCCACGTCAGCTTTGAACACCCCGAAGGTTACGCCGTGATCCAGGCCCTGATCGCCCGAGGCGTGATCGGCGATTACCGCGAACCGCGGATCATGCGCTTTGGTTTCACGCCGTTGTACACCAGCTTTACCGAAGTGTGGGACGCCGTGGAAATCCTCGGAGAAATACTCGACAACGCCACCTGGGACCAGCCGCAATTCAAAGTCCGCAACAGCGTTACTTAAGAGCAACACAGATCAAATGTGGGAGCTGGCTTGCCTGCGATAGCGTCGGTGCATTCACTACCGTTATCGCAGGCAAGCCAGCTCCCACAGGTTCAGCGTCAGCCACTATCACAATAATAAAGGGGCACACCAGTGACCACGCCAGACAACGGCTTTGCAGAGATTACCCACCGTGAACTGGGCCTGAGGCGCCAGCTCACTTCCGGCCAGATGAGCATGATCGCCATCGGTGGCGCCATCGGCACCGGGCTGTTCATGGGCAGCGCCTACGCCATTGGTTATGCCGGGCCGAGCGTGCTGGTGAGCTACGCCATCGGTGCGTTGATTACCTTGCTGCTGATGGGCTGCCTGGCGGAGATGACGGTGGCCCATTCCACCTCCGGCTCCTTTGGCGCTTACGCCGAGTTCTACATCAGCCCGTTGGCCGGGTTCCTGGTGCGCTATGCCTACTGGGCGGCGATTGTGCTGGCGGTGGGGGCCGAGGTCACGGCGGTGGCTATGTACATGAAGTACTGGTTCGCCAACGTGCCGGAGTGGGTGTGGATCGTGTCGTTTTCCAGTGTGCTGATCCTGCTCAATGCGATCAGCGTGAAGACCTTCGGCAACTTCGAATACTGGTTCTCGACGATCAAGATCAGCGCCATTGTCGGTTTCATCATCCTGGCGGTGTATGTGGTGTTCGGCTCCGGTAACCCTGACTACGGGGTGCAGAACTACACGGCCCACGACGGCTTTTTCCCCCATGGCTTGAGTGGCATGTGGATCGCGGTGATCGTGTCGATCTTCAGCTACCTCAGTGTCGAGATGATCGCCGTGGCCGCCGGTGAAGCCGCCGACCCGGAGCAGGCAGTGAAGAAAGCCTTCCGCGCTACCATCGTGCGGCTGGTGGTGTTCTATCTGCTGACCCTGGCGCTGATGCTCGCCATCGTGCCGTGGAACCAGGCCGGTCAGGCCCAGAGCCCGTTTGTCACAGTGATGCAGACCATCGGCATTCCTGGTGCCACCGGGGTGATGAATTTCGTGATCCTGATCGCGGCGCTGTCGGCCATGAACAGTCAGCTCTACATCACCACGCGCATGATGTTCAGCCTCTCGCGCGCTGGTTTTGCGCCCAAGTCCATGGGCGCGCTGAGCAAGAACGGCATCCCGCTCAACGCATTGCTGCTGTCCAGTTCGGGCATTGCCCTGGCGACGTTGCTCAACGTGGTGTACCCGGAAAGTTCGTTCACCCTGATGATGGCGATCTCGATGTTTGGCGCAATCTTCACCTGGTTCATGATCTTCCTCACTCACCTGTTTTTCCGCCGCTATCGCAAGCGTCATGGCGGGGCGAAGTTGTCGTTCCAGTTGCGCCTGTTTCCCTACAGCACGTTGCTGGGGTTGGTGCTGATGGGGGCGGTGATGATCACCACCTATTTCACCGACGCCTTCAAGATGACACTGGTGTTTGGCGTGCCGTTCCTGCTGATCTTGTCGGCGGTTTACTACACCTTCTTCCACAAACGCGCATCATCTGTAGGAGCGAGCTTGCTCGCGAAGAACCCGAGAGCGCCGCGTTAAACCTGATAGCTCGCGTTATCGTTGGCGATCTTCGCGAGCGAGCTCGCTCCTACAAGGGGGGGCGGTGAGCGCAGCGAGTAATGTGCTGACGTAACCGGGCAGTTGCTCGAACGAGCGTGCGCATAACAACAGTTTGCGGCAGGCCCATTCTTCTTGCAGGGGGTGGGCTTTGAAGCGCCGTGCAGGTGGCCAACGGTCCAAGGCGGCCTGAGGCACGATGCCCAGGCCCGCACCGCCGGCGACCATGCGAATCACCCCATCAAAACCGTCGGCGCGAATGCGCGTCTGCAAGCGAAAGCCCGCGTGCAGTGCCTGTTCTTCCAGGTAAACCGCCAACGCGCTGTTGGCCGCCAGGCCCACGTAGTCGTATTGCAAGCTCTCGATAAAACTCGCGCTGGTCAACGGGTGGTCCAGGGGCATGATCAGCACCAGCGGGTCGTCGCGAAACGCCAGGGTCTGCAAGCCGTGAGTGTCTACCGCATCGGAAATAATCCCCAGCTCGGCGGTGCCCTGGCGCAAGGCGTGGGTGATGCGCAGGCTGGGCAATTCTTGCAGGTCGATATCGAGGTTGGGGTGCTCGCGCAAAAACTGAGCGAGCAGTTCAGGCAGGTACTCGCTAAGGGCGGTGGTATTGCACAGCAGGCGTACCTGGCCTTTGACGCCGTTGGCGTATTCGGCCAGGTCTTGCTGCAGATGGTCGGCCTGCTGCAACAGCAGGCGGGCATGCCGCGCCAGGGCTTTGCCCGCGGGTGTCGGGGTCACGCCACGGCGGCCGCGCTCGAGAAACGCGATGCCCAGTGAAGACTCCATGGCTCGGATGCGTGCGCTGGCGGCAGCCAGGGACAGGTGGCTGCGGGCCGCGCCGGCGGTGATATTGCCGGTGTCCAGGATGTGCAGGTAGAGGCGCAGGTCGATGAGGTCAAAGTGCATGAAGTTTCCCAGTGACTGGAAGGGCCTCATCGCAGGCAAGCCAGCTCCCACACTTGAATGTATTCACAATTCCAGATGTGGGAGCTGGCTTGCCTGCGATAGCGTCATCAGCCTCACACAAAACAAGAGGCTGGCTCAGTATATGGCGAATTTTCAGCCACTCTCCAGCCCTGCACAATCGGTGCATGAATACCTTCCTCGCGTTCTACCAAAACCTCGGCCCCGCCCTCACAGCGCTGGTCATCACCACCTTCCTGCTGGCCGGTACGGTGAAGGGCGTCATCGGCCTGGGCTTGCCCACTGTAGCCATGGGCATGCTTGGCCTGGCTATGCTGCCGGCGCAGGCTGCGGTATTGCTGATCATTCCTTCGACGGTGACCAACCTCTGGCAACTGTCCTTTGGCGGGCACTTGGGTGCCTTGCTCAAACGCCTGTGGCCGATGCTGTTGCTGATCTTCCTCGGCACCGGGCTGGGCACCTTGTGGCTGGGCATGGGTAGCGGACCTTGGGTGGTGCGTGCCCTGGGCGCGGCTTTACTGGTGTATGCGCTGAGCGGGTTATTCCTGCCAACCTTCAAGGTTGCGCCTCGAACCGAGCGCTGGCTGGGCCCCTTGTGCGGGGTGATCACCGGCATCATTACCTCGGCCACCGGTGTCTTCGTGATCCCGGCGGTGCCGTACCTGCAAGCGCTGGGCTTGAGCCGTGATCAGTTGGTGCAGGCGCTGGGGCTGTCGTTCACCGTGTCGACGTTGGCACTTGCCGCCGGGCTGGCCTGGCGCGGGGCACTGGGCGGCGGTGAAATGGGCGCGTCATTGCTGGCGTTGGTGCCGGCATTGCTGGGGATGTGGCTGGGTCAGGTGGTGCGCCGACGCATCAGTGCGCTGTGGTTCAAACGTGGATTTTTCACCGGCATGGCGTTGCTGGGAGGCCATTTGTTGCTGGCTGGTTAATAATGAGCGGGCACGTGTCAGCCGATAAATGAAGGACCGCCCGTGAAAGCCCGTTCCGATGAGCTACAGATCTTCGTCAGCGTGATTGAATGCGGCTCGATTTCCGCCGCCGCCGAAAAAGTCGGGCAAACGCCATCGGCAGTCAGCCGCACCTTGTCGCGCCTGGAAGCCAAGCTCGACACCACCTTGATCAACCGCACCACGCGGCGCATGGACCTGACCGAGGAGGGCAAGTACTTCTTCGAGCAGGCCAAGCTGATCCTGGCGCAGATGGATGAGCTGGAAGAGCGCCTGTCATCGCGCCAGAAAAAACCGGCCGGCCGCCTGCGTATCAATGCCGCCGTGCCGTTCATGCTGCATGGGGTCGTGCCGTATATCGCCGAATTTCGCAGCCTTTACCCGGATATCCAGTTGGAGCTCAACAGCGATGATTTGATCATCGACCTGCTGGAGCAAAGCACCGACATCGCCATTCGCATCGGCGCCCTTGCCGACTCGACCCTGCATGCGCGTTTCCTGGGCAGCACGCCGCTCCATGTTCTGGCCAGCCCCGGATACCTCAAGCAATACGGCACGCCGACGACCGTTGCCGAGTTGGCTGATCATACCTTGCTGGGCTTCACCCACACCGAGACCCTCAACCACTGGCCGCTGCGTCACGGCGAAGGTGACCGCTGGCTGATTCAGCCCGGCGTCAGCGCGTCCAGTGGCGAAACCCTGCGTCATTTGGCGCTGCAGGGGCAGGGCATTTGTTGCCTGTCGAATTTCATGACCGTCGATGACATCGACGCCGGCCGTCTGGTGCCCATATTGGAGGTATTCAACAGCGGTTATCGCCAGCCGATCCACGCGGTGTTCTATCGCAACTCGCAATTGGCACTGCGCATCCAGTGCTTCCTGGACTTTATTCAGGCCAAGCTGGCGCGGTATGCGCGCTGATTCGTGACCTGAGCGCAAGAGTGAATTGGGCCGCACGGGCTTATTCGGCAGTAGTGGGGGCTGGATACTGGGCGCATCACTTACCCAGTCAGGAGCAACCTCCATGAATGTATTCGTTACCGGTGCAGCAGGGTTTATCGGCGGTTCGATCGCCACCGGCCTGGTCAACGCCGGCCATCACGTCACCGGCCTCGTGCGCAGCGCCGAGCAAGCCGCCGAAATGACTGCCCTGGGCATCACGCCGGTGATCGGCACCCTCGACGACGCAGCGGTATTGACCGAGCAGGCGCAGAAGGCCGATGCGGTGATCAACGCCGCCAGCAGCGACCATCGCGGTGCCGTAGAAACCTTGCTGGCTGCCTTGAAAGGCTCAAACAAGCCGTTCCTGCACACCAGCGGTTCGAGCATCGTCGGCGATGCGTCGGGCGGCAAGGCCAGTGAAGTCATCTACTTTGAAGACAACCTGCCAGAGCCGACCGTCGACAAGGCCGCACGCGTGGCGATCGACAACCTGATCCTTGCGGCGGCCAATGACGGTGTGAATTCGGCGGTGATCTGCAACACCCTGATCTACGGCCACAGCCTGGGCGTAAAGCGTGACAGCGTGCAATTGCCACGCTTGCTCAAGCAGGCGCGCAAAAGCGGGGTAGTGCGCCATGTGGGCAGCGGGCAGAACATCTGGTCCAACGTGCATATTGAAGATGTGGTCGCCCTGTATCTGCTGGCGCTGACCAAAAACGTCCCGGGTACGTTCTACTTTGTGGAAAGCAGCGAAGCAGCATTCATCGACATGACCACGGCGATTGCCCAAGCGCTGAACCTGGGTAAACCACAGGATTGGTCATTGGCCGAGGCTGAGGCCGAGTGGGGGTATGAAATGGCCAACTATGGCTTGGGCTCCAATAGCCGAGTGCGCGGCAAGCACGCTCGTGAGCTGTTGGGTTGGGTGCCCAAGCGTACTTCGGTGGTGGAGTGGATTCGCGACGAGATGGTGTGATGTTCGCTTAGCACCGCGGTGCGGCCTTCGCGAGCAAGCCAGCTCCCACATTTGAATCTATTCACAGATCCAAATGTGGGAGCTGGCTTGCTCGCGAAAGGGGAGACTCGGTGTATCGGACCTGACACTTCACTAGCCCCACCCGCCGCAATTCCGTACCATCCCCCGCCTAATCCCCCGCAATTCCCTGGTACTCCATGAACCTCACCCGTCTGCGCGCCGACGCCCTGGCCGGCCTCACCACGTCTTTCGCCTTGCTGCCCGAATGCATCGCCTTTGCGCTGGTGGCTCATCTCAACCCGCTGATGGGCCTCTACGGTGCTTTCATCATTTGTACCCTCACCGCGTTGTTCGGCGGCCGCCCGGGCATGGTCTCGGGCGCCGCCGGTTCGATGGCGGTGGTGATCGTCGCGCTGGTGGTGCAACACGGCGTGGAGTATTTGCTGGCGACGGTACTGCTGGGCGGGTTGATCATGGTCGCTTTCGGCCTGCTGCGCCTGGGCAAGCTGGTGCGCATGGTGCCGCATTCGGTGATGCTCGGCTTCGTCAACGGCCTGGCGATCATCATTGCGCTGGCGCAACTGGAGCATTTCAAGAGCGGTGAAACCTGGCTCAGCGGCACGCCGCTGTACGTGATGGCCGGGCTGGTGGCGGCGACCATGGCCATTGTGTATCTGTTGCCCCGCCTGACCCGTGCCGTACCGCCAGCGCTGGTGGCGATTCTGGGTGTGGGCCTGGCGGTGTACCTGCTTGGCCTGCCGACGCGCACCTTGGGCGATATGGCGCACATCGCCGGTGGCTTGCCGACTTTCGCCCTGCCGCAGATCCCCTGGACCCTGGAAACCCTCGGCATCATCGCGCCCTACGCGTTTTTGATGGCGATGGTTGGCCTGTTGGAAACCTTGCTGACCCTCAACCTCACCGACGAAATCACCGAGACCCGTGGTTATCCTGACCGCGAAAGCGTGGCCCTGGGCGCGGCGAATATGGTCTCGGGCGTGTTTGGCGGCATGGGTGGTTGCGCGATGATCGGGCAAACCGTGATCAACCTCAGCTCCGGCGGGCGTGGGCGTTTCTCCGGGGTATTTGCCGGGGTGATGATTCTGTTGTTCATTCTGTTCCTGTCGCCACTGATCGAGCGGATCCCGCTGGCGGCGTTGGTGGGCGTGATGTTCGTGGTGTCGCAACAGACCTTCGCCTGGGCATCGTTGAGGGTGATCAACAAGGTGCCGCTCAATGATGTGCTGGTGATCATGGCGGTTACGATCATTACGGTGTTCACCGACCTGGCCACCGCCGTACTGTGCGGTATCGTCATCGCCGCGCTGAACTTCGCCTGGCAGCAGGCGCGGGAACTGTACGCCGATGAACACCTTGAGGCCGATGGCAGCAAGCTCTATCGGCTGCATGGCACGTTGTTCTTCGCCTCGACCACGCCGTTTTTGAATCAGTTCGACCCGGCCAACGACCCGGCCCAGGTCACACTGGATTGCCGTCACCTGAGCTTTGTCGACTATTCGGCGATTGCCGCCCTGATGACCCTGCGCGAGCGCTACACCAAGGCTGGCAAGCACCTGCGGGTGCTGCATTTATCCGAGCGCTGCAAAAAACTGCTCAAGCGCGCCAAGGTTCATCACGACTGATTGAGCCCCTGTGGCGAGGGAGCTTGCTCCCGCTGGCGTGCGAAGCGCGCCCAGGATTTTGGGGCCGCTGCGCAGCCCAGCGGGAGCAAGCTCCCTCGCCACAGGGGTGGAGCTGTAGCAGTTACGGGCCGACCAGGTCTTCCAGCTCCTGGGCGCGGGTCTGGGTCATGTCCAGCACGCAGCCTGAGCCGTTTACCTGATCAATCGTGCCGTCGGTGGCGCTGCCTGCGAAGGCGCAGTTGGCGTCGCGGTATTTGATCCACAGGCGCTGCACGTCTTGCAGTTGCTGTTTGCGCGGCCCTTCCTGGGCGGCGAGGGCGGTTTTGTAGGCGCGGTTCAGGCGGTCGTCCTGCACCTTGGTTTGCCGGGCGTTGCAATTGACCATGTCGGCGGTGGTATTGGCGCTGTCCATGCATTTTTTCAAGGCAGGGTTGTCGGCGGCATAAGCGCTGCTGCACAAGAGCAGGACGCTGGCGGCAATTGTGGTGCGAATCATGAGCGGGTTCCTGGGCAATGGATGCGCATTCTATGACTCAAGGGCAGCGACTGAGTTTCCGCCTTCTCTGATCTTCATGTAAGAACACCCCCCGAATTTTCATCCACCCATGTCGGGCATATCCCCAAGCGACAGCGCTTATCCGTGGGCGAAAATTACTTTCATGAAAATTGAAAATGCTCCTCGGGAATGATTTATGAGTTTCACAACCAATTCGACGTGACCCTTTCCGAGGAGTACCGCATGGCCGCATCACCGGGCTTCGGGCTGTTGGCATACGCTGCCATCGCCATCATTGCATTGATCGTGCTGATCGCACGCTACCGACTCAACCCCTTTATCGTGATTACCCTGGTGTCCATCGGCCTGGCGCTGATGGCCGGGATGCCGGCGGACACCATCATGGGCTCGTACGAGGCGGGTGTCGGCAAGACCCTGGGGCATATCGCCCTGGTGGTGGCGCTGGGCACCATGCTCGGCAAGATGATGGCCGAGTCGGGCGGCGCCGAACAGGTGGCGCGCACGCTGATCAACCGCTTCGGTGAGCGCAATGCCCACTGGGCGATGGTGTGTATTGCGTTTCTGGTGGGGCTGCCGCTGTTTTTCGAGGTCGGCTTTGTGTTGCTGGTGCCGATTGCCTTTACCGTGGCGCGGCGCGTGGGCGTGTCGATCCTGATGGTCGGGCTGCCGATGGTCGCCGGCCTGTCGGTGGTGCATGCGTTGGTGCCGCCGCACCCGGCGGCAATGATGGCGGTGCTGGCCTATAACGCCTCGGTCGGGCAGACGGTGCTGTATGCGATTTTGATTGGTATCCCCACGGCGATCATCGCGGGTCCCGTCTACGCCAAGTTCATCGTGCCGCACATCCATTTGCCGGCGCAAAACCCGCTGGAGCGCCAGTTCATCGAGCGTGAACCGCGTACACGCCTGCCCAGCTTTACGCTGACCATGGGCACCATCCTGTTGCCGGTGGTGCTGATGATGATCGGCGGCTGGGCCAACGTGATTTCTACGCCGGGCAGCGGTTTCAACCAGTTCCTGTTGTTTATCGGCAACTCGGTGATCGCCCTGTTGGTGGCGACCCTGGTGAGTTTCTGGACCTTGGGCCTGGCCCAGGGCTTCAACCGCGAGTCGATTCTCAAGTTCACCAACGAATGTCTGGCGCCGACCGCCAGCATTACCTTGCTGGTGGGCGCGGGCGGTGGTTTGAATCGCATCCTGGTGGACGCTGGTGTTACTCATGAAATCCTTGGCCTGGCCCATGCGTTCCAGTTGTCGCCGCTGGTGATGGGCTGGCTGTTCGCCGCGTTGATGCGTGTCGCCACCGGCTCGGCCACGGTGGCCATGACCACCGCGTCCGGGGTGGTCGCGCCGGTCGCCTTGGGCCTGGGTTATCCACACCCTGAATTGCTGGTGTTGGCGACCGGTGCAGGCTCGGTGATCTTTTCCCACGTGAACGACGGCGGCTTCTGGCTGATCAAGGAATACTTCAATATGACGGTCATCCAGACCTTCAAGACCTGGACCGTACTCGAGACCCTGATTTCGCTGGTCGCCTTCGGCCTGACCTACGGTCTGTCCCTTGTGTTATGAGCCTGTAACCCGGAGCCCCCATGGACATCCTCTATCAGATCCGCGCCCGCCAGGACACTTTCAGTGCCGGCGAAGGGCGTATTGCCAAGCTGATGCTTGAGGATGTGGGCTTTGCCGCGTCCGCCAGCCTGGAGGAACTGTCGCAACGGGCTGAGGTGAGTACCGCCACCTTGTCACGCTTCGCCCGCAGCGTGGGCTGCCGTGACTTGCGCGATTTGCGCCTGCAGTTGGCCCAGGCCAGCGGCGTGGGCAGCCGCTTCCTGGACCCGGCGGGCAAGCCAGAACAGTCAGCGTTTCATCGGCAGATTCTGGGGGATATCGAGGCGACGTTGCGTCAGCACCTTTCGGGCTTCAATCAGCGCAGCTTTGGCGATGCGGTCAAGCTGTTGGGCAAGGCTCGGATGATCCATGCGTTCGGCATGGGCGGGCCGTCGAGCCTGTGCAGCGATGAGTTGCAGGTGCGCCTGGTGCGTCTGGGCTATCCGATTGCCGCCAGCCACGACCCTGTGATGATGCGTGTCACGGCGGCGACCCTGGGGCCCGAACATGCCGTGATCGCCTGCTCACTCACGGGCCTGACCCCGGAGTTACTGGAGGTAGTGACGCTGGCGCGCAACTACGACGCGCGGATCATTGCCATCACCCTTGCCGATTCGCCGCTGGCGCAGTTGGCGGATGTCGTGCTGCCGCTGCAATCGGCGGAAACCAGTTTTATCTACAAGCCCACTGCGGCCCGCTACGGCATGCTGCTGGCTATCGACCTGCTCGCCACCGAGTTGGCGCTGGCCCTGCCGGACGACAACCAGGAACGCCTGCGCCGGATCAAACTGGCGCTGGACGATTACCGCGGCGGCCCTGGTAGCCTGCCGCTTGGAGATTGATATGAAGTACGACACGCTGATTCGCCAGGCGCTGATCATCGATGGCAGTAACACCCCAGGGTATGTCGCCGATGTGGGCGTGCAGGCAGGGCGCATCCGTACGATTGGCGACTTGTCCACAGCCCAGGCCGAGCAGATCATCGACGGCCATGGCCGGGTATTGGCACCGGGTTTTATCGACGTGCACACCCACGACGACACGGTAGTGATTCGCCAGCCGCAGATGCTGCCCAAGCTCAGCCAGGGCGTGACCACGGTGATTGTCGGCAACTGTGGTATCAGCGCTTCGCCGGTGAGTTTGCGCAGCGACCCGCCGGACCCGATGAACTTATTGGGCAACCGTGAGCAGTTCTGTTATCCGCGGTTCAGCGATTATCGCAACGCGGTGCAGGGCGCCCATCCGGCAGTGAACGTCGCGGCATTGATCGGTCACACGGCGCTGCGCAGCAACCATATGGACGACCTGCATCGCACCGCCACACCGTATGAAATCGCGGCCATGCGCGTGCAGTTGCAAGAGAGCCTGGAGGCCGGTGCCCTGGGGTTATCCACAGGCCTGGCCTATGCCAGCGCCTTCAACGCCAACACCGATGAAGTGCTGCAGCTCGTTGAGGAGCTGACGGCCTACGGCGCGGTGTACACCACGCATTTGCGCAGTGAGTTCGAGCCAGTGCTGGAAGCAATGGATGAGGCGTTTCTGATCGGTCGACACGCCAGGGTGCCGGTGATCATTTCCCACCTTAAATGCGCCGGTGCCGGTAACTGGGGGCGCAGCCCGCAGCTGTTGGCGGCCCTGGAAGCAGCGGCAAAAGATCATCCGGTGGGTTGTGATTGCTACCCCTATGCCGCCAGCTCCTCGACCCTGGACCTCAAGCAGGTGACTGACGCGTTTCGCATCACCATCACTTGGTCCACACCGCACCCGCAAATGGGCGGGCGTGATTTGCAGGAGATTGCCGCCGAGTGGGGCGTTTCGCTGATGGATGCCGCCCGCCGTTTGCAACCTGCGGGGGCGGTGTACTACGGCATGGATGAGGCGGATGTACGGCGCATTCTTGCGCACCCATTGTCGATGGTGGGGTCGGATGGGTTGCCTGAAGATCCGTTTCCTCATCCGCGCTTGTGGGGCGCTTTCCCACGGGTGCTAGGGCATTTCAGCCGGGATGTCGGATTGTTCCCGTTGTACACGGCGATACACAAAATGACCGGGCTGTCGGCGGCGCGTTTCGGCTTGGCCCAAAGAGGAGAAATTCGCGAGGGGCACTGGGCTGACCTGGTGCTCTTCGACCCTGCGCGGGTGCGTGACATGGCGGATTTCAAGACGCCTCAGCGTGCGGCCGAAGGGATTGAGCGTGTGTGGGTAAACGGCGTCTTGAGCTACAGCGAAGGGCAGTCGAACACACGGCGTGCGGGTCGTTTTCTGGCGCGCAGCGGTGATTTGCGCCGAGGTTTTCAGCTTGGTGCGCGGGATGCGATCTGACAGTGATCGGCCCGATAGCGTGTCTGAATATGGCCAATCAGCGCTTACAAAAAGCTAATTGATTGCAAAGGACGGCTCTCTAGCATGTGCAGGTCTTATTACGGAGAGCCTGTATGAACACTCAGCCTGTAAGCCCCAGCCAACTCGCTAACCGGGCCGGCAACGCCGTCATTTCATCTACCGTCACGTCGCCTGACGCCGCGGTGAATGAGGGCGTCGATGCGATGTCGGCGTTCCCTTTTCCGCGTGACACGATCAAAGGCTGGATCCAGGAAAAAGTCTGGAACCTGACCAATCAATGGATCGACCCCGACAAGGTATACCTGCATCAGTTTTCTCCTGCCAACAGTACCCACACTGGCAGCGCCGTGACCGGGTGGGAACATCGCGGAGTTCCCGAGTCGTCCATGACGCTGACCGATGCCGTGGCCAGTGATTTTTTCTCGGCGGAACGCTACGGCACGGCCGGCAAGGCTCAGGCGCTGGCGCATTTCGTGTCTTCGAATACCAGCCCGTTTTCGTTGCTGGACAGCGAAAGTGTGCCGGATTTTTTCAGCCGGCTGGGCAAGTTCATTTTCGACCGGACGGGGCCGGGATACCTCTACTCGAAAATTCACGATGACGTGCCCAACGCCGTGGAGACCTGGCGTGATCTGGACGCCGCCTATGGCCTGTACCTGGATGGGCCGGGAAGGGGCACCTACGACGCCGGCAACCAACTGCGCATGAAGCCCAGCGAGCTGTTGAACCTGGTGCGTGAGGGGGACCTGCAGAAAAAGGTGATGACCAGGCTGGACAATTTTTGGATGCAGCACGGCGACGAGTGGCGGATGCTGGCCAAGCAACAGTTCGTGATGGAGGCCCGGGCCGCGCGCGCCCTCAACCAACAAGACTCCAGCCAGGGCCTTAGCCCGCAGGCTTATGCCGAGGTGATGAAAGCGGCGGCGTCAGGTGTACCGCTCGAGGGGCCGATGTCCAAGGCCCAGTTACAGGCGCAGACGACGCCGGGTCCGGACACCAGGGTGTTTTGCTTCGATATCAATGGTTATAAGTCCAATGACATCCTGCGCTTCATCTCCAAGAGTGGTACCGAAACCCTCTATGTCCCCGGCGCAAAACCCGCGATCCAGACTTTCAAGGACCGAGCCGCCGTGGACCAGTGGGTGCTCGAACAAAGCAAGGACCCCGCCAAAGCCAAGGTGCTGGAGGAACATTTCTCGCTGCGTGATCGTCAGCAGGGCGTGTTTGGCGCCCTGAGTGCCAACGGCGTGGACGTCACCCTGGCCAAGCTGGGTGCAGGCACCCAGGCAGCGAATGACAGTGTTATCGATACTTTGAATTATCCAATCGGCGGGGACGTGTTTTCCTTCATGGCCAGCCAGACACGCCAACGCATCGACAATGATGCAGACACCGAAATGAAATCCAACGCCGAAGTGCGCAAGGACGACGCACTGGCTCTGTTGCAAGCCGGCAACGCAATATTCTCCATCCCCATGGCCTTGCTCGGGCCTATTGGTCTGGCGCTTGGCGCCGTCTCTTACACGGCACAGGTAGGAATGGAAATCGACCAGGCCGTGGAGGGTGACACTCAGGCCGAGCGCAAGAATGGGCTGCATTCGGCTGTGATGGACGTCGCGACGATGGCTTTTTTTCACGCCCTCGGCAAGGCCGGCCCTTCCACGGCCGATCCCGCTGTCGAGTCCGGCGCTCAACCGACGACGGCGCAAAAGCCGTTTTTCAACTATCGCCGCGTGAACGGGCAGATCGGTGTGCTGATGAGTCCGACCGAACCTGCGCGGCTACCCGAAAAACCAGCAAACGGGTTGAATCCTGCGTGGGACCCATCCATGGAGATTTACCTGCAAGGGGGGGCCAAGCGTCCCTCAGTGCAGCCCCGTTATGAGATCGTCGAGGAGGGCCCGTCTACGGCGAAGAAGCCCAAACTCGAGGACTCGGAAAACGAACTGTCGGAGAATGAGGAGTCGCCGTCTTCGGTGGTTTCCGATGCCACGTCCTCCGGGGATTACGAGCCGTACGACGATAGCAACGTGCTCAAGGTCAATCCGTTCAAGGCCGGCGTCCAGGTGCCTGATGGTGGGTATTTCAACAGTCGAGGCATGATTGAACGTACCGATATACCCAAGTTGTACCGCGTCGAAAAGGCGGATCGCGTAGAGCGTCGCGGTGATCCGGCAAATTATGGTTTTCGGGACTCAAACTTCTTTTCCGGGCCTGCAAAAATGATGGACGGCAATGTCGTGATGGCGTCTCGCTCAAAGGCGGCGGCGATACATTTTGGTGATGCTGCACTCGGCGGCAAGTACCACCTTTACGAAATCGACAGTCGCGGTGTTCCCGTCGTCTCTTTCAACGAAAATATCGAGGTAAACCCGCAGTTCGTCGAGGCTCGCCAGTGTGTGGCGCCTGGCACCATCGAGCGGATGCGCAAGTCGGGCCACTTGAATCAGTTTGAAGAAAGTTCCTATGAGTTCGATGAAGTGCATGTGGACAATAATCAACTGTCGAGCGCAAGGATCAGGGAAATTCACAACCATTGAGCGTGTTCACTTTGAGCGCTTGCTGAGCTAGGGTGGTCGCTCGCCAGCAACGAGCGACCGGCACTTGGAGAGTTAAATGCACTTAGGAAAAGTCACCCCCATCCTGCGGATTTTCGACGAGGCCAAGGCGTTGGAGTTCTACGTCGATTTCCTGGGGTTCAAGGTCGATTGGCAGCATCGCTTCGAGGCGAATTTTCCGTTGTACGTGCAAGTGTCGCTGGGGGAGTGTGTGCTGCACTTATCCGAGCATCATGGCGATGCTTCGCCAGGGGCGGCTGTGCGGGTCCAGGCCCAAGGGGTCGATGCGTATCAGCAGCAATTGCTGGGCAAGGAATACCGGTATGCCAAGCCTGGGGTGGAAGACACGCCGTGGGGGACGCGGGAGATGAGCATCAGAGACCCGTTTGGGAATCGATTGGTGTTTGTTGAGGAGAGCGAGGGCTGATTCTCCCATTGGCCTGTTCGCAGGTAAGGCCCTTGTGGCGAGGGAGCAAGCTCCCTCGCCACCATGGTTGTGGTGCTACACCCGGAAATGACTGACCATCTGCTGCAACTGGCTACCCAGGCGTGCCAGTTCAACACTCGACTTGGCTGTCTCATCACTGGCCGTAGCGGTCTGCTCAGACACGTCACGCACGTTCACGATACTGCGGCTGATCTCTTCCGCCACGGCGCTCTGTTGTTCGGCGGCTGCGGCAATCTGCTGGTTCATCGACTGGATATTCGACACGGTGCGGGTGATGTTTTCCAAGGATACCCCGGCCTTGCGCGTCAGTTCGACGCTGCTGTCGGTGAGGCTGCGGCTGTTGTTCATCACGCTGGCGACTTGTTGGGTGCCGTTCTGTAAGCCGGCCACCAGGCCTTCGATTTCCTCGGTGGACTTCTGTGTACGCTGCGCCAGGCCACGCACTTCGTCGGCGACCACGGCAAAGCCTCGACCAGCTTCCCCGGCACGCGCAGCTTCAATGGCGGCGTTAAGTGCCAGCAGGTTGGTCTGTTCGGCCACGGCCTTGATCACGTCCATCACGCTGCCGATCTTGTTGCTCTCTTGTTGCAGGTGCGTCATGGCGTCGGTGGAGCGCGCCACTTCGGCCGCCAGGCGTTCGATCTGGGCGATGGCTTCAGCCACCACTTTATCGCCTTCGCGGGCCTGGCCGTCAGCGTCGGAAGCGGCTTGGGAAGCCTGTTCGGCATTGCGCGCAACTTCCTGCACGGTGGCGGTCATTTCATGCATGGCGGTGGCGACCTGATCGGTCTCGATCTTCTGGCTGTTCACGCCGGCGCTGGTTTGCTCGGTCACGGCTGACAACTCTTCGGCGGCGCTGGCGATCTGAGTGACGCCGTCGCGAATGCCGCTGATCAGCTCGCGCAGGGTGGTGCCCATGCGCTGGATGCCTTGCTGCAACACGCCCAGTTCGTCGCGACGGGTCACCTGGATATTGTGGCTCAAGTCGCCCGAAGCGATGCGCTCCACCACGGCCAGGGTGTCCTGGATCGGGCGGGTGATCTGGCGGGTGATCACCCACGCGGCAATCACGCCGACCAACAGGGCCAGCAAGGTGCTGATCAGTTGCAGGCTGCGGGCCTGGGTGCTTTCGGCGTCGCGACGTTCCAGTTGGATGTCGTACAGCTTGTCGCTGATCGTCACGATGTCGGCGCCCTGAATGGTCATTTCGGCACGGGCGGTGACAATATTGGCATTGGCCGCCTTGTAGCTCTGCACGGCGCTGCGGTAGGCGCCTAGCGCGGTTTCCAGTGCGGACAATGCGCTTTGCTGGCCAGTACCGAAGGCAACGCTGAGGCCTTTCAAACCGGCGACAGCTTTTTCCAGCTGTGTAGCCGCACGGGCTTCGGTTTCTGCGTTGGGGCTATTGGTATAGCCGCGCACTTCGTAACGAGCCTGCATGAATTCGTTCTTGGCCTGGGTCACGGCCAGGAACTGCGTGAAGCGTTCCGGGCTGTCGGATGACTGCTGCACACTGGTTTCCAGCGCATTGATTTGCGCGTTGGCAATGTCGGCCTTGGCGCCCATGACATCGCGCGCAGCGTTGCCATTGCGGTACGCCTCGCGCATTTTGTTCAGGGACTGGCGGTAAGCGGTAATGACGGCTTTCTGCTCATTGAGCAGCTTGAGGTTTTCCGGGCTCTTGAAGCTGTCGAGCAGCTTCTGTTGCTGGGCGGCGAATGCATCGAGGCTGGTCTGCACGTTCTGCGCCACAGCTTCGTCGCCATTGGCCAGCATGTATTGCAAGCGCACGATACGCAGCTTGGTCAGCGAGGCATTGAGCTGGGTGATGTCGCTCATCCAATTGCTACGGTCGATCAAGCCTCCCAGGCTGGTCCAGCCAGTGAGTGCCAGGATCGAGGTGAGGACCAGCACCAGGCCGAAGCCCAGGCCGAGTTTGAGATTGACGCTGATGTTACCGAACCAGCTGTTCATCGAAAGCTCCTTGAAGAGTGATGTCTGTCTGCTGGACGGTGTGTTTTTGTTTGAGCCAGCCAAGATGTGTAGGGCTGTATCGGCGGGAAAGGATGATTCTGAAATACTTTTATTGTTCGTCGACGAAGGGTCGCCGGCGCGCAACCGCGATGCCGGGGTGGGGCTGATCACGGCCCGCTCATGTGTGCTAGTCTGCGGGCCCTTTTAGTTCTGGGCGGCGCGGGAAACCGTGGCGTCCTACAGCGGAGCCTCTTCATGTCCGAAGTTAATCTGTCCACCGACGAAACCCGCGTCAGCTACGGTATCGGCCGTCAGTTGGGCGACCAACTGCGCGACAACCCGCCACCGGGCGTCAGCCTGGACGCGATCCTGGCCGGCCTGACCGACGCATTCGCAGGCTCGCCAAGCCGTGTTGACCAAGAACAAATGGCGGCCAGCTTCAAGGTGATCCGCGAAATCATGCAAGCCGAAGCCGCTGCCAAGGCCGAAGCTGCAGCGGGCGCTGGCCTGGCTTTCCTGGCGGAAAACGCCAAGCGTGATGGCATCACCACCCTGGCTTCCGGCCTGCAATTTGAAGTGCTGACGGCCGGTACCGGCGCCAAGCCGACCCGTGAAGACCAAGTGCGTACTCACTACCACGGCACCCTGATCGACGGCACTGTGTTCGACAGCTCCTACGAGCGCGGCCAGCCTGCAGAATTCCCGGTGGGTGGCGTGATCGCCGGCTGGACCGAAGCCCTGCAACTGATGAATGCCGGCAGCAAATGGCGCCTCTACGTGCCGAGCGAACTGGCTTACGGCGCTCAAGGCGTTGGCAGCATCCCGCCGCACAGCGTTCTGGTATTCGACGTCGAGCTGCTCGACGTTCTGTAAGGCCTGCTGGTTACCTGTTGGGACGAACGCGTTCGCCCCAACAGGTATTTGCCAGTTTCTTCATGGATGGAACTTGCCATTCAAGTCGGTCGCCGGGCGCAACGCTCGTGCATAGCAGAACAGAAACAGATTCCTCACCACTTCCTTCAGCACACCAGGCTCACTGGAACTCAGGCCATTCACGTCCAGATCGCCCTGGTCCTGCAGCTCGTTCAGCGCTTCTTCCTCAAGCACCGCACAGACTTCACCGGTTTCCCGATGCAGGATTCGCAGGTAAGGGTGGGGGCGATCCAGCCAGGCATCTATCAAATAAGTCATGGTCGTTCTCCTTGATGGGTTTCAATGAGAATAATTCTTATTCGTAGAATAGCAAGCGTCTATTGGCAATTTCTGGGTTTTTCTGTGTGGGTATTGCGTTCGATCAACGCAGAGGGCGAAACGCCATCCCGCGGCGGGCGCGGGATGGAATGCAGCAGGTTCAGACTTTGCGCACGAACTCGGACTTGAGTTTCATCGGGCCGATCCCGTCGATCTTGCAGTCGATATCGTGGTCGCCGTCGCACAGGCGGATGTTCTTGACCTTGGTGCCGACCTTGACCACCAGGGAAGTGCCCTTGACCTTGAGGTCCTTGATCACGGTGATGGTGTCGCCATCCTGCAGGACGTTGCCCACAGAGTCTTTCTTCACGGTCTCATCGCCGACCACTTCGGCCTCGCCGTTGGCGGACCACTCATGGGCGCATTCCGGGCAGACCAGTTGGGCGCCGTCTTCGTAGGTGTATTCGGAATTGCATTTTGGGCAGGGTGGCAACGTGCTCACTAAAGCTCCTAGAAAGTCAGGGATGGCTAAAAGTCGCACATTATATAGGGTTTTAAACGCGGGTGGGGTTGGACTCGTCCTAATGTGGGAGCTGGCTTGCCTGCGATAGCGGCAGTGAATTCACTCCCGTCATCGCAGGCAAGCCAGCTCCCACATTAAACAGCGCGGAATCAGTGAGTACGGGCGACCGCAAACTCACTCAGCTCGACCAGGGCATCCCGGTATTCACTGGCCGGCAGCGCTTCCAGGCATGTGATCGCCCGCGCCACGTAGTCACGCGCCAGTTGCGCGGTGTACTCCAGGGAGCCCGAGGCTTCTACGGCGGCACGGATGGCTTCCAGGTCTTCGATCCCGCCTTTCTGGATCGCCTTGCGCACCAGGGCAGCCTGTTCCGGCGTGCCTTCGCGCATGGTGTAGATCAGCGGCAAGGTCGGCTTGCCCTCGGCCAGGTCGTCACCGACGTTCTTGCCCAGGGTTTCAGCGTCGCCCTTGTAGTCGAGCAGGTCATCCACCAGTTGGAACGCCACGCCCAGGTGATCACCGAACGTGCGCAGGGCCTCGGCCTGTTCGGCGGTGGCGCCACACAGCGCGGCTGCACTGTGGGTAGAGGCTTCGAAGAGCATCGCGGTTTTGCCGCGAATCACTTCCATATAGGTTTCTTCAGTGGTGCTGGCATCGCGGACTTTGGACAGTTGCAACACTTCGCCTTCGGCGATGATGCGTGTGGCCTGTGAAAGAATCTTCATCACGGGCATCGAGCCCAGTTCCACCATCATTTCGAACGAGCGCGAATACAGGAAGTCGCCCACCAACACGCTGGGCGCATTGCCCCACATCGCGTTTGCGGTCTCGCGACCACGGCGCATACCGGACATGTCGACCACGTCGTCATGCAGCAGGGTGGCGGTGTGCAGGAATTCGATCGTGGCGGCCAGTAGGCGCAGGTCATCGCCTTGACGGCCCAGGGCCTTGCCGCACAGCAACACTAATAAAGGACGCAGGCGTTTGCCGCCCGCCGACGTAATGTAGTCGCCAATTTTGGAGACCAGCGGCACTTTAGACGTCAGCTGCTGCTTGATGATGCCGTCGACGGCGCTAAAATCGTCCGCGACCGCGCGGTAGAAAGCTTGGGGTTGCATCAGCGACAGTCGCTCCAGAAGGGTTGCGCGGCATGCTAGGACCCTCACCCCCGGGTGTCAAGGCGCGATAGACGGCCCCTTGCAAGCCTCCCATAGCTTGCGTACAATCGCGCACCCTGAACTTCCTGGGCAGCACCTGCCTTACGCAATTGCATTCGGGACGTCCATCCCATGCAGCCATGCCAGCCAATACCTCTTCTTATAAAGCGCTGGGTGAGCAGGATTATCGGAGAAATACCATGTCGTACGCAGTAATTGTTACTGGTGGCAAGCAATACAAAGTCGCCCCAGGTGAATACCTGAAGATCGAGAAACTGGAAGTCGCTACTGGCGAATCCGTTACTTTTGATCGCGTTCTGTTGGTCGCCAATGGCGATGACGTGAACATCGGCGCTCCAGTTGTTGCTGGCGCTACCGTTGTGGCTGAAGTGATCTCCCAAGGTCGTCACGATAAAGTCCGCATCATCAAGTTCCGTCGTCGTAAGCACCACATGAAGCGTATGGGCCACCGCCAGTGGTACACCGAGATCAAAATCACCGGTATTCAGGCTTAATTTCAGCCTAATTCCTCACTAGGAGAATTGACTCATGGCACACAAAAAAGCTGGTGGTAGTACCCGTAACGGTCGCGACTCAGAAGCCAAACGCCTTGGCGTGAAGATGTATGGCGGCCAGAAAATCATTCCGGGCAACATCATCGTGCGTCAGCGCGGCACCCAATTCCACGCCGGTTACGGTGTTGGCATGGGTAAAGATCACACCCTCTTCGCTAAAATCGAAGGCGTGATCAAGTTCGAAGTAAAGGGCGCGTTCAACCGCCGTTACGTGAGCGTTGTCGCAGCTTAATTGCGAGATCGCTGGAAAAGCCCTGTCTTGCGACGGGGCTTTTTCGTTTGTGGAGTGAGTCTCTTGCAAAGCTGTTTGTGATGAGCTCAGGCGCAGGTTTGCGGTCGCTGATTGAGGTCGCTGCGCTCATTTTTGCAAGAGTCTTATGTCTTGGTTTCTTAAGCTCGTCCATGCGGCGAGAGGCGTTTTGTTATGAAGTTCGTTGATGAAGTTTCCATCCGAGTAAAAGCAGGCGACGGCGGTAACGGTTGCATGAGTTTCCGTCGCGAAAAATTCATCGAAAACGGTGGTCCAAACGGCGGTGACGGCGGTGACGGCGGTTCCATCTACATGATGGCCGACGAAAACCTCAACACCCTGGTCGACTACCGTTACACCCGGCACTTCGATGCCGAGCGTGGCTCCAACGGCGGCAGCACCGACTGCACCGGTAAAAAAGGTGAAGATCTGGTACTGCGCGTACCGGTCGGCACCACGATCATCGACTCTGCGACCCAGGAAGTGATTGGCGACCTGACCAAGGCCGGCCAGAAGCTGATGGTTGTGCAGGGCGGTTGGCACGGTCTGGGTAACACCCGATTCAAGTCCAGTACCAACCGTGCACCGCGCCAGACCACGCCGGGCAAGCCGGGCGAGCAGCGCGACCTGAAGCTGGAAATGAAAGTACTGGCGGACGTGGGCCTGCTGGGTCTGCCGAACGCGGGTAAAAGTACCTTCATTCGCTCGGTGTCGGCTGCCAAGCCGAAAGTCGCCGACTACCCGTTCACCACTCTGGTGCCAAACCTGGGTGTGGTCAGCGTCGACCGCTGGAAGAGCTTCGTGGTTGCCGACATTCCTGGCTTGATCGAAGGCGCTTCCGACGGTGCTGGCCTGGGCATCCGCTTCCTCAAGCACTTGTCCCGCACCCGTTTGCTGCTGCACCTCGTCGACATGGCGCCGCTGGATGACACCAGCGCCGCAGACGCCGCCGAAGTCATCGTCAGCGAGCTGACCAAGTTCAGCCCGGCCCTGGCCGAGCGCGATCGCTGGTTGGTACTGAACAAGTGCGACCAGATTCTTGAAGAAGAGCACGAAGAGCGCGTCAAGGAGATCGTTGATCGCCTGGAGTGGGAAGGTCCGGTCTACGTCATCTCGGCCATCGCCAAAGAAGGCACCGAGCGCCTGACCCGCGACATCATGCGTTACCTGGAAGACCGTGCCGACCGCCTGGCGGCCGACCCGGTGTACAAGGCCGAACTCGCCGAGCTCGACCAGCAGATCGAAGACGAAGCCCGCGCCCAGTTGCAGGCCCTGGACGACCAGCGTGCTCTGCGCCGCAGCGGCGTGAAGTCGGTCCACGACATCGGCGACGATGATTGGGACGAAGAAGACGTGGATGATGAAGACGGTCCGGAAATCATTTACGTGCGTGACTGATCCGTTGCGATAAACTTGAACGCCGCTCTCTGGAGCGGCGTTTTGGTATCCGGGTATAACGTTATGGGCAGCGCTGGGTCGCGCGGCCCTCACTCTAAGGTTGAAGATGATGCGGAGCAAAGTGACAGGTGCGCAGCGCTGGGTCGTGAAAATCGGCAGTGCGCTGTTGACGGCGGATGGCAAAGGTCTGGATCGCGCAGCCATGAGCGTCTGGGTCGAGCAGATGGTGGCCTTGCATGAAGCAGGCGTTGAGTTGGTGCTGGTGTCGTCCGGAGCGGTTGCCGCCGGGATGAGCCGCCTCGGCTGGACCGCGCGACCCAGCGCGATGCATGAACTGCAAGCCGCTGCCGCCATCGGCCAGATGGGCCTGGTGCAAGCCTGGGAGTCCAGCTTTGCCGAGCACGGCCGCCACACGGCGCAGGTGTTGCTGACCCACGACGACCTGTCCGACCGCAAGCGTTACCTCAACGCCCGCAGCACCTTGCGCGCGCTGGTGGAGCTCAAGGTCATCCCGGTCATCAACGAGAACGACACTGTGGTCACCGACGAAATCCGCTTCGGTGACAACGACACCCTGGCCGCCCTGGTGGCCAACCTGGTAGAGGCTGACCTGTTGGTGATCCTCACCGACCGCGATGGCATGTTCGACGCCGACCCGCGCAACAACCCCGATGCCCAGCTTATCTATGAAGCCCGCGCCGACGACCCGGCGCTGGATGCGGTCGCCGGCAGTGTCGGTGGTGCCCTGGGCCGTGGCGGCATGCAGACCAAACTGCGCGCCGCTCGCCTGGCCGCGCGTTCCGGTGCCCACACCATCATCGTCGGCGGGCGCCTGGAGCGCGTGCTCGATCGCCTCAAGGCCGGTGAGCGCATCGGTACGCTGCTGTCGCCGGAACGCGGCATGCTGGCGGCGCGCAAGCAATGGTTGGCCGGGCACCTGCAAACCCGTGGCACGCTGGTGCTGGATGCGGGGGCCGTATCGGCCTTGTCCCAAGGCAACAAGAGCTTGCTGCCGGTGGGTGTGAAGTTGGTGCAGGGCAGCTTCCGCCGTGGCGAGATGGTGGTGTGCGTTGCGCCAGACGGTCGCGAGATTGCGCGCGGCCTGGCCAATTACAGCGCCCTGGAAGCACAGAAGATTATTGGACAATCTTCCGACGCCATTGTCGGACTCTTGGGCTATATGGCGGAACCGGAACTGGTTCACCGCGACAACCTGATCCTGGTTTAACCATAGGAAATACACGATGCGCGTGATGAAGGGATTGCTCGGCCTGCTGTTGGCCATACCGCTGCTGGCTTCGGCCGAAGAAGTCGGCCAGGTGTCGACGGTGTTCAAGTTCGTCGGCCCCAACGACCGGATTGTGGTTGAAGCGTTTGACGACCCCAAGGTCGATGGCGTGACCTGCTACTTGTCGCGTGCCAAGACCGGCGGGGTAAAGGGCGGCCTGGGCCTGGCTGAAGACCGTGCCGAAGCCTCGATCGCTTGCCGCCAGGTGGGCCCGATCCACTTCAAGGGTGAGCTCAAGGACGGCGACGAAGTGTTCAAGGAGCGCACCTCGCTGGTATTCAAGACCATGCAGGTGGTGCGTTTCCTCGACAAGAAGCGCAACACCCTGGTGTATCTGGTCTATAGCGACCGTTTGATCGAAGGCAGCCCGCAGAATGCGGTGACGGCAATTCCGATTCTGCCATGGCCGACCGCTCAGTAACCTGCAGGCGAGTTTTGTCACCGGCGTCTATGATTGCAGCTTTGCCGGTTGTAAGCTCCGAAGGGCTGCAATGCAAAGAACATGGGATATCTGGAGTTCGTCATGAGTGCTTTCCACGATCTGAAACTCAAAGCCCTGGACGGACAAGCGCTACCGCTGGCGCCTTTCAAGGGCCAAGTTGTGCTGGTGGTCAATGTTGCGTCCAAATGTGGTTTGACCCCGCAATACGCGGCGTTGGAAAACCTCTATCAGCAGTACAAGGACCAAGGGTTCACAGTGCTCGGCTTGCCATGCAACCAGTTTGCAGGCCAGGAGCCGGGCACCGAGGAGCAGATTCAGCAGTTCTGCAGCCTGAACTACGGCGTGACCTTTCCACTGGGCAGCAAGATCGAGGTCAACGGGCCTGATCGGCACCAGTTGTACCGTTTGCTGGCGGGCGAGGGCGCTGAATTCCCCGGGGATATCACCTGGAACTTCGAGAAATTCCTGTTGGGTAAGGATGGCCGTGTACTTGCGCGCTTCTCACCACGCACGCCCCCGGAAGACCCCTCCATCATCCAGGCCATCGAAAAAGCCTTGAGCTGACGTCAGTGAAGGCCTGATCGTTCCTACGCTCTGCGTTGATCGTTGATCGTTCCCACGCTCTGCGTGGGAATGCCACCCTGGGCGCTCCGCGTCCCGCTTTTACTCCTTAATCATTTAGATCAATAGTGCTACTCAGCGCTGCAGGCTCTCCATATTATCCGCATCATAAATTCACTCTCCCGTGGAGCGTTCCATGCCCGTCCAAGCCTTGTTCAAACCCTTCCAGCTCGGTGCATTGCAACTGTCGACCCGCGTGGTCATGGCGCCCATGACTCGCTCGTTCTCCCCTGGCGGCGTACCCAATTCCAAAGTCATTGAGTACTACCGCCGCCGTGCCGCTGCCGGTGTGGGCTTGATCATCACTGAAGGCACCGTGGTCGGGCACCCAGCCTCCAATGGCTACCCCAACGTGCCGCATTTCTACGGTGAAGCCGCCTTGGCTGGCTGGAAGAAAGTGGTCGATGCAGTCCACGCCGAAGGCGGCAAGATTGTTCCGCAGCTGTGGCATGTGGGCAGTGTGCGCCGTATGGGCACTGAGCCTGATGCCAGCGTGCCGGCTTATGGCCCGATGGAAAAGCTCAAGGACGGCAATGTCGTTGTGCACGGCATGACCAAACAGGACATCAAGGACGTGATCAACGCCTTCGCCCAGGCCGCCAAGGATGCCCAGGCCATCGGCATGGACGGCGTGGAAATCCACGGTGCCCACGGCTACCTCGTGGACCAGTTCTTCTGGGAAGGCAGCAACCAGCGCACCGACGAATACGGTGGCAGCCTGGCCAACCGTTCGCGCTTCGCCATTGAGCTGATCCAGGCCACCCGCGCCGCTGTCGGCCCGGACTTTCCGATCATCTTGCGTTTCTCCCAGTGGAAGCAGCAGGACTACACCGCGCGCCTGGTGCAAACCCCTGAGGCGTTGGGTGAGTTTCTCAAGCCACTGTCTGACGCTGGCGTGGATATTTTCCACTGCTCCACCCGTCGTTTCTGGGAGCCGGAATTTGAAGGCTCCGACCTTAACCTCGCCGGTTGGACGCGTCAGCTAACCGGTAAGCCAACCATCACAGTAGGCAGCGTGGGCCTGGATGGCGAGTTCCTGCAGTTCATGGTCAACACCGACAAAGTTGCCCAGCCTGCCAGCCTGGAGAAACTGCTGGAGCGCCTGAACAACGATGAGTTCGACCTCGTGGCAGTGGGCCGTGCCTTGCTAGTGGACCCGGATTGGGCGGTGAAGGTGCGCGAAGGGCGCGAGAGTGACATCTTGCCCTTCAGTCGTGAGGCGTTGATGACTCTGGTGTGAGCGGTAAGAGGGCGGGCACCGGTTGGCCGTCCTCGCATACCCCGCGCAACTGGCGCTCGAACTGCTCGATAATCGCCGGCCAGCCCTGACGGCTGGCATGTTGTCGGGCGTTCAAGCGCACTCTGCGCAACGTTTCGCGCTCCTCCAGCAGCCAGATGGCCGCGTCGCAAAATGCGTCTTCATCCCCAGGCATCGACAGTGCGCCGCTATAGCCATGGCGCAGATGCTGGCTCGCGGCGGCCTGGTCGTAAGCCACCACGCCCAGGCCAGACGCCATCGCTTCAAGCACCACATTGCCGAAGGTTTCGGTCAGGCTGGGGAACAGGAACAAATCCCCTGAGGCGTAATGCCTTGCCAGCTCTTCGCCGCGCTGCGTTCCGCAGAACACTGCATCGGGCAAATCGTGTTCCATCGACGAGCGCTGGGGGCCATCACCGACCACAATCAGCTTCATCCGCCGCATTGGATAGGCAGCCTGCAAGGCATCAAAGCAGCGCTTGAGCAGCTTCAGGTTCTTCTCTTGGGCCAGGCGTCCCACATGCAGCACAGCAATATCGTGGTTCTCCAACCCCCAATTTTCACGCATGGCGTTATCGCGTTTGGCCGGGTGGAACAATTGGCTGTCGACACCCCGGGATAACATATCCAGACGCTCAAAATGCCGGCGCTCCAGCTCCAGGCGCTGGCTGGCGCTCGGTACCAGGGTCAGGCTCGAGCGGTTATGAAACCAGCGCAGGTAATGGGTGACCACGCGGCTCAACAGGCTCAAGCCATACTGGTTCGAATACTGCTGAAAGTTGGTATGAAAGCCGCTGACTACGCCGATCCCCAGGCGCCGCGCAGCGCGCAGCGCCGAGAGCCCCAGCGGCCCTTCCGTGGCGATATACAGCACATCCGGGCGTTGCCGCGTCCAGCGGCGCAGCAACTTGCGCATTGACGATTGGCCCCATTGCAAGCCTGGATAGCCCGGCAGTGGCCAGCCGCGGCACAGCAGCAGTTCATCGTCGCTGGAGCGGTTTTGGTCGGCACTCTGGCGTGGGCGTACCAGCTCGACCTGATGGCCGCGTGAACGCAAACCCTCGCACAGGCGGCCAAGGGTATTGGCCACCCCGTTGATTTCCGGCGGGAAGGTTTCGGTAATGAGGGTGATGTGAAGCGAGGCTGTCGTCATGACCCACAGTGTCTGCGTGGGCCATGTCGCCATTGTGTCAGGGCGATGATGGATTTATGACTTGGCCACCGCCGGCTGCGCCATCGCCTCGGCGCCTTGCTCCCGCACCCAGAACAACGTCGCCCCGGCCACCGCCGCTGGCATCATCAACAGGTTGACCACCGGCACCAGCAGTACCAAGTAGACAATGCCGCCAAAACTCATGCTCTGCCAGCGTTTCTGACGCAGCCACGCGAGCATTTCGTTCCAGCCCAGCTTGTGGTTGTCGGCCGGGTAGTCGATGTACTGGATCGCCATCATCCACACGCCAAACAGCAGCCACAACGGCGCCGCGATCAGGTTGACCACCGGGATGAACGACAGGATGAACAGGCCGATGGCACGTGGCAGGAAGTAACCCAGCTTGCGCATCTCCCGCGCCAGGGTGCGCGGGATCATGGCAGCCAGCTCACCCCAACTGAACGGCGGGAAGTCGTCGGTGCCACGTACCACGACCTCGACCTTCTCGGCGAGAAACCCGTTGAACGGCGCGGCGATAATATTGGCGAGCATGGTGAAGGTGAAAAACACCATCAGCACCACCAGCACGACAAACAGCGGCCACAACAGGTAATTCAAAAAGCCTAGCCAGTGGGGCAGCGTCGGCATCAAGCTGTCGACCCACAGGCTGAACTGATGGCCGGCGAAATAGATCAACCCGACGAACAGCACCAGGTTGATCGCCAACGGCAACAGCACAAACAGGCGCAGGCCTGGGCTCAACACCAGTTTGAGGCCTTCACGCAGGTATTGCGGGCCGGAAAGAGCAGGGGCGGGCATGGGGTACTCCGAGCAAAATGGCGAACGCGCCGACCTTACCGGCTTTGCACCTGATGTGAAAGCGCGGGCAGGTAGGCGACATCCAGGGTTACAAAGGTGTCGATTAGCTTGATTGCACGCATAGAGAACACCTATGAGCTGGATTGTTATTGCGTATTTCCTTAATCTTGCCCCCCTCGATACGCTGCACCCATTATTTTTCAGGACCTGGCGAGTCAAAGCCTTCCCCAAGTGCTTCGCGGTCCTTTTTTATTCCCGCCGCCCTGTGGTCCGGGCGGTCGGTAGGAGTGAGTCATGTCTGATACCCGTCATTCCCGAGTGATTATTCTCGGTTCCGGCCCTGCCGGTTACAGCGCCGCTGTCTACGCTGCCCGGGCCAATCTCAAGCCGCTGCTGATCACCGGCATGCAGGCGGGCGGTCAGTTGACCACCACTACTGAAGTCGACAACTGGCCGGGCGATGTCCATGGCTTGACTGGCCCGGTGCTCATGGAACGCATGAAAGAGCACGCCGAGCGCTTTGAAACCGAGATCGTCTTCGACCATATCAACCAGGTCGACTTCTCGAAAAAGCCTTACAGACTGACCGGTGACAGCGGTGTGTACACCTGCGATGCACTGATCATTGCCACTGGTGCCAGTGCGCGTTACCTGGGCCTGCCGTCGGAAGAAGCGTTCATGGGCAAGGGTGTTTCCGCCTGCGCCACTTGCGATGGTTTCTTCTACCGCAACAAGCCGGTTGCCGTGGTCGGCGGTGGCAACACTGCCGTGGAAGAGGCGCTGTACCTGGCCAACATCGCCAGCACCGTGACCCTGGTTCACCGCCGCGAGACCTTCCGCGCCGAGAAGATCCTGATCGACAAGCTGCACGCCCGTGTCGCTGAAGGCAAGATCATTCTCAAGCTCAACGCCACCCTGGATGAAGTCCTGGGCGACAACATGGGTGTGACCGGCGCCCGTCTGAAAAACAACGACGGCAGTTTCGACGAGCTGAAAGTCGACGGCGTGTTCATCGCTATCGGCCACACTCCGAACACCTCACTGTTCGAAGGCGTACTGGAAGCCAAGGACGGGTACCTGGTGGTGCAGGGCGGCCGTGAAGGCAATGCAACTGCGACCAACATCGAAGGTATCTTCGCTGCCGGCGACGTGGCAGACCACGTTTACCGCCAGGCCATCACCTCGGCCGGCGCCGGTTGCATGGCGGCCCTGGATGCCGAGCGTTACCTCGACGGTTTGAAGGACGCTTCGTTCTAAACCCGTTGACTCAAAAAAACCGGCGAAAGCCGGTTTTTTTATGCCTGCGATCTAACCTACACCGCTAAACAAGTGTGGGAGCTGGCTTGCCTGCGATAGCGGTGTGATAGTCACCACCGCCATCGCGGGCAAGCCCGGCTCCCACATTGAGCGGGGTTGGTTATTAAATCAGCGGCGAGTCAGAGGCTGTTCAGCAAACTTCACTGCGGCCAGTCCATGGGCAATCAACGCTCGGATATTGCCATGGTCACTGCCCTCAGGCGTCGCCACCACCGACCGGTAATGCTCACCAAACGCCAGCAGTGCTTCCTTATCACTCAACCCTTCCAGCAGCGCCAAACCCAGGGTCTTGCACGACCCTTCATTCTGCCCAGCGGCATTTTCCACACCGCCGTTGATGAAAGCTTGCGGCTGGTAGTCGTAACCCGCCGCGACGAACGCCAAGGTATCGGCAAAGACGTGTTCGCCGCTGTTGAGGCTGGAGCGCAGGGTGTTCAAATCAGTCATGACGCTTTCCTTTGGCGAACGCGGCCTGTTGGTCTGCGTTGGCTTCTTGCTGGTATTGGGCTTTCCACTCGGCGTACGGCATGCCGTACACCACTTCACGGGCGTCATCGAGGCTGACCTCGATCTGGCGTTCGTCGGCCTCGGCCTTGTACCACTTGGACAGGCAGTTGCGGCAGAAGCCGGCGAGGTTCATCAGGTCGATATTCTGCACATCCTTGCGGCTGTCCAGGTGGGCCACCAATCGGCGAAAGGCGGCGGCTTCGAGTTCGAGGCGTTGTTGGTCGTTCATAGGGCTCACTTAGTATCAGCGGCTGGCGGCCAGAGTGATCGAAACCGACTCGGCAAAGCGCAGCGCGTGGGGCTTGTCCACTTCGACTTCGGCGTATAGCACCGATTCGTTGCTCATCACCAGGTCCAGCAGTTCCTGGGTCAGGCGCTCCAGCAGGGCAAAGCGATTGCCTTCGACGTGAGCGATGATGGCCTTGGTGATGGTGCGGTAGTTCAGGGCGTGGTCGATGTCGTTGTCACGCACGGCTTCCTGGGCGGCATACAGGATGGTCAGGTTGATCAGCACATCCTGCTTGTTGAGGATTTCGTCCTCGTTGATGCCGATAAAGGTGCGCAGGCACAGGTCCTTGACCCGGATACGCGCCATGCCTGGTTGAAGTTGTGGCATTGCTACTTGCTCCGTCCAATCAGTTGCAGGAACTCCATGCGGGTGGTGTTCGACTCGCGAAAGGCGCCGAGCATCACCGAGGTGTTCATGGTTGAATTCTGTTTCTCCACGCCGCGCATCATCATGCACATGTGCTTGGCTTCGATCACCACCGCCACGCCGGCGGCCTGGGTCACATCCTGGATGGCGTCGGCGATTTGCCGCGTGAGGTTCTCCTGGATCTGCAGGCGCCGGGCGAACATGTCGACAATGCGCGCCAGTTTTGACAGGCCCAGCACCTTGCCGGTCGGAATATAGGCCACATGGGCCTTGCCGATGAAGGGCAGCAAGTGATGCTCGCACAACGAGTACAACTCGATGTCCTTGAGGATCACCATCTCGTCATTGTCTGACGCGAACAGCGCGCCGTTGACGATTTCCTCCAGATTCTGCTCATAGCCATGACACAGGTACTGCATGGCCTTGGCGGCACGCTTGGGCGTATCGAGCAGGCCCTCGCGCTGCGGGTCTTCGCCCAGGCCCTTGAGGATCTCGCGGTAGTGGTGGGGCAGGGATAAGGTCATACAACATCCTCGTAAACGGCTTACTTGATATGCCGCCCACCGTTGACGGTCAGGGTGGTACCGGTGACATAGGGATTGTCCAGCAGGTAACGCACGCTCTGGTAGATCACCTCGGGCCCGGGTTCGATGCCCAGGGCCGACTTGGCCAGGACCTTGGCGCGATAGGCCGCGTCATCGCCTTCGTTGAACATCACCATCGCCGGTGCGATACCGTTGACCTTGATCAGCGGCGCGAACTGTGCGGCAAACGATAACGTGAGGCTGTCGAGCCCGGCCTTGGTGGCGCAATAGGCGATGTGCTGCTGGCTGCCCTTGCGCACCACGTCATCGCTGATATGCACGATATCGGCGGGTGTCGAACGTTGCAGCAAAGGTGAACAATGCAGGTTGATCAGATACGGCGCAAGCATGTGCACGCTGAACATGTCGATAAAGGCACGGCTTTCGTCGCCCGGGGTTTCGGCGACCCAGGCTGAAGCGTTGTGGATGATCGCTCGCAGGCTTTGAGTATGGGTTTTCACTGCGGCGATGAAAGCCAATACGCCGGCTTCGCTGGAGAAGTCGGCAAACACGCCGATGGCGCCCCGCTCACGCAGTGCCTGCACGCCGGGACGTTCACTGCGGTAGCTGAAAATCACCGATTGGCCTTCATCCAACAGGCGCTGGGCACAATGCAGGCCGACACGCTGGCCGGCACCGGTGATCAGGATCGGAGCGTTGGTTGCATTCATGGGAGGCTCAAGTCGCTGGCAGGCTCAAACTATACCAGCGCCCCGGCCTCCCTGTACTCAAGCGGCGGCTTCAGTGACTTTGCGAGGGGGCGAAGGGTGCAGCCAGTTCGCCAGCAGATGGGTCGACAGCGGTATAAAAAGGTAAACCATTAGCGGGGTCAGGGCTGCGGTGCTGACCAGTACGCGGCTGAACAGGTCCAACTCGCTGAGCAGCGGCCCCAGGCCGAAGTTGAACAGCAACGATACCGGGAAAAAAGCCAACCAGATGGCCACCGCCTGTTTCCAGCGTGGCGGGCGGGCACCCGCTGCGCCGAACCAGCCATCGATACCGCTGACACGGTGTTCCGACGGGTTGGCAAATAGCTCGCTGCCACGGCTCAGCCACGCGCTGCGCGAAGCGGAGAACTCCCATGCGTGCAGGGTTTTTTCATCGGCGAAGCGGAAGATGATCTGGAATTCATCATCATGGGGTGGTGGCGCCAGCACGCCGGAGCCCAGGTAACCGGGGAAGTCAGTCGCCAATTGCTCGCCTTCGCGCAGCCAGGCCATCAGTTCTTCGTAGCGACCTTTGGCCACGCGGCGCGCAACCATCAAGGTGACGGGTGAGGTAGACATCGTATATCTCCAAATCAGCAAGTGCGCCGAGCCGGGTAGGCGGCGCACGAACGAAGCTGCGGGGTGGTGCAGCGACGCAAAAGAACAGGCAAGGATTATTCCGGTTTTGCCCAAATACGCCAGAAACTTCGGATGGATCGCCGTAGATCTTGAATCATGCAGTTCAATCGGCGTTAAATAGGATCCAAATTCATACAAGTTTTTTGACTGCTGATGCCTGAAATCACTGCGCCTCTTCGCGAAACGACACCCGACAGCCACACTGACTGCGAGGGCCTGTTTCCGATTCGTGAAGTGGCAAAACTCACAGGCGTGAACCCGGTAACGCTACGTGCCTGGGAGCGTCGCTACGGTTTGATCCAGCCTGTACGCACCGAAAGTGGGCACAGGCTTTACTCAAGCACCGATATCGAAACCGTGCACCGCATCCTCGACTGGATCGAGCGTGGCGTAGCGGTGAGCAAAGTCGGCAAGCTTTTGGCGCGCGACCCACAGCCCAACGAGCCGGCTACAGCGTCACGCAGCGATACCGAGCTGGAGTGGCGCCAATGGCAGGCGCAACTGCGGCAGGCCATCAGTGCCTTTGATGATCGTGAGCTCGACCGGTTGTACGGCCAGATCTTCAGCGTCTATTCGACGACCGTGGTGTTCCAGGACATTTTGGTACCGCTGTGGCAGCAATTGTTACGTCACCAAGGCCGCTTTGGCCAAGCCAGCGAGTGGCTGTTCTTCGACAATTTCCTGCGCTCGCGCGTCGCACGGTGCCTGCAAATGGCCTGTGCCTCGCCAGTGCCCAGGGTGTTGCTCTCAGCCATTGCCGGAGAGTGCCGTGAGCTGGAGTTGCTGGTGGCGGGCTTGTTGATGTCGAGCGAGAAACTGGCGGTCAAGGTCCTGGGCGTTGGCCAGCCACTGGATGAGTTGACGCTGATCTGCGAGCGCACTCGGCCGCAAGCCCTGGTGCTGTTTTCCAACCATGCCCCTGGCGCAGAGTTGGCGTCACGGCTCAATCGCCTGGCCTTCACCCTCGATTGCCCGTTGTTGCTGGCTGGTGAGGCGTCGGACCTGGCGGAACACAGCCTGGCAGGTTCGTCGATTGGTTGCCTGGGCAATGACGGACGCTGGATGCCGCGCCGCTTGCAGCAACTGCTCAGCGGCCATCTGGAGTCTCAGGCATGAACGTGAGGATGGACCAGGCGATGCTGGTGCAGGATGAACTGGCGTAACCGTTCGATCTCATCAGCATCGCTTTGGCTCAGGCGGTAGGCGAACAGGCCGCGGGCGGTTACCCGCTCCAGCGTACCGCGCAGGGCGATGCGTTCGTAGCCGGAAGGGCTGAACCACAGGGAAAACGTCTTTGGCGGTTTGACCCGGCCACGCACCTCTACCAGCACCCCTTTGAATGACACTTCGTGCACCCACAGCGCGCTGGAGTAGCCCTTGATGTTTTCCAGCGCCACCGGCGTTTCAAGCGCCAGGCGCCACGGGCGGATCATCGGCCCATCTTCAAAAATGCTCGGTACGCCCAAGCGTAAATGCACAGCATGAAACTCATCTTCCACCAAGTGCAACGGGAAGGTGAGTTGCTGGTTGTCGAACTGCGCCTGGATGGTGACCTGGTCGTGAGCCGCTAGCCGCGTGAGCAGATCGCGAATCTGTGCCCCGCCATTAACCGTCAGGCTCGACCATGCATCCCGCAGGTTGAGCTGCGGGTTGTGCTGCATGTCCTGGATAAAATCCAGCTCGTCCTGCGTCAATAGCGTGTCGCGTTGCATTGATCTGGCTCAAGGCTGAGGCATTAAAAAGCCATTATCGCTCTAAAGACCGCATTTTTTACAGTTTGTTAAATCCACTCGTCGCCTTGAGTGCGGCGAGCTCGCTCTTGAGCTCGGCCAACTGAGCTTCCAGTTGGGCGACACGCTGTTGTGCCTTGACTTGAGTGGTGACGTCTTTCTGCACACCGACGAAATAGGTTTGCTTGTCGACCTCGTTGTACACGGTCGAAAGCGATAGCTCGTTCCAGAAAGGCGTGCCGTCCTTGCGGTAGTTACGCAGGATCTCTCGGCAGGTGCCGCCGCTGTCGAGCGCATCACGAATGGCGATCAAGGCCGGTTGGTCGCGGTCGCCCGCCTGCAGGAAGCGGCAGTCCTGATAGAGGATTTCGTCCATCGTGTAGCCAGTCATCCTTTCGAAGGCCGGGTTGACGTAGATCAGTGGTTTTTCCCGGCCTTCGCGCTCGGCAACAACGATTCCGTCGTTGGACGCATTGACGACCATTTGCAGCAGTTTGGCGTTAATCATAGAGCGGTCCATGGCCTGGTTTTGACCTTGCCAGTTTATGGCAAGTCTGGAATGTTGCACGGTGCGCACTGAAATATTGGCACAGGCTGCTAATATCCCACGCTTTCACTCAACTACAGGATCAGATTGATGAAAGTCGCCATCCTCTCCGGCTCGGTCTACGGTACGGCTGAAGAAGTCGCTCGCCACGCGGAAGAAATCCTCAAGGACGCAGGTTTCAACGCCTGGCATAACGCACGTGCCACGCTGGCAGACGTGCAGGCCTTTGCTCCCGATGCATTCCTGGCAGTGACCTCGACCACCGGCATGGGCGAGCTGCCCGACAATCTGCAGCCTCTGTACTCAACCATCCGCGACCAACTGCCCGCCGCCTGGCGCGGCCTGCCGGGAGCGGTCATCGGCCTGGGCGACGCCAGCTATGGCGATACCTTCTGTGGCGGCGGTGAACAAATGCGCGAATTGTTCGCCGAACTGGGCATCCGCGAAGTGCAGCCGATGCTGCGCCTGGACGCCAGCGAAAGCGTCACTCCGGAGGCTGACGCCGAGCCTTGGCTGGCCGATTTGATCACCGCGCTACGCGGTTGAACCCCAGGGAGCGCCGTTATTGACGGCGCTTGTTTGACACGTATTTGTACTATTCTCTTGACTGACTCGCTCAGTCATCAAGCTGGCTGCCAAGGAAACTCCTTGCGCCTCGGCGTCTGACTAGACTGGCTCTCACTTTAGACACCATACGAAGTGCGCCAAGGAGGTCATTGCCATGAGCCTAGCCCCTGCACCATCGCCACAAAACGTCAAAGCCCAGGTCAGCGCCGCCGAATGGCAAACCCGCGTGGACCTCGCGGCCTGCTATCGCCTGGTGGCCATGCACGGCTGGGATGACCTGATCTTCACGCATATTTCGGCCAAGGTGCCGGGCACTGAAGATTTCCTGATCAACCCCTATGGGCTGATGTTCCATGAGATCACCGCGTCGAGCCTGGTCAAGGTTGACCAGGCCGGCAATAAGCAAATGGACAGCCCCTACGAGATCAACCCTGCAGGCTACACCATCCACAGCGCCATCCACGAAGTGCGCCACGACGTGACCTGCGTGCTGCACACCCACACCGCTGCCGGCGTGGCGGTGTGTGCGCAAAAGCAGGGTGTATTGCCCATCAGCCAGCAATCGCTGTTTGTGCTCTCCAGCCTGGGCTATCACGCCTATGAGGGCGTGGCGCTGAATCACGAGGAAAAGGCCCGCCTGCAAGCGGATCTGGGCCCGAACAGTTTCCTGATGCTGCACAACCACGGCCTGCTGACCTGCGCCGGCACCATCGCCGACACCTTCCTGATGATGTTCACCTTCCAGCGCGCCTGCGAGATTCAGGTACTGGCCCAAAGCGGCGGCACTGAGTTGATCGCCATCGAGCCGCAGATTCTCGCCGGTGCCAAGGCGATGGTGGCAGCTGTCACAAAAAGCGCCCAAGGTATGGGCGGTGCTCTGGCCTGGCCGGCACTGCTGCGCAAATTGGATAATCAGGACCCCGGGTATAAAAGCTGATGCCACTCGCCGAGATACCGCTCAGAGCCTGGCGCAAGCGCGGCCAGGACTTCGTCTTTCGTGGCCACACCGTGCGCTATTGGGTGGCCGGGCAGGGCGAGCCGTTGCTGCTGATTCATGGTTTCCCCACGGCCAGTTGGGACTGGCACTACCTGTGGCAACCCCTGGCCCAGCGCAACCTGGTGATTGCCTGCGACATGCTCGGCTTTGGCGACTCGGCCAAACCTTTGGACCACGACTATTGCCTGTTGGAACAGGCCGATCTGCAACAGGCGTTGCTTGAGCACCTGCGCGTAGAGCAGCCGGTGCATGTGTTGGCTCATGACTACGGCGACAGTGTCGCCCAGGAATTATTGGCCCGGCATTACGAGGGGCGGTTCCAGATGGCGAGTTGTGTATTTCTCAACGGCGGGCTGTTTCCGGAAACCCATCGGCCGGCGCTGGTGCAAAAGCTGCTGCTCAGCCCGTTGGGCTGGATGATCGGTCGGGCCTTTGGGCGCAATGCCTTGGCCAGCAGTTTCAACCAGATCTTCGGCCCCCAGACGCGGCCCAGTGAAAGCGTGCTGGATGATTTCTGGAGTTTGATCAGTTGCAACGACGGCCCGCGTATCCTGCACAAACTGATCGCCTACATCCCCCAGCGCCGTCGTCTGCGCGAGCGCTGGCTCACGGCCATGCAGCGAGGCGAAGTACCTTTACGGGTGATCGACGGCGAGGTGGACCCGATTTCCGGGGCTCATATGGTCGAGCGCTATCGCCAACTGGTGCCCCAGCCCGACACGATAAGACTGGCCAATATCGGCCATTACCCCCAGATCGAGGCGCCGGTCCAGGTGCTCAAGCATTACCAGGCGTTTCGTGAGCGCATCAGCCAGCCTTCACCGCGCGCGGCCTATTCCTGAGCCTGCGCATCATCCCGCTGCCTTATCAAGCACCATTCAGCCCTGGCCGTCTTTATTGTGACCAAAGGCTGCTTGCGTGACACTCTGCCTATTCCCATTGTCGCCAGCGGAGTTCGGTATGAGTGAGTCAGTGCAGTTCCAGGATAAGGTGGTGATCGTCACCGGCGCCGGTGGTGGCTTGGGCCAGGCCCATGCGCTGCTGTTCGCCAGGCACGGGGCCAAAGTGCTGGTCAACGACCTGGGGGGGTCAACCCAAGGCGAGGGCGCCAACGCCTCGGCGGCCGACCGGGTGGTGGCGCAGATCCGCGCGGCGGGCGGCATTGCCGAAGCCAACCATGACTCCGTCACCGACGGCGACAAGATCGTACAGAACGCCCTGGATGTCTTCGGCCGGGTCGACGTGGTGGTCAACAACGCCGGCATCCTGCGCGACAAGACCTTCCATAAAATGGATGACAGCGACTGGGACCTGGTTTACCGGGTGCACGTCGAAGGCGCCTACAAAGTCACCCGCGCCGCCTGGCCGCATTTGCGCGAGCAGGGTTATGGCCGGGTGATCTTCACGGCGTCGACGTCCGGTATCTACGGCAACTTCGGCCAGTCCAACTACGGCATGGCCAAGTTGGGCCTGTATGGTTTGACGCGTACCCTGGCGCTGGAAGGGCGTAAGAACAACATCCTGGTCAACGCGATTGCCCCCACCGGTGGCACACGCATGACCGAAGGGCTGATCCCGCCGCAGGTGTTCGAGCGCCTCAAGCCGGAACTGGTCAGCCCACTGGTGGTGTATCTGGGCAGTGACGCCTGTGAGGAAACCGCAGGCTTGTTTGAAGTGGGTGGCGGCTGGATCGGCAAGACACGTTGGGAGCGCAGCCTGGGTGTGGGTTTTGATCCCGAGGCCGGTTTTTCGCCGGAGGATGTGGCCGCGCACTGGCAGCAGATCTGCGATTTCGAAGGGGCTGCGCACCCCAAGGACAATATTGAGGCGCTGAAGGAAATGATGGCCAACTTGCAGAAGTTCAGCCTCTGATCATTGCCGGTAAATCAATGAATCCCACGGGGCGTCGATGACGCCCCGTTTTATTGCAGGCATAAAAAAGGCCGCTGCATAGGCAGCGGCCGAAGTAAGACGTTGGATCAAGGAGCGACAAATCAACGTCAGTGAACACCGGGAACAGACTGATTACAGGATCAATCCGTTATAAATCAGCTTTTCTCCCCAATGCGGGAGCGGGCCGTTTGCCCTGAAAGCCAGGCAAGAATAATCGGTTGTAACAGAATGAGTAATAGCAGTTCGGGACAAGGACTGTTACCAAATCGACAATAATTGCCCGGCACCATCGATGCCTCTGATAAGCCTTCATCCATCGCATGCATGGCCCGGTCCAGCGCCCGGCCAGAGAACCCCGTCATCCTTTCGAGCGACAACACGAATACCTCCTTGGTGCGCTTATCGCCCCTCAAGGGCGGCAGTAGGGTGGAGCCTTCTGTCACTCACCGGGGAAGACGCATGACAAAAACAATAATGCGCGCCATCTTCACGCCACAGGCGCTGGCCACTGCGGTTGCGCTGGGCTGCTGTGCCCAGGCGCAGGCTGTTTCGTTCAACATCGGCGAGATCGAAGGGCAATTCGACTCCTCGCTGTCGGTCGGCGCCAGTTGGGGCATGCGCGATGCCGACAAAAGCCTGGTCGGCACGGTCAATGGCGGGACGGGCCAGGCGTCCACTGGAGATGACGGGCGCCTCAACTTCAAGAAGGGCGAGACCTTCTCCAAGATCTTCAAGGGCCTGCACGACCTTGAGTTGAAGTACGGCGACACCGGGGTATTCGTGCGTGGCAAGTATTGGTACGACTTCGAGCTCAAGGACGAAGACCGCGAGTTCAAGCCCATCAGCGACCACAACCGCAAGGAAGGCGCCAAGTCCAGCGGTGCGCAGATCCTCGATGCCTTCGTCTACCACAACTACTCCCTGGGCGACCTGCCCGGCACCGTGCGCGCCGGCAAGCAGGTGGTCAGTTGGGGCGAAAGTACCTTCATCGGTAACTCCATCAACAGCATCAACCCGATCGACGTGTCGGCGTTCCGCAGGCCCGGTGCCGAGATCAAGGAAGGCTTGATCCCGGTGAACATGCTGTTTGCCTCCCAGAGCCTGACCAATCAACTGACCGTGGAAGGTTTCTATCAACTGGAATGGGACCAGACGGTGCTCGACAACTGCGGCACCTTCTTCGGCGGGGACGTGGCGGCGGATGGCTGCACCAATAACTACACCGTGGGCAGCCCGGCGATCCGACCGCTACAACCGGTGGCGGCTGCCTTTGGCCAAGGGTTTGGCGTGACCAATGAAGGCGTGATCGTGCGGCGTGCCGGTGACCGCGATGCGCGTGACTCCGGCCAGTTCGGCGCGGCCCTGCGTTGGCTGGGTGATGACACTGAATACGGCCTGTACTTCATGAACTACCACAGTCGCACACCGACCGTCGGCACCCTGACCGCCAATACCAACCTGGCCACCATCGGGCGCATCATCAACACCGCCAACGCCCTGGCGCCCGGTTCCGGGGGCGGTTTGGCGCAAAGCACCATGCTCGGCCGCGGCCAGTACTACCTGGATTACCCGGAAGACATCCGCCTGTTCGGCGCCAGTTTCTCCACCACCTTGCCCACGGGCACGGCGTGGACCGGCGAAATCAGCTATCGGCCCAATGCACCGGTGCAGCTCAACACCACCGACCTGACCCTGGCCCTGGTCAACCCCATTGCGGGCCAACTCGCCTCACCCATCCGCAGCAATTTCGGCGATGACAACAAAGGCTATCGCCGCAAGGAAATCACCCAGATCCAGAGCACCATGACCCAGTTCTTCGACCAGGTACTGGGCGCCGAGCGCCTGACCCTGGTGGGCGAAGCCGCGGTGGTGCACGTCGCCGGCCTGGAAGACAAAACCAAACTGCGTTACGGCCGAGACTCGGTGTACGGCGCCTACGGTTTTCAAGGTGACACCGACGGTTTTGTCACCTCCACCTCCTGGGGCTACCGGGCGCGGGCGATCCTTGACTACAACAACGCGATTGCCGGTGTGAACCTCAAGCCCAACCTGTCCTGGTCCCATGACGTCGCGGGCTACGGCCCCAACGGCCTGTTCAACAAAGGCGCCAAGGCCATCAGCGTCGGCGTGGATGCGGACTATCGCAGCACCTACACCGCAAGCCTGAGCTACACCGACTTTTTTGGCGGTGACTACAACACCCTGACCGACCGCGACTTCCTCGCCCTCAGCTTCGGCGTGAACTTCTGATCTGGCTTAAAAGAAGGACAAGACCCTATGCGTAAGATGATTGCAGTGTTGGCCCTGAGCGTATTGGCCGCCAACGTAATGGCGGCGGTATCGCCCGAAGAAGCAGCCAAGCTCGGCACTTCCCTGACCCCGGTCGGCGCCGAAAAAGCCGGCAATGCCGATGGCTCGATCCCCGCCTGGACCGGTGGCATCCCCAAAAACGCCGGCACGGTGGACAGCAAGGGCTTCCTCTCCGACCCCTTCGCTAACGAAAAACCGCTGTTCGTGATCACCGCCGCCACGGTGGACAAGTACAAGGACAAGCTCTCCGACGGCCAGGTGGCGATGTTCAAGCGCTACCCCGAGACCTACAAGATCCCGGTGTACCCCAGCCACCGCACGGTCAACTTGCCGGCGGACATTTACGAGTCGATCAAGCGCAGCGCCGTGAATGTGAAGGCGATCAACGATGGCAACGGCCTGGAGAACTTCACCGGCAACCGTTACTACGCGTTTCCTATCCCCAAGAATGGCGTGGAGGTGCTGTGGAATCACATCACCCGTTACCACGGCGGCAACCTGCGGCGCATCATCACCCAGGCCACGCCCCAGACCAATGGCAGCTACACGCCGATCCGTTTCGAAGAAGAAGTAGCGGTGCCGCAAGCCATCCCGGATATCGACCCGGCCAAGGCCGCCAACGTGCTCAGCTATTTCAAGCAGTCGGTCACCGCGCCGGCGCGGCTGGCGGGCAACGTGCTGCTGGTGCATGAAACCCTCGACCAGGTGAAGGAACCGCGCCTGGCCTGGATCTACAACGCCGGCCAGCGCCGTGTGCGGCGTGCACCGCAGGTGTCTTACGACGGCCCGGGTACCGCCTCCGACGGCCTGCGCACTACCGACAACTTCGACATGTTCTCCGGCGCACCCGACCGTTATGACTGGAAACTGGTGGGCAAGAAGGAGATGTACATCCCTTACAACAGCTACAAGCTCGATTCGCCGAGCCTCAAGTACGACGACATCATCAAGGCCGGCCATATCAACCAGGACCTGACCCGTTACGAGTTGCACCGCGTGTGGGAAGTGGTCGGCACCGTCAAGCCCAGCGAGCGGCACATCTATGCCAAACGCCATATGTTCATCGACGAAGACAGCTGGCAAGTCGCCCTGGTGGACCACTACGACGGCCGCGGCCAACTGTGGCGCGTTGCCGAAGGCCATGCGCAGTTCTATTACGACCACCAGGTGCCGGCCTACACCGTGGAAACCCTGTACGACCTGATTGCAGGGCGCTACATCGCGCTGGGCATGAAGAACGAGGAGAAGAGCAGCTTCGTGTTCGGCTTCGCGGCCAAGGCGGCGGACTACACCCCGGCTGCACTGAGATCGGAGGGCGTTCGCTGATTCCACACCTAAGTGAGGTTGAAAATGTGTGGCTTGCCTGCGATGGCCATAGGTATCTACACAACTTTGGGGCGACGCTGGACCTGTGGCGAGGGAGCTTGCTCCCGTGACGGCCTGACAGCAGACGCATCTCTACCTGACACCCCAGGATCCAAATGTGGGAGCTGGCTTGCCTGCGATGACGGCCTTCCAGCCGACACAGCTATACCGAGTACATATCCATTCCTGCGGTAACGGCCACTTAGGGTTCCGCTTTTA
>JACRYN010000001.1_pt1 | contig 72093 bp, 73 predicted proteins | sample 8023231 | NCBI WGS metagenome assembly JACRYN01 (sample SAMN15756473, study PRJNA655841) | gut metagenome | isolation source: fecal sample D84 from domestic dog with diarrhoea | host: Canis lupus familiaris | place: South Africa: Mmabatho, Mahikeng | collected 2019-09
CTATCTTGGCCAATTTGGAGGGCTGTCAGGAGAGGGTGCTGGCCGGACGGTTACGATTGAAGAAACTGTTGGTATATCCATCCCGGCGGCGAGCGTCCCTGGGGTTGTATGGCTGATTGGAACGTGTGAACATACTCTCAATATAGGTAGGGGGGGTATGGTATGGGTCATATGAGATCAAGCAAAGACAATCTTCTTAAGCGTGTAAAGCGAATCGCTGGGCAAGTCCAGGCGATTGAGCGAGCACTCGACTCTGATGATGACTGCTCGAAAACCCTGCTTTTGGTCGCTTCTGCCCGTGGCGCTATCAATGGGCTGATGGATGAAATTATCGAAGACCACGCTCGTGAACACGTTGCGAATCCGACACTCAGCAACGAAGAAAGAGCGAAAGGCGTCGATGAGCTTCTCGAAGCCATTCGCCGCTATTCCAAATAGGATTTGCCCAGATGAGTAATTCGTACACCGACTATTCCCACGACCATATGTTCCTGGGGAAATCACATGAAGAAAACGCCAAGCGAACCTTGTGGGTAGTGGCTCTGACCGTCGTAATGATGGTTGCTGAAATCACCGCAGGTTATCTCACTGGCTCAATGGCGTTGCTTGCTGATGGATTTCACATGGCAACACACGCTGGAGCACTTGGCATAGCCGCAGCTGCTTACGGTTACGCAAAAAGACATGCCTCAAATGCTCGCTACAGTTTTGGAACTGGCAAGGTTGGAGACTTGGGTGGCTTCGCATCTGCTCTGATTTTGGGACTGGTCTCTTTGGGAATTGCCGGAGAGTCGCTATTTCGTCTCTTTCAACCGACTCAAGTGCAATTCGGGACAGCGACTCTTATCGCAATTGTCGGATTAGCAGTGAATGTGGTGAGCGCGCTTTTGCTGTCTGGCGGTCATAATCATCACCATGGGCATGACCACGGCCAAGATGAATCTCACCATGCACATGGTCATGACAATAATCTGCGCTCTGCTTATATTCACGTCATTGCAGATGCACTGACTTCGGTTCTGGCCATCGCAGCACTGCTTGCTGGTCGTTACCTTGGTTGGGTCTGGCTCGACCCTGCAATGGGGATTGTGGGTGCAGTTGTCATCGCACGCTGGGCTTGGTCGTTGATGCGGGTGACTGCGAGTGTATTGCTAGACCAGACAGATGATCATGTCGCTGAAGAGATTCGTGAACTGGTTGAGCGACAGGGAGATGCTTCGATCATAGATCTTCATGTCTGGCAGGTAGGGCCGCAAGCCCGCGCCGCTATTGTGAGTGTTCTAGGCAGCCCAGCAGTGAATGCACAAAACATACGAGAACGGCTTGCGACAGTTCATGAGATCACTCATCTGACAGTTGAGTACCGCACGAAGCCGGGCGCTGTTTCACCCGATCAGGTCGCCGTTCAGGCTTAGCAATGAGCCCGTAGTTCGCATAAGTTCGCCGAGGAATTGACCAATGGCCAAGGACATCGAGAATCCGTGTACTTCTGTCTGCCAGTTGAACAGCGAACTGTGCGTCAGCTGCGGTCGCACCAAGGAAGACATCAGAAAATGGAAACGAATGAAGCGTCCAGAAAAAATGGCCGCTGTACAACGCGCGACCCTGCGTCTGAAAAGCCTGCAAAAAAAGAACTCTCAAACCACTGTAATTTAACTTTTCTACGCTTTCAGCCGAGACAGATGTCCAGATTCGGAAAGGCAAGCTGAGTGGCAACGCCACCCGAACTTAGCACTATCGTGGTCAGATGCGCAGTGCTTGTCAGCAGACGGAGCATGGCGTCATCTCAAATTGTTATTGAGGACAGCGGTACGGGGTTATCCGATTCGGCGCAGGCGCGCCTTTACAGCTTGTTGCTGATCGTCCTTTGCGTATTGCTTGAGAATGAAATCAACATAGCATGTCCCGCTGCATGGCCATGAGCTGGGACCATGCTGTGGCCGAATGGATGAGGTGGGATTAGTTTGCGGGGTATTCAGCAATGACCTGATCTACGCCGGCTTTGGTCAGGCCGATTATTTGGTAGGTCTCATGTACTCCGTCGACTTCCATTCCTGGAGAACCTGCTGGCATTCCAGGAGCAGCGATCCCGAGAAGGTCGTCACGCTTACTCATCGCAATTATTTGCTCAACTGGCACATGACCTTCAACAAACTTCCCGTTGATCATCGCAGTGTGACAAGACGAGAGTCGTGGAGCGACACCTAGATCTTGTTTGACAGCACTCATGTTGGTTTCTACATGATCAATGACGGTGAAGCCATTGGCCTCAAGATGCTGAATCCATTTTTTGCAGCATCCGCAGTTTGCATCTCGATGCACATCGATGGTCAGGGCCTGCGCCGCTTGAGCCGTTGAGCCGATGAACAGCGCAGCGAATGTTGCAATACGCAGAAATCGACTTGAAAGTCGGAAGCTACCTGTCATGAATATTTCCTTTTCCCTTGGAGACGGCGAGATGTTCTACGAAGCAATAGAACCCCACTCAAGCGTTCATGCCGCTGCAAAGGTTACATTGAAGGATCTACTTTAGAGTCGGGGAGCCAACTCCCCGATCATTTGAATTCGTAGGGCTAGTGCTCAAATCGCTCAGAACCACATCCGAATACCAGCTACAAACCGGGCCTCGTTTGTCTTTTCCCCTTCATCGCTGGCTAGGTCAGCCGTCTTACCATATGAGCGATTCCAGCTAACACCAATGTAGGGTGCGAATTGACGAGTAATTTCGTAGCGCAACCGCAGGCCTAGTTCGGTGTTGGCCAATCCAGATCCTATGCCGCGCTGAGGATCATTTTTCCCGTACAAGTTTACTTCGGCGGTCGGCTGCAAGATCAGGCGATTGGTCAACAGGATGTCGTAATCGCCTTCAAACCGAGCTGCGGTTTGACCGTTCTCACCAATATAAGCAGTCGCTTCAGCTTCAAAGTTATAGAGGGCCATGCCCTGAATACCGAGCGCTCCCCATGTTTGAGGTGACCCAGGTTTGAAGTCTTGTCGAATGCCGGTGACGACATCCCACCAAGGACCGATGGCGTGTCCCCACAGAGCCTGAAGTTCAGCGTTCTCGGTTACGCCATTGGTACGTTCGCCTTCCGAACGCAACCATAGGCGATCGACGTCACCGCCGATCCACCCTTTTGCATCCCAAGCCAGCGCACTACCGTTGTCAGCGTCTTGGTACTCAAATTTATCCAGGAGGATGAACGAGTTAATTTTTTTATCGTGCACACCATGGCCTGGTAAGTCTGGAAAAGCGGCGGCCCGGTCAGCGTCGGTAAGTACGGGGATTGGGGTTCGGCTTGTGGTAGTCGCCCCTCCATCCATGCTTTCCATACCGTCCATTTGCCCGTTATCGCTGTGATCCATAGCCCCCATCTTGCTATGGTCCATGGCTCCCATTGAGCCGTGGTCCATCTTGGAGTGATCCATCGCGGCATCTTTCGGTTTGGCGGGTTTGGATTTTTGTGCAGTTGAAGACTTTGCGTCCGCACTTGATGGCATCGCCATCGACGGATCCATCTCTTCAGCGGCTTGAGCCATGAAAAAGAATGCTGGACCGGTAGAGACTGCAAGTGCCATCAGCGTTGGGCGTAAAAACTTACTGGTCATGATCTCAATCTGCCTTTTTGGTTTTTTGGTCATGATCCATCGACTCATGGCTCATCTGGCTATGGTCCATCGCCCCGTGATCTAGCTTCGAATCGTTTGCCGTTGCTGGCTTGTCCGTTGCTGTAACAGGAACAGTGGTTGAATGGTCGCTGCCATTTTCCTCTGCCAGCACCGTGGACGAGAGTCCACCCAGCAGGACAGCGGCAAAGAGGCAACCCACGAGGGAATTACGATTTCGGTATGTGCTCACAGATCGTCTCCTTTACTCATCAACCCGTACTTCACGGAACATGCCCATTTCCATATGGAAAAGCAGGTGACAGTGATATGCCCAACGGCCTAAGGCATCAGCGGTGACTCGATAGCTGCGTTTGGTACCTGGTGGCATATCGATCGTGTGCTTGCGCACCATGAACTTGCCGTTCTCGTCCTCAAGGTCACTCCACATGCCGTGAAGGTGGATGGGGTGTGTCATCATGGTGTCGTTCACCAAGGTGATGCGCAGACGCTCGCCATACTTCAGGCGCAGCGGTTCGGCGTCAGAGAATTTGATGCCGTTGAACGACCACGAAAACTTCTCCATGTGACCGGTCAAATGAAGCTCGATGGTACGATTTGGCTCGCGGCCGTCAGGGTCTTGGAAAGTGCTTTTCAAGTCGGAGTAAGTGAGCACTCGACGACCATTGTTCCGCAAGCCTATGCCCGGATCACTTAGCTTTGGCGTTGGATTCATGGCTTGCATATCAACCAGGGGATTGTTGGTTTCAGAGGCAGGGTGTGTCTGCATTTCTCCACCCATACCACCCATGCCAGCCATCCCTGACATATCACCATTGCCCATCCCAGCCATCTTGCTGTGATCCATGCCCGCCATGTTAGTCATGTCACCGCTGTCCATGCCGGTCATCCCGGTCATGTCACTTTGGTCCATACCGGTCATCTTGCTGTGGTCCATGCCCGCCATGCCCGCCATGCCGGACATGTCACCTGGTGTCTTCTCTGCGCCGCCCATACCAGCCATGCTGCCATGGTCCATACCAGCCATACCGCCCATCCCCATGTCATCCATAGTGACGATTGGACGTGGATCTATAGCAGGTACCTGAGCAACTAGCCCTTCACGAAGAGCGAGGGTTCCGCGTGCATAACCCGTCCGATCCATAGACTGGGCGAAGATGGTGTAAGCCTCTTCACTGGCAGGCTCTACGATCACGTCATACGTTTCAGCTACGGCGATGCGGAATTCGTCAACACTCACTGGGTTGACGTGTTGGCCGTCGGCGGCCACAACGGTCATTTTCAAACCAGGAATGCGGACGTCGAAATAGCTCATCGCCGAGCCGTTGATAAAGCGTAGTCGTAGCTTCTCACCCGGCTTGAAAATACCGGTCCAGTTACCGTTTGGCGCCTGGCCATTCATGAGATAGGTGTAAGTATCTGCGCTGACGTCTCCAAGGTCGGTTGGGCTCATGTTCATTTCAGCCCACATCTTCCTGTCAGCTACTGTAGCTGACCAACCTTGCTTACTGACATCGTCGATAAAATCACCAACGGTGCGTTTATGGTGGTTGTAGTAGCCCGACTGTTTCTTAAGCTTGGCCATGACGCGACTAGGATCTTCATCGGTCCAATCAGTCAACATCACCACATAGTCGCGGTTGTATTGAAAAGGTTCAGGCTCTTTCGAGTCGATAACGATTGGCCCGTAAACCCCTGCCTGCTCCTGTAAGCCCGAGTGGCTGTGGTACCAGTACGTACCATTCTGATGAACCTTGAACTTGTACTCGTACATGCCGTCGGGTGCGATGCCATGGAAACTCAAGCCAGGTACACCGTCCATATTGGCCGGCAGAATGATCCCGTGCCAATGGATTGAGGTGTCTTGGTCCAGGCGGTTTTTTACACGCAGGGTGACTGTCTCTCCTTCGCGCCAACGCAGCAAAGGTCCTGGCAATGATCCATTGATGGTCATGGCTGTTCGCGGCGAGCCGGTAATGTTTACAGGTGTTTCACCAATAAACAGATCAAATTCATTGCCGGTGAGTACGCTCGGCAGACCTGGACTTGTCACCGCCCATACTGGAGTGCGCCAAAGGCCAAAGCCGCCGAGAATGCCACCAGCGGCCAAGCCTTTTACGAATGTCCGTCTAGAGGTTTTGGAATGCATGCCGTTTATTTCCAATCAGTCAAAAGGGAAGCCGTGCGAAACAACCGATCATGAGTTGCCCGGATCAGCTTTGCCCACCGTCACAAAAGACAAACTCTTACGGCAAGCGAGCTCAGAAATTGCCACATTTAAACCACCGCAGTGATTACATTTCTGTCAGCTTGGAGGGCTAGCTATTTAGCAATTCTTGTGATCCATCGCCTTGGCTTTGCTTTCAGCGACGGGATGTTGGGCATTTTGCGTTTGAGCTACTCGGTACGATTCCATCGAATTATTCCTGGCCACTTCCATGCGTGCGAAAGTCCGGTCACCACCCCCTTCAGCCATAGCCAAAGAAGAGACGGTCAGAGCCGCGATGACGAACAAGGTTTTGATAGGGTTCATTTGGGGGGCCTCGGATGATTATTGGTGACCCCTGAATCCACATCAGTCGTTGACTCTAGGGGGTGAGCTTGAGGCTCAATAGGACTATAAGACTCATCCCCTGTCAGGAAGCTTAGGCCAATATTACAGTTGTGTCAGGTTGCGATATTTCTCTTGAGATGCAGAGTGATTAGTCCGTAAGGTCTAAGCTATCCAACGACACATAACCTCCATCCACCATCTAAAATTTACCTGTGCGGCGTTGTAAGTTTCCGGTCACTGCACGATGGCGTGGCGTTTTTTGAGTTTTTCGCTGAAATCATACATCGGCTCGGACGCACTACGTTAAGCACTTGAGTGTTCGATAGGTGGGAATTAAATGGCAGCGTAACTAAAGGTGGCCACCGGTGAGTATTAATTTTGACAAAGCGCTTGGCTCCGCAGAAAGAGCATTACGTTTTCGCAGCCAACGAGCTGAGGTACTTAGCAATAATATCGCTAATGCCGACACTCCTAACTTTAAGGCCAGGGACTTGGACTTTTCTGCTGTACTGGCTAGCCAAACAAAAGGAGGTTTGGCTACTCCGTTCTCTTTAAAAACAACAAACCCAAAACATATTGCCGTAAACGAATTAGTAAGTGATATTCACGGCGGTGCTTTGCTTTACAGTACGCCGAACCAACCTTCCATTGATCAAAATACTGTGGATCAACAGGTCGAGGTCGCAAAGTATACGGAAAATGAAATTCATTTCGAAACCGCCTTTACTAGATTAAATGGAGCATTTAAGGGGCTACTTAAAGCTCTGCGAGGTGAATAATAAACTTTACCCAGCGAGGGAATCAGCGCCTCAGGCGCTGATTTGGGAAGGGAAACCGAGTGCTTCGACAGTTTTACGGACTTGCTCTGGGTTTTCACTGCTTTCAACGCTTACCTTACCTGCTGCGCGATCCACGGAAATCATAGCCTCGCTGTCCAGTGACTGAATTGCTTTGGTGATTTTGCTGACGCAGCTACCGCAACCAATGCCTGATACGTTTAAGACGAACATGGTTATTCCTCTTGTGCTGAGCAGTCTATTTTCACCGCAACAACAAGATCAACGTTGACACCACGGTAAGGTCAAGAGTTATGTATAGCGGGCTGTGAGCATCGGTTACGCTCATTCAATTCGGGTATTCCTCAGCCTCAAAGCATTGAAAACTACAGACGCAGAACTGACGCTCATGGCTAACGCAGCAATCATTGGAGACAGAAGGTGCCCCGTCAGTGGATAGAGCAGGCCTGCGGCGAGGGGAATACCCATTGAGTTGTAAAGGAAGGCGAACCCCAAGTTTTGCCGCATGTTTTTTACCGTTGCAACCGAAAGTGCCCGTGCCCGTAAAATCCCCATCAGGTCGCCTTTTACCAGCGTGAGCTGCGCGCTATTCATCGCGACGTCAGTCCCTGTACCCATGGCAATGCCCACATCTGCTCGCGCCAAGGCCGGTGCGTCGTTGATACCGTCGCCGGCCATGGCAACCTTTCGACCGGATTGCTGGAGGTCCGCCACCAGGCGCTCCTTGTCCTGAGGTTTCACTTCACCATGAACCTCTTCAATACCCATCTCCTTGGCGACAGCACGTGCGGTGGTGAGCCCGTCTCCCGTGGCCATGATGATTTTTACGTTATCAGCCTTAAGCTTGGTGACTGCTTCTTTAGAGGTCGGTTTTATCGGGTCTGAGACCGCTAGTAATCCTGCCAAGACCCCGTCAACTGCTAGATAGATGATGCTGATGCCTTCAAGGCGCAACAACTCTGCACGTTCTTGTAAGACCTTTGTGCTCACGCCGGCAGCTTCCATCAGTGCAGTGTTGCCCAGCTGTACTTTCTTGCCATCAACGAGACCACTCACCCCAATCCCTGAGCCGGACTCAAACGATTCAGGCTTGGTGAGCGCAATATTTTCAGTTCGGGCGTGATCGACGATGGCGTGTGCCAAAGGATGTTCGCTGCCTTGATCAAGGCTAGCGGCCAGTTGAAGCACATCGCGTGGGTTGAAATCTGGTGTGGCCTCCACACTGTGAAATACCGGCCGTCCCTCTGTCAGGGTTCCCGTTTTATCGACAATCAGTGTGTCGATCTTGCAAAGGTTTTCGATGGCACTGGCATCTCTGAACAGCACACCCATACTGGCGGCTTTACCCGTCGAAACCATGATCGACATGGGCGTTGCCAGACCCAGAGCACAGGGACAAGCGATGATAAGCACGGCGACAGCGTTGATCAGGCCGAAGACCCAGCTGGGTTCCGGGCCGAACAGTCCCCAACCTATGAGGGTCAGCAACGCAATCGCGATAACCGCCATCACAAAGTAGCCGGCGATCGAGTCGGCCATTCGTTGCATGGGCGCTTTGGAGCGTTGGGCTAGTGCGACCATTTGTACTATCTGCGACAGCATGGTGTCAGCGCCGACCTTTCGCGCCTCCATCACCAAGCTTCCATGAGTATTAAGCGTGGCACCGATCAGACTATCCCCTGCTCTTTTCATGACCGGCACAGGTTCACCAGTGAGCATGGATTCATCCACCGCACTTTCTCCCTCGAGTACAGAGCCATCAACTGGCACTTTTTCACCAGGTCTGACCCGCAAATGGTCTCCCAAGTGAACATGGGTAAGAGGAATGTCTTCCTCCTGACCATCGGCGTTGATCCTGCGTGCAGTCTTGGGAGATAGGCCAAGAAGGGACTTAATGGCGGCGGAGGTTTGTGACCGTGCTTTGAGCTCAAGAATCTGCCCAAGCAAGGTGAGCGAGATGATGACCGCAGCGGCTTCGAAGTAGACGCCGATGCGTCCATCTTGCATGAAGGTGGTGGGAAAACTTTGGGGAAATAGGGTTGCCGCGACGCTGTAAAGATAGGCTGCGGCAGTACCTAAACCAATCAGAGTCCACATGTTTGGACTGCGATTTCTAACGGATGCTATGCCTCTTACAAAAAAGGGCCAACCTGCCCATAAGGTGACCGGAGTGGCAAGAGCGAACTCGATCCAGTTTTGAACCGAACCATGGAAGATTTGTAATGAGTGACCCGCCATGGCTAGAAGGGCCACCATTACGGTTAAAGGCAGCGACCACCAAAAGCGGCGGGTGAAATCCAGGAGCTCGGGTTTGTCATCGTCATCAAGCGCGGGCATGACGGGCTCTAATGTCATGCCACATTTAGGGCAATTGCCGGGCCCTGGCTGTCTTATTTCCGGGTGCATAGGACAGGTAAACTCAGTGGCTACCTGTAGCGTGGGCTCTATAGCGGCGCTGCTGGGTTCAGCGCTGGGATGATTACCAATGTAGCGTTCTGGATCTGCCCGAAATTTCTCTTGGCATTTCTGGCTACAAAATTGATACGTCTGTCCTTGGTAAGACTCGCCAAATTTACTTGGAGGTATAACCGCCATACCGCACACCGGGTCGCGTAGACCACCGTCATTGGGTGAGGCAGCGTGGGCGGGACCGTGATCGTGGTGGCTCGGTGGAGTGGGCATAGCTATTTCTCTTCCTTGTTGGTTCCTGCCTGATCGCCATGGTCATGTCCGCCATGTCCATGTCCAAAAAAATGCATCAATGGACAGATCAACAGGATGAGGTAGGGCAAATACGGATAAACGTGGGTGAAATGTTCCCGCACCCCGTAAAAGGCACCGATCGCAATGAGCATGATCAGTACAACGCCTGTTTTGCGCCTCCAAAATGGTGGGGAGGTGCTTCCAGCCGGATGCTGATGCTTATCCATGATCTAGACCCCGTGTGTGAGCGTGTTGCTCTGATCTCTGCCTCAGAGCATAGCGAACTCTTGCGTCGACGCGGTTTTAGCGGTCGGTTCAGGCTTACTTCAAGTCAAATTGACCGACCATCCCCGACTGGTAATGACCTGGCACGTTGCAGGCAAATTGAAGTCCAGTTGTGTTGTTGAAGGTCCAGATCAACTCCTTGGTTGCCCCTGGCTCGATCAGCACGCTATTCGGGTCGTTGTGTTCCATTCCAACCATCTTCATGCCTCCCATGCTATGGCCCATGTTGCCCCACATTTTTCCAGTTCCGGTGGGTGTAAGCGTTCCATTCTGGAACATGCTCGCCATTTCTTTTTGGTGCGCCGCGTGAGCAGCGGCTTGGCCGATATTGAACTCGTGCAGCAACGCCCCTTTGTTGTGAAGTACAAAGCGAACCGTTTCACCGGGCTTTACGTCGATGCTTTTAGTTTTGAAGAAAATATCACCCATCTCTACATCAACCGTGCGAGTGACCTCTGAGGCGACTCCAGGCTGACCGATATCCTCTTTCCCATGACCTACGCTGGCCATCGCCGTAGCGCCGAGGAGTAGGGTGATTGCCGCAATAACTGGAGTAATGAGCTTAGTTTTCATGGTGACCTCGAGAGCCAGTGGAAAATACTAGCTATGCTAAAGGGATAGAGCTGAGCGTTAACTGACTTGAACACTACATTTCTGTCAGTTTTCCTGAGAAAACACGGCGCCCAGATGACGCCGTGTCTAGTGGGCGGTTCAGAGAGCCCCGTAGGAGTTATTCGGTTACTGATGGTTCTCAGAAAGCATCAGTTTGTGCTCGCGCTGCATTTGGTTCAAAACGTCATCAACCATGGCGTCGTGTTTTTCCATCCAGGCGAGATGTTCCTGAGGTGACATTGATGCTTTTGGATGATCTAGATGAAGCTGGCCCATGATCTCGCCCAGTATTTTCATATGCTCGGCCATGTGAACATGGCGCTGCCCTTCAGGAGCTTTTTCAGCTTGTACCAAGGTCGCTTCGGCTTTATCGCGCAGGCTTTCCATGCGCTCCATAATCCGATCTGCACCACCTTCAGCCAACGCAGATGCTGAGATGAGTATCGAACTAGCAAAGAATAGGACTTTTAAACGGTTCATGAGGAAGCTCCTTTTTGATTTGTTTTCCGGCTCCTCTAGCTTTCATGGTTAAGAGTCGGTCGAGCACCAGAAAGTACTCATGCTCGAACCCTAGACAGCACTCGCTGACATCTACCTGAAGCCAATATTACTTTTCTGTCAGTTGATGGTTGGCAGAGGCATTTCATTGCAGACTCAGCCTCACAATTATTCGAGAGCCATCCCCATGAGACTTCTGGTTGCGGAAGACGAACCCAAAATAGGTATTTATTTGCAGCAAGGACTCACCGAGGCGGGGTTCAATGTTGATCGTTTTACCAATGGCAAAGACGCGCTTCAGCACGCCTTGAGCGAGGCGTATGACCTGCTGATTCTCGATGTGATGATGCCTGGGCTGGATGGCTGGGAAGTACTTCAGAAAGTGAGAGCATCCGGAAAAAATGTCCCTGTGCTTTTCCTCACGGCGCGAGACCGAGTTGAGGATCGGGTAAAAGGACTTGAGCTGGGGGCTGACGATTACCTGATCAAACCCTTCGCATTTTCTGAATTGCTGGCTCGCGTCAGAACGCTGCTGCGTAGAGGTACCACTGCCCCCTCCCAAACCCATATGAAATTGGCTGATTTGGAGGTGGACCTCCTCAAACGCAGGGTTATCCGCGCAGGCAAACGTATAGATCTAACGGCCAAAGAGTTTGCGTTGCTCGAATTGCTGCTCCGTCGTCGAGGTGAGGTTCTGCCCAAGTCGCTTATTGCTTCCCAGGTCTGGGACATGAACTTTGACAGCGATACTAACGTCATCGAGGTTGCTGTCAGGAGGCTCAGAGCAAAGATTGATGATGATTTTGAGGTCAAGCTTATCCACACCTCTCGAGGCATGGGGTACATGCTGGATGCGCCGGATTCGGGGACGGGGTCGGAATGAAGCGAATGTCCCTGACTACGCGCATGAGCCTGATGTTCATGCTAGCTGTAACGGCTGTGCTCACCGTCGCTGGACTCAGTTTTAACAACCTCAGCCGGCATCATTTCAAGATGCTGGATCAGCAGGCGCTGAACGAAAAGCTTCACTCGACGCAAAGAATTTTGACTGGGTTGAACAGCATTGATCAATTCAGTGATGTTAAGCCTGAGCTGGAGGCACTGCTTGGTGCTCATCGTGATTTGACAGCTCTTATCATCGATGGTGACGGTAAGCTCCTGTTTGCTGACCCAGGTCCGATCGTAGTTCCTGAAGACTTCCGAACGGTCACAAACAGCAATGTCTGGGAGTGGCGAGACCAGGAGCAGATATTTCGAGGCGTGACGGCGCAAGCCATAGTGACGGGGCAGGACAAGCCATTGACAGTGATGTTGATCTTTGATGTTACTCAACATATGGCCTTCTTCGAGACGCTTGAACGATGGTTTTGGATAGGACTGGTGATAAGCGCGCTGGTCAGTGCTGCACTGGGCTGGATGGTAGCGCGTAGTGGACTACGACCTATTCGCCTAGTCACTCAGGTAGCAGCTTCGATGTCAGCTAAATCGCTCAAAGAGCGTATTCCATTAGGTCCCGTTCCCCAAGAGCTCCAGCAGATGGTGCTCTCGTTCAACGCAATGTTATCTAGACTGGACGATGCGTTTGTTCGTTTATCGAACTTCTCTGCGGACATTGCTCACGAATTACGGACACCCGTTAGCAATTTGATGACTCACACTGAAGTGATTTTATCTAGAAAAAGAAATATTGAGGACTACGAGGACAATCTGTACTCAAATCTTGATGACTTGAAACGTATGGGACGTATGATTGATGACATGCTTTTTCTAGCGAAATCAGATAACGGTCTAATTACACATGAAAACAAACCGATTGACCTGGTAGCAGTAGTAGAGAAATTACTCGAGTACTACCGTTTGCTGGCTGATGAGCGAGGGATCGACCTGAAGGTCACAGGCAGGGGTAGCGTCCGAGGTGACGTACTCATGCTCGACAGGGCCATCTCTAATCTGCTCTCAAATGCGCTCCGGTACACCCCCGAAGGAAAGTGTATTACTGTCGATATTCGGCAGAAAGGAACTTCAATATCAGTCTCTGTGGAGAACCCGGGAGAGCCCATTGCGTCCGAGCATCTTGAAAAGCTGTTTGATCGATTTTATCGCGTGGACCCAGCTCGCAGAGAAGGAAGTCCAAGTAATGCAGGGCTAGGTTTATCGATTACTCGATCTATCATTGAAGCGCATGACGGAAAAATATGGTGTACGTCGTTAAACGGAATAACAGCCTTTCATATTGAACTCCCATGTGCTGATGCAAGAAAGGTCTAAGACACCTTGTTCATATGTATGCAGGCAACATGTGGTTAGCTCAATAGGATCGTTTTTGGATGAGAGAAAACTCTTGGAGCGTTCCAAAGAAAGTCGCGTATTTGGCGCCGTATCCGGGCAGATCAGTGCCAAAAACCCGCCCCAAGCTGACTGAAATGTAATCGAACAGTTTGCGTTCATGTGGCATCGTGTACTCGCACTGTGACGTTGGAAATCTTGTGATTCCTCCCTGTCCAGCCGGCCCTAGAACACGGAATTTGCTAGGTATTCGTCAGTGGTTTTAACGAGCGTCAAAAAGTAAAAAACTAGATATTCCCTAAAAACCTAGAACCAACAGCTTTTGCTGTCAGGAGTCTTGCATGTCATTCCTTAAAACTACCACCGTAGCTGTTGCGCTGACTGCGGGTTTGCTTCTGAGTGCAGTTGCTCAGGCGCATCCAAAGCTGGTTTCTTCTACTCCCGCTGAAGGATCGGATGCGGCGGCTCCGTCTAAAATCGAACTGCACTTTTCTGAGAATCTAACGACTCAGTTCTCTGGTGCAAAGCTGATTATGACCGATATGCCTGGTATGCCGAATTCACCTATGGGCGTAAAAGCTAACGTGGCAGGTGGCGGTGATCCGAAGACGATGGTTATTACACCCGCATCGCCATTGACCACGGGTACTTACAAAGTCGAATGGCGTGCCGTTTCCTCGGACACTCACCCGATTACCGGCAACTTTTCTTTCAAAGTGAAATGATTCATGAGCGACTCATTAAATATCGTTGTTCGCTTTGCTCTTTATTTCGACCTGATGCTGTTATTTGGACTGGCAATTTTTGGTCTTTATAGCCTCAGGGGAAAAGAAAGAATATCGGGAACAGTTTTGAATTTTGAGTCGCTTCTTTACAGTACTTCTGCTGTAGGTGTAGCTCTGTCCCTTGCCGCCATGTTGTTACTTGCGAAAGCAATGAGTGGCGTGTCGGGTTTCATGGAGCTACATCACCATATCTTTCAAATGGTTCTCATGGGGACTGACGTCGGTTTGACCTGGATGGTCCGAATAGGGGCGTTGGTGACGGCCATTATTGGCGTTTCCCTGAACAAGCGCTTTCCAACACTGAGTCTTTGGATTGTCACTGTCTGTGGCGCGATTGCGCTAGCGACGCTGGCATGGACAGGGCACGGAGCAATGGACGAGGGGAGCCGTCGCTACTGGCACTTTATTAGCGATATCTTCCATCTTTTGGCCGCAGGCGGTTGGTTGGGTGCGCTAGCGGCATTTGCCCTGCTGCTGCGTTTGAAATCACTGAAAGGTGAGCGAGAAGCACGAATTCTTGCTCGGGTACTGACAGGGTTTGAATCGGCCGGCGCGGTGATTGTAGTGATCATCAGCATTACGGGAGTGGCGAACTACCTATTTATCGTTGGGCCAAATCTCGATGAGGTGATGCTCAGCACTTATGGCGAGTTGCTATTTTTGAAGGTCCTGCTCTTTGCCGGGATGATCGTATTAGCGACGCTCAACCGTTTTCACCTAAGCCCGCTCTTGGAACGTTCTGTTCGAAATGGAGACTATGCTGTCGCGGTCAATGCCTTGCGCCGTAGCATGAAGCTCGAATTTTCAATGGCAGTCATCATTATTTGTCTAGTCGCATGGTTAGGTACTTTAAGCCCGGTCATGGAAATGAGCGCGGCATAGCGGTTGGTGATGGCCGACTAAGGAGTCTCAAGGGTGAATTGTAAGGGCCATTTGCACCGTCTACACTCCAGCTCATGAAACGCTACCTGCGGTTTTGCCTAATTTTCCTGATTAGCTTGGCGCTTCCCCTCAGCGGGATGGCGGGTGTTCAGACATCGATTGAACCATGCCCGATGAAAACCATGGGCATGGCGATGATGGATGGTATGGGGCAAGACTGCTGCCACGACATGAAAAGTCCCACCGAGCATGGCAAACCTTGTAAGCCCGGTCAGGAATGCAAAACTGGCGGCATGTTGCAAGTATCGATCATCAAGCCTCCTATCACCCTGTCCAGTCCTCTCATTCTATCATTCTCCAGCCATTTCCCGCTCGTACAAACCTCTTCAGGGGTATGGCGACCCCCACGTACTTGATTCCTGTACCACACTGAGCCTCATTCCGCGTTAGCGGGATGGCATATCTGCGCGCATGTCTTATGAAGCGCGCGGTGGATCATCACAGGAATCGTGAACATGAACTCCAAGTGCTGTTGCACAGGTTGGTCCTTCCTGGCCGGCCTGGCGGCAAGCGTACTTGCATTGCCGAGCTTCGCTAGCGCATTGACATTCGATGAAGCGCTGCGTCTGGCCGAAAACAATGCACCATCGTTGACCGCACAAGACGCCAAAATTCAAGCAGCCACTAGCGCGGCCATTCCCGCCGGCGAACTACCCGATCCCAAGCTACTGCTGGGCGTGCAGAACTACCCCATTGGTGGACCCGACAGATGGAGCATCGACCAGGACTTCATGACCATGCAAGTGGTCGGGATTAGGCAGGAGATGCCCAACAGCGACAAGCGCAAAGCACGTATCGAGGTCGCGGATGCGGCTGTTGATCGAGCGTCAGCCGAGCGTCGAGTGGCGCGTCTGAACGTCCGACAGTCCACGGCATTAGCCTGGATCAGAAGCTACTCGGTTGAGCGTAAAGATGCGTTGTTCCAGGACTTCTACAAAGAAAACCGTCTTCTGACCGATACCGTCAGAGCTCAGATTGCGGGTGGCCGAGCCCAACCCGCCGATGCGGTGACACCTAAACAGGAAGCTGCTCAACTGGCTGAGCAGCAGGATGATTTAGTTCGTCAACGTGCACAGGCCCGGGCCGCCCTCAAGCGCTGGATTGGCCCTGCCGCCGATGACAAACCGGTAGGCGGTTTGCCTGATTGGCCTATTGAGACCTCAGGTTACTCCCATAAGCTGCAACATCACCCCGAATTAGCGGCTTTTGTGCCGATGACCCGTGAAGCACAAGCCAAGATCCGTGAAGCTGAGGCGGAAAAGCAGTCTGACTGGAGCTGGGAATTCGATTATCAGCACCGAGGCCAACAATTCGGTGACATGGTCAGCGTGCAGTTTTCATGGGATCTCCCGCTGTTCCCTAACTCTCGGCAAAACCCCAAGATTGCGGCCAAGCACGCCGAACTAAACCAGCTTGAGGCTGAGCGCGAAGCCCTGTCACGCGAGCATACCCAGCAACTGGAGGATGAGTTGGCTGACTACGAGCGCCTCAATCGTGCAGTCAGCCGTAATCAGGAAAGCTTGTTGCCGTTGGCTAAAGAAAAGGTCGAACTCACGATGGCCAGCTACCGCTCCGGCAAGGGTGATTTGAGCTCGGTTGTTGCCGCCCGACGCGAACTCATCGAAGCCCGTCTCAAGCAGGTTGACGTTGAAGAGCAACGTGCCCTGACCAGCGCTCGCCTGTATTTCTCTTACGGGGAGTCCGCTCAATGATTTTTAAATTATGGAAAGGGACTTTAATCATCGGCATCTCGATTGCCTTGGGTGTTGCCGGGGGTTACTGGTTAGCCCAACCGCGAATGAGCGGAGTAGCTGGTGTCGTACCGGATCATGAACCCAAAGCCTCTGCCGATCGAAAAGTTCTGTATTGGTATGATCCCATGTACCCACAACAGAAATTCGATAAACCGGGTAAGTCACCCTTCATGGACATGCAGATGATCCCTCAATACGCAGATACCAAGGGGGACAGCGCTGCCATTCGAATTGATCCAAGCCTGACTCAGAACCTTGGTGTGCGACTGGCTAGTGTCAGTCGAGGCGTATTTGCCTCGACACTGAACGTGGTAGGTGTGCTGGCCTTCAACGAACGGGACGTTGCAGTCATTCAGGCCCGTACAGCGGGTTTTGTCGAGCGTGTGTATGCCCACGCACCTGGTGATGTGCTGAAAGCGAATGCCGCCTTGGCAGATATCTTGGTGCCGGAGTGGGCAGCTGCTCAGGAGGAATTTCTCGCCCTCAAGCGTAGTGGCGATGCTGGCTTGCTGACAGCGGCCCGGCAGCGACTGCGGCTAACCGGAATGCCACTTACGTTAATTGCTCAAGTTGAGCGCACTGGCAAAGTTCAATCGAACCTGACGCTGACCAGCCCTATTGGTGGTGTGCTTCAAGAGCTGAGTGTGCGTGAAGGTATGACGGTGGCCGCAGGCGAGACGTTGGCTCGTGTTAATGGTTTGAGCAGTGTCTGGCTGGCCGTGGCTGTACCAGAGGCGGAAGCTGGGTCAATCGTAGTAGGGCAAGCAGCTGAAGCGCGTTTATCCGCATTCCCTGGAGTTGTGCTCAAGGGCGTCGTCAGTGCGATTCTTCCGGAAACCAGTTCGGACAGTCGCACACTTCGCGTTCGAGTTGAGTTACCCAATCCAGATGGCCGACTCAGACCAGGTTTGACCGCACAGGTAAGCCTCAATCGTTCAACGGAGCAAAGTGTTCTGTGGGTGCCGAGCGAGGCCGTCATTCGTACCGGTCGACGTGCGTTGGTCATGCTCTCTGAAGACGCTGGTCGATATCGCCCGGTGGAGGTGCAGCTAGGCCAGGATAACGATGGCAAGACGGCGATATTGAAAGGCTTGGAAGAGGGGCAGAAAGTGGTGACCTCTGGCCAGTTCCTGCTCGACTCGGAGGCCAGTCTCAAGGGCGTTGTCGCAAGCTCATTGGACGTTTCGCCATCTACTATGCCCGTTGGCGCTTTGCATGAGGCCGATGGTCAGATCGTTGAGATCAACGACAAAGAAGTCACGCTCGCCCACGGTCCCTTCAAGACATTGGGTATGCCAGGCATGACGATGACTTTCCCTCTCGCCACTCCTGCTCTGATGAAGGGCCTAAAAACGGGCGACAAGGTTCGGATCGCTGTTAGCCAGACGGACGATGGTCTGCGTGTTGAACGTCTGGAACGCTCTGGGGGCCAGCCATGATTGCGGCCCTTATTCGCTGGTCGGTGGCCAACCGCTTTCTTGTGTTGCTGGCGACGCTGTTCGTCACGGCATGGGGGATCTGGGCGGTTCAAAGTACGCCCATCGATGCATTGCCAGACCTGTCGGATGTTCAGGTAATTATCCGTACACCTTACCCAGGCCAAGCCCCACAGATCGTCGAAAACCAGGTGACCTATCCACTGGCAACCACCATGCTCTCGGTACCTGGGGCCAAGACTGTGCGCGGTTACTCCTTCTTTGGCGACAGCTTCGTTTATGTGCTGTTCGAAGACGGAACTGACTTGTACTGGGCCCGCTCGCGGGTGTTGGAATACCTGAGCCAGATACAAAGCCGCCTACCAGCCAGTGCTAAGCCAGCCTTAGGACCTGATGCCACTGGCGTTGGCTGGATTTTCCAGTACGCGTTGGTTGATCGCAGCGGTGGGCACGATCTGGCGCAACTGCGAGCCCTACAGGACTGGTTTCTCAAATTCGAGCTCAAGACGCTGCCGAACGTTGCGGAAGTTGCCACCGTAGGTGGCATGGTCAAACAGTATCAGGTCCAGCTCGATCCGCTAAAGTTGGCGAACTTGGGTATCACGCAGTCTGAGGTGACCGAGGCGATCGGCAAAGCCAATCAGGAAACCGGTGGAGCCGTGCTGGAAATGGCGGAGACAGAGTTCATCGTACGAGCTTCCGGCTACCTAAAGACGCTCAATGACTTTCGCGCCATCCCGCTCAAACTGGGCGCGGGCAGTGTGCCGGTCACGTTGGGCGATGTTGCCACGATTCAGTTAGGGCCTGAGATGCGTCGAGGCATTACCGAACTCGACGGTGAAGGTGAGACCGTCGGCGGCGTGGTGATTCTGCGCAGCGGGAAGAATGCTCGTGAAACCATTGCGGCGGTCAAAACCAAACTCGACGAGCTGAAAAGCAGTCTGCCGGCGGGGGTTGAAATCGTCACCACCTACGACCGCAGCAAGTTGATTGATCGTGCCGTGGAAAACCTCAGCCACAAGCTGATCGAAGAGTTCATCGTCGTCGCGTTGGTCTGCGGAATCTTTCTCTGGCACCTGCGTTCATCTCTGGTGGCAATCATTTCCCTGCCGGTTGGGGTGCTGATCGCCTTCATCGTGATGCGCTATCAGGGTATCAACGCCAACATCATGTCCCTTGGCGGGATTGCCATCGCCATCGGCGCTATGGTCGACGCTGCCGTGGTGATGATTGAAAATGCCCACAAGAAGGTCGAGGCTTGGCACGTGGCCAATCCTGGGGAGGAACTGAAAGGTGAACGTCATTGGCACGTGATGACTGAAGCGGCTGCCGAGGTAGGACCTGCATTGTTCTTCTGTCTGCTGATCATCACCCTGTCGTTCATTCCGGTGTTCACGCTGGAGGCTCAGGAAGGACGTCTATTCGGTCCATTGGCGTTCACCAAAACCTACGCTATGGCCGCAGCGGCTGGACTGTCGGTAACTCTCGTACCGGTGTTGATGGGGTATTGGATTCGTGGACGAATTCCCAATGAGCAGCAGAATCCGCTAAATCGCTGGTTGATCCGGATCTACGAACCCGCTCTGGACGCCGTATTACATCGACCTAAAATAACGCTGCTGGTTGCGTTGCTAGTCTTTGTCAGCGCGTTGTGGCCGATCTCTCGTCTGGGTGGTGAGTTTCTTCCCCCGCTGGACGAAGGGGACCTGCTCTATATGCCATCAGCTCTGCCTGGATTATCGGCGCAGAAGGCCGCGCAACTGCTTCAACAGACTGACCGTCTGATAAAGACAGTTCCAGAGGTCGAACACGTTTTCGGCAAAGCCGGCCGCGCTGAAACCGCGACTGACCCAGCACCTTTGGAAATGTTCGAAACCACCATCCAATTCAAACCACACGAACAGTGGCGCCCAGGCATGACCCAGGAAAAGCTCGTTGAGGAGCTAGACCAAGCGGTGCGTGTCCCAGGATTGACCAACATCTGGATACCGCCGATTCGTAACCGCATCGACATGCTGGCCACTGGCATAAAAAGCCCTATTGGTGTGAAGGTTGCCGGTACCAACCTGACGGAGATCGATGCCGTCACCCAAGCCATCGAACGTGTTGCCAAGGATGTCTCAGGTGTGAGTTCAGCGTTGGCCGAACGACTGACCGGTGGCCGCTATATTGATGTGGATATCGATCGTAAAGCTGCGGCCCGCTATGGGTTAAATATTGCCGATGTGCAATCGATCGTGGCCGGCGCAATCGGCGGTGAAAACGTCGGGGAGACGATTGAAGGGTTGGCTCGTTTCCCAATTAACGTACGTTACCCTCGTGAGTGGCGGGATTCACTCGGCGCTCTGGAGCAGTTACCTATCTATACCCCTCTAGGCAGCCAGATCACTCTTGGCACCGTTGCGAAGATCAAGGTCAGCGATGGTCCGCCGATGCTTAAGAGTGAGAACGCCCGACCTTCAGGCTGGGTGTATATCGACGTGCGGGGACGGGATATTGCTTCGGTAGTCGCCGATCTACGACGGGTCGTCAGCGAGCAGGTTAAGTTGCAGCCTGGTATGAGCCTGAGCTACGCAGGACAGTTCGAATTTCTCGAAAGGGCCAACGCACGACTCAAGCTGGTGGTGCCTGCCACGCTGTTGATCATCTTCGTGCTGCTTTATTTAACCTTTGCTCGCTTCGATGAGGCCTTGCTGATCATGGCCACTCTGCCATTCGCACTGACTGGTGGGGTATGGTTTCTCTATCTATTGGGATTCAACCTGTCGGTCGCCACTGGTGTCGGCTTTATCGCTTTGGCCGGTGTTTCTGCCGAATTTGGCGTAATTATGCTGCTTTATCTGAAGAACGCCTGGGCTGAGCGTGAAGACCTCGGCGATAGGACCGAGCACGGGCTGATGGCCGCGATTCGTGAAGGCGCTGTCCAGCGCGTTCGGCCCAAAGCCATGACTGTGGCTGTCATCATTGCTGGCTTGTTACCCATTTTGCTGGGCAGCGGGACCGGCAGCGAGGTGATGAGCCGAATTGCGGCACCCATGGTTGGAGGCATGATTACCGCGCCCTTGCTGTCGCTGTTTGTCATTCCGGCAGCCTATCGACTGATGCGTCGCCGGCACCTCTCAGTTGAGCCCATCAATCCTCAAGAAAAAGTCGTATGAAACTGACCCTGATTGCAGTTGCAAACACCGTATTTGCGCTGTCTCTTTCGGCCCACGCGTAGGACATGCCGGGCATGAAAATGTATGAATGGAATGCAAGCTCATTTAATGACAATGGCTAAGTGATTTAACGTTCGACTTTTGCAGAGCGTCGCAGCTCTTTTTTTGAGCCAGCCAATCACGAGCTGATAATAACAATACCCCGTCAGCTGGTCCCTCAAGCTTTACGGAGCTGCCAGTCGTGTTGTCTTTAATTATCACAGTAGGAGTTGCCGTAATGCCCGCTTTGAGGGCCTCCTCGACCTGTTGGCCAACATGCCGGGCGATCACTTTGTCGGTAGCTGCACAGGACAATAAGTCCTGGTAAGTAACATCAACGACGTTCAGATGCCCATTGAAACCCTCACCGTTGCTACGGGTCCGGTCAAAAATCTGGTCAATGGCTTGCCAGAAGGCAGGTGCGCCACCAAGCGCCCCCGCACATTCAGCGAGCTTGGCTTCGTGTAATGCGGTCGGACCGTGCACATCCAGTGGCAGATGATGCCACTGCAGGTTTACATCCTTCTGCTGCTGTATCCAGGTTTTCAACGCAGGTGTGTACGTCTTGCAGTAGGGGCACTCCAGATCCGCGAACTCAGTCACAGTCCAGCGTGCTTTGGAAGGACCAAACAACCACGGGCCTGTGTTGTGCGGGGATGGTATCTCACTTCGAGTGAGGGCTAAGCAGGCCATCGATGTGCCTGCCAAAACGCACCCCAGCATCAACCAATATTTGCGAAGGCCTATCATGCCCGAGCCTCTGCTGGCTTCGATGAAAGCAGCGCTTGTTTACGAAGGGCCTCAAGAAGAGCGTTCTCAGCATTCTCGGGTTGTGGGTGCTGTAGCAGCCAATTGGCTAACACCGCGTGAAGTTGGGACTCGATGTCACGACGATCCACCGCACGAACCAAAACCTGTTGCAGTTGCTCTATCAAAACGGGGGCACACACCTCAAGGGTTTGAAGGGCGTCTTCACCCGGTTGTTCAAGCAGCTGGGTCAGACTTTCTATAAGGTTCTGGGTCAGGGAATTCAATGCTCTCATGCTTGGCGCTCCAAGGCCGTGACTTGCTCGGGGAAAGTAATGATGTGAGGTTCGATACCGCGATAGCGGTCAAGCGTTGCAGCAACTTCAATGGCCGCATCCAGCTCGCTGCAGCCTTTGGCTTGCATGATGTCGAAGCGTTGCTTTTTCTCTTCCGGCTCGGTCATGGCCAGGGCCAGATACAAACTCGGTGGTACCGCCCGGAATAACATTTCCATGCTTTTGGACAACACGACGCCCTCGGTGAATTTGCCGCTTTCTTTACGCGCTGACAGCATCATCGACTTCTGTGCAGGAGTCAGTTCACGAAACCGCGCGATCTTCTCCACCTCATCAGGCGGCATGTTTAAGCACATCCACCACTCGATCATGTTGAGCAGGGCTGAGGCCTCTGGCGGCACGTCGTCAACGTTCTGGGTGGCCATCCAGAACCAGGCGCCGAGCTTTCGCCACATTTTGGTAATCTTGACGGAGTAGGGGGATAGGAGTGGGACCTTCAACTGGATGTGGCCTTCGTCGGTGAAGCAGATCAGCGGACGGCCTTTAAACTGGTCACGCTCGGCAATGTTGTTGACCGTGTTGAGCAGGGAAATATAAGCGATGGCCATCTGTGCGCTATAGCCTTCTCGCGCATAGGTGGCAAGGTCGACAATGGTAATGTCCGCTTCTGGCCATGGGGTGCCAGGACGGTTGAACATGTCGCCTTCGGTGCCCATACAGAACATGGACAAGGCTTCCGCCATCTCCAAGAATCGTGAGCTTCGGGCGTCTGGAATACCGGGCTCGAGTCCCATTTCTCGCAGCGCTTCACGGATATCTTCCGGCAGAACGATACGTTGCTCCGTCACGCATTTTTTCGCTGCATTCAGTATGCATTGGCGGATGGCGCTACGGTCGGCACGAGTAAGACGGGCATCCTCTTTTTCTTCACCACCGGTGATCATCAGCCTGGCCGCAATTTCCATCTCGCCCAGGATGTCGCGTTGTTCATCCTCGGTCTGGCTAGTCAGATGTTCGTCCGACGCCTCAAGATCATCAGCTTGGATAATCTTCACGTTTTGGCTGGGTTCGATGAGCTTCACGGCATCAGCGAATGGCGCGAGGCTGACACCCGATCCAGGTGCAAGTCGAACCCGGTTTACCGTCAAACCCAACTTTTTGGCGAAATCACCGAGTAAGCCGAAGCTGTTGCCAGCCTCCACAATGAATAGACGTGGCCGATAGATGGCGATGATTTGGCTAAGGATGTTTGTCGCGCTGGCCGATTTACCTGAACCCGTAGGCCCGAAAATGAACAAATGCGCGTTCATCTGCCGGTCCAGCTTGTTCAGCGGGTCGAAGGTTATCGGCGCTCCCCCACGGTTAAACAGGGTAATACCCGGGTGCCCGGTTCCGGTCGACCTACCCCAGACGGGGGCCAGGTTCGCAATGTGTTGGGCGAACATCAGTTGTGCGTACCACTCCAGTGCTTTGCGCGCATTGGGGTCGAAGTTGCCGGGTAGCCATCTAAGGTAGGAGTTCAGCGGTGCCACTTCATCCCGAGGTTCCACCGGCTCCATGCCCGCACCCAGCAATGCGCTGCTGAGTTGCAAACTGCGTTCGTGCAGCTGGGCATCATCTTTACCCCGCAGGTAAAACGCTACGCTACCTCTGTACAGCTTGTGCTTGCGCCCGAGCAACTGACGGGCGGTGGCGACGTCTTCGCGTGTCAGGATCGAGGCCTGAGTGTCTCCAACTGCCTTGCGTGAAAGCTGTTCCAGATGCCCTTCGAGAATGTCCTGCGGGGTGATCACGAGAGTGATACAGAGAATGGTGTCCTCTGGCATTTTGTCGAACAGTGCGTTGAGCGCATCACCGCCCTTTCGGGTTTCACCGGTTAAGTGCCCGGTCTTGGGAGCATCCCTCAAGCGGTCAAGCATCACCACCTGATGGGGAAGGCCGTCGAAATACCACAGACCTTTCTCTATATCTGACAGTGGTTCGCGATAAAACAGGTTTTGCGAGAAGTCAGTGCCGCTGGCGAGCGGCAGCTCGCCCTCTGCAGCACCAGGTGCTTGCTTGCACACCAATTCGTAGAAGCGGCGAATATCTGCATCGGCAGGGCCAAGATGATCGGGACGTGGATTGAACCAATGAATCAGCCAATGGCGAATGGCGTGGCCATCCATGCGATGGGTTTTAATGCCGGCGTTCGCCAAGCCGCCCACCAAGCGATCGCAGATGATTTTCAGGTAAGGACCTGGTGCCTGGCCTCGCACATCCGCTTGCGCGCCTTGGGTACGGCGGTAGACAACAACACGGACGCGGCGCTGTTGGCCCCTCCAGGGCAGTTGGCTGACCTTGGTGTCTTCAAACAGCCCGCCTGGTTTGGAGATGGATTCCAGGTGTTGCTTCATCAGCTTCAAATAAAGCTCGGTGAATGCACTGCCTTGTGCGCGTGGTTGAACGTAGTCATGCAGTTGCTGAAGGTAATCGTCCCAGCTGGTTTCGTCCTGGGCATAGAGCTGAACCACCCAGGGTGAGGTTTCAAGCTCGTCGAAGGAGTCCTGGAGGGCGTTTTCCAGGGCGTCGCGGGCCTTGCGTAACCATTCGGGATCCCGACCTTCAGTACCAATCGGTGTCAGCTCAAAAAAGGCAGCACGAGACACGCCGTCTTCCAATAGCATGGCTTTTTCTGCAGGCAGGTAATCTACCCACGGCAGTAGGTCTACGAAGGAGGGGTTGACGTGGTATAGACGGTCAGCATCAGCGGTTGTGGCTGGCTTTTTCTTTGGGTTACGCCAATCGCTCGGCGAGGGAATACCCATGGCAGCAAGGCGTTCGTAGTAACGCTCTGTAGCAGCCTCAAACGTCTCGGTTGCTGGTCCCTGCACATCGTCAGATAACGGCGAACCTGGTGTTACGCCAGGTTCCACACGCTCTGTCGCCCGTCGCGTTTTGAATCGTTCAAAAAAACCCATCAATATGCCTCCGTGCGTTCGCCAGGCATGGCGTATTGCACCCGCTGATACAGCGGAAACACCGTGGTGTAGCCTGGGATCGGTGCCGGGTCTGAACCCGCTAAATGAGGAAAGACGTACATCACCAGGTCGGGATTGGGTAGGCGTTTAAATTGGCTGTAGATCTCGTTTTGTGCGGTACGTGTGAACATGGTGTTGTCTGTTTCCCTCGTCTCCAGAGGCCGACGAAGATCTTGGCGTGCATCGAGCAATTGGCGGCTGCTCGAGCTGCTTGAGCCGCTGGAGCCTTGATCCCAAACGTCCATCATTGTGCGGTCCCCATGGGGGAGCAATTCGTCTTTGTTGGTGGAACAGGCCGAGGCGAGTAGGGCGATGGCCAGGTATGCACCTAGTTTTAAGCCATGATTAGTCAAGCGCAGTCGAAACATGACGGGCTCCTGAGCGATAGTTGACCTTGCGGCCATTGAGTTCGTAATCGATGGTCAGTTGCTGGTCCAGGTGCACAGCTATCTTTGCCCCGGGTTGTACATACACCGCTGCGAAGGCTTGCCCGTAGAGTTTGTTGACCCAGCTGGAGACGTCATTGACGCCCTGGCCAATAATTTTGCCCATGGCTTCACTGCCCGAGCCGCCGACAGAACCGATGGTCCCGGACTGAGGGTTTATAAAAGAGCCGCTGTTTCCATCTGACTTGATGAGGGAGGCAGCACCTGCGCCGGCGGCGGTAATCAGTACCTGCGAGCCAATGTATTGCGAGGCGTTGCTTTTGCGGTCGCCACTGATACAAGGAATGCCATAGGCATCGCTTATCCAGCCCAGGCCACCCTGAATGGTGGTTTGGTTGCCATTGTTCTGATTGTTACTATTTTGACTGCTATTCGTTTCTTCCTGAGGTTGTGGCAGCGTGCGCACAGTGCCGTCATTGAAGACGAACGTCAGGCTTTTGATCTGACCGCGTACGCAAGACAGGGTCCAATCGCCGGAAGCCGTTCCGCTGGCCACCGCGCCGGCGACGTCGGGCAAGTCGATGCCGTTGGCCGTGAGATTGTCCGGCCCGATCAATACCTTGAACGGGTAGGGGTCGTTGACAGTGCCGTCAATGGGCACCCGGCCGATCAGCGCGGACATGGCCACCGAACCCATCAATGTCGAGTTCTGCGGCAAGGTGTAGACCTTGCGCACCTGTTTGCGGGCCTCCTGTGGCGAGATTTCATTCGCAACACTTTGAGCGCCCGTGCGCAGTGCATTTTGTCCTCGGTCCACGGACTCGCCAAAAGAGGTCGGGAAGTTGAAGCCGCTTGCCGTTTGATTTGTCCCTGCAGCGATGGGCTTGCCGTTGACATCGACCGGCGTTGCGTCCTGCGGCTCTATCCAAACAACGTCCGCGCCAGGTCCGCCTTTGAAGCCTTGACCGTCACCTGGCTGAACGCCGAAGCCGATCGGCAAATCAGATCCAGACTCATTGCCACTGCCCGATTTGCTGCTCAGGGTATTGTACTGCTGCTGCAGTGTGTCCAAGAGGGTTTGGCTCTGTTGTTGCGCCTCCTGCTTCATCGTTTGCTGAACGTTCTGCAGTTTGTTATCGACGTTGAGGTCGATGTTCTGCAGGCGTTTTTGCAGCTCGATGTTCTGTTGCTTTAGTTCGTCATTGTTCTTCAAAGCATTGGAGACTTGGTCCTTGAGTTGTCTGCTTTCCACGACAATGGTGCGCAATGTGTCGCTGGGTGTATCTCCGTCAACCCCAAGCTTTTTAGCCTCCTTCGTACTAAGTACAACCGTTTCCGGCGCATGAACCTGTTGGTCGGCACTTTCGCGATTGAATAATTTGACCACTACGTATATCGCCAGGATCGCGAACGGTATGACCAGGTATTTAACAAGTGGATTACTCTTCACGACGGCCTCCCTTCGGATCGATCTGGCTGATGGCGGCCGGCAATAACGATTCGGCTAGACCATGACCACGGGTCACCAAGTAGACCGTCGAGGTGTCGCTGGAATCACCTTTGGCGCCAAGGTAGGGATGCTGAAAAGTCGCGGTGACAAAGTCACCCATCAGGTCACGCGGATCCAATGTGAGGTTTTGGGCGCTTGTGTTACGTAGCTTCACCGCCGTGACCCAATACTCGTCTAACCGCCACGACCCCAACGCAGAGGCTTCGACCGGCAATATCGGCATTAGGGTGGTGAGGTCCAAACCGCGCTTCAGATTGATCTGAGCAATCCCCTCCACGGGCTCAACGGTGCGTAGGGGCGCGTAAAGCATCTGTGCGGCATAGCGCGTCATGACCACCGGAAGAGGGGTCTCACGACGCGGTTTCGGCGCGTCCTCATCCTCCTCGGCTTGAGCGCTGGCTTGGGCCGTGGAAGAAGTTGAATGGTTGCTTGTAGGTTTGGCGTTGACTTGGCCGTAACGCGGGGCGGGACTGTCCCCGGCTACAATTTTAGCCGGCTCGGATGCGACCTGATTTGGTTTCCCTACCGTTGCGATGATATCCACGAGCATGATCTCACCGGAGTTCATGTTCTGCAGCTGTAAGCGAGTCGGTTCAATCGGCTCTTTCGCCAACAGGTAGAGGGCACCACCGGTGCTCTGCACGCGCAGTTTGTCGACGAGGTTACGAGGCAGACCCACCCGTACGTTTTGGTCCACAAAGACAATACGCTCCTGACCCACGATCAAGGGCAGTGCTATAGGGATACGATCCCAGCGCAGGATTTCGACGGCGTTGGCCAACCCGCAGAAGTGAAGGGCTACGAGCCCGATGATCAGTAGGCGGCGTGTCATCATTTGCCTCCTGCTCTGGTCGTTTCTGCGGAGACTTCGATGCGTTGTGGATTACTGCTATAACAGTCCCAGGCCAAGCCGAATGGGTTTTTTTCGGGATCGACGTCGAATCGGATAATTCTTAACGGATAGCGAGCAAATGCCCGCTTTACGCGCTCCCCGCCGTAGTGCTCGTCAGCGGTGATGTCCAGGTTGACGGTCCAGTCATTGATGCTGTGCTGTTCAATATGTTGCTCAGACTTATCGTCGATGCCTCTGCCTGGAATTTCAAATACACCCCGCTCACGTTTGCGCAGTTCCCCGCTATTGCGGCGTAGCTCGAAATCTTTCTGCAAGTAGGCTTTGCAGCTGGGAGTCAGGTAGCTTTCCAAGCGGGTAATGTTGTCCTCGTAGTCGGTTTCACCGTCAACGGGCCAACGGTTCATCTGCTGAAAAATGTACAGACCGAAGGCGTATACCGACTCCGGTGGAATATCCCACCACTTACGGGTGCTACCTGAACGTAGATCTGGAGGTACATGAACAGTTAGGTCACGCGGTGCGCTCTGCCAGCCATAAGCCATGTACAGACCCAGGGCAATGAGAAAACCAATGACCATGCGCAGGCTGTTAATGTGGGCCAGTTGGGCGTCTACTTTTTTACGGTAAGTCATTGAACCTCCGTTCGATGACAGGTCCACGCACCTGTACGAGTAATCAGCAGGGCTTTATTCCAGGTAGGAAAGAACCGCGCGATGTTCAATTGCATCTGGCGGTATAGCCATGTATCAGGTCGGCCGCGTTTCCACCGACGCAAGAAACGACTGGCAAGAAACAGCCCTAGGACAGCACAGAGCATGGCGGCGCCGATGATAAGTGCCCAAATCTGGGTCAATATCGCGGCCGGAATACCGATAACCAGCCCTGCGCCGGTGCTCAACGCCAAGGTGGCCCACATTTCGTCAGCGGTAAGGCCGCCCATGATGACTGGCTGATTGTTCAATCGCACAGGGAGGAAAATCAGGGTCCCATCGTCTGAGAGTTCTGTCATGGCCACGGCTCTTTTAAAGAATATTTGAAGCCTTGGTGACCAGAAAAATGGCGACACCGAGGATGGCGACGCCAACGGCGGCTGTCGCCCCCAGATCTCCCCATTTTTTCTTGCCAAGTTGAATTTCGTGGTAGGTGCCGAAGGCATGCCAAGCAACGCCACTGAAAATGACTGCGCAGATGATGAGGCCAAGCAAAGTAAAACCGTCAAAGGCGTAGTTCTGCATGGTTTGCATCAGGTTAGAGCCTTCCCCCCGGGTAGGAGGCTGAGACTGCGGAAGAGCCGCCATGGCCAGTTGGGGGAGAGCAAGCAACCCGATCAGCATGCGGCCCGGTTTTAAGAATGAAGTCATGGTGTATCTCCCATAGGGTCAACTAAGAACAAATGTGGTGAGGATCATGCAAAGCAGTAGGATGCGGACGAGCGAGGTCGAGGCAATCGTTCGATCAAGGTTGCCAGTGGCCCATCCTCGGTAGCAGCTCCAGATAGCCCAGGCGCCCCACATAAAGATGATGGCTACAGCGACGCCGACGAAAAACAGGTAGCTCGTCGAGGCAGGAAATCCTCCTGCCGCTTGAAACGCAGCAGCCTGAGCGCCGCTCATGCTCATGGCTTGCGTCCTTCGGTCGTGTATTGGCCTGACAGCTCAACAGGATCACGAGGCTGGGCTCGGGTTGGGGTTAGATAGCCCTCCAACCCATGACGAATTCGAGCGATATCACCTGCTAGACGCTGGTAATCGAAGAAGTAACGCTTGCCAGGTTCGTCGGCCACTTGAGCGCTACGACGTGCGGTGTCCTCTAAGGCATTCAACTGGCGGATCATCACGTCCAGGTTGGCCTGTTCGGAGGCTGAAGCAGCGGTCGCATGAGAGACAGGCAGGCCGCATCCAAAAAGTGCGATGAGGCCTGGCAAGGCAAGTCGGCAAGTGAGTGCAGTGAGACGCGGGTACTGGATCACGGCTGGGCTCTAGTCATTCCTGATGCCGTCAGCTTGCCGTGATCAAGCTATGGTCGCCGCAAGAAAACCATATTCAGGACTGTAAGGATTTCTTCTGACGGTACTGACACCATCAATCACAGTGGATAGGGCGTTTGAAGAACAGCAGATACCCGATGGGCAAGGCGAATCCGTAAGCCCAGCCTTGGGCGTTTTGATTGCCAACCTTGACTTCTCCTTTGACCACGGGCTGCACGCTGACCAGCTCCCAGCCTTCGCTGCCTAATTGAGCAAGGCGGTTTTGACGTTCAGAATCTTCCAGAAAACCCTGGGTGTCGGGTTCAGTGGTGGGCTCTTCGGACTTGAACATGAAGAGCTTTTTGGTTCTGACAACGTACTGAAAGGGAGAGAACTCAGTGTGGTATTCAAATTTCTGACGGCCCATGGCGACGTCCTCAATGTGCAGAGCTACCAGGGTTTCAATAATAAGCGCGTGCCAGCAATCTGAAATAGTTTGTTGCTAAGCGCGTGATTTCTGAGGTTGGAGTGCAGAGGTCCGAGCATCGACATAGCGCTGCATGATAGAAAGCACCATTGAGTTCAACGCTAGGATCTTCATCCCTCGCGTCACCGCCACGTACAGCAAATTCAACTCGTCATCTTTACGACTTGATCGATATCGGGTGAAAGCGGATCAGCGCTAAAGTCGTCATACAGGCTGACAAAGTCCCACTCCAGCCCCTTGGCCTTGTGCCCAGTCGTGAGTGTCACGGTGGCGTCGAGCTCGTTATCTACAGAGCGGGAACGTAGGGTTTGGATCCGCTGGGGCAGGTCCGGATAGGCTGTAATGATCTTGATCGATCGCAACATCTCCGTATCCTGGCTTACCTCGGCTATTTCCACGTACTGTGAAAAGTCCCGGTAATCTCTCAACAGCCTGCGGTTCTGCACCTCATGGTTACGGTTGCGGCTGAATAGGTATAAATCTTCCAGATCGCGTAGCGAGTAGCTGTCGATACCGCCGACCCAGAAAATCTTGGGGTTGCTTGCGACCAGCTGCAGGGCGTTCTCGATGACGCCGGTCACGGTACGATGGATAAACGTGCGATGCGGTAGCTCTTCAGGCAGAGCCCGTTTAACCAGGGTATTGCAACCTAACCCCTGCAGCTTTCGTGTCTCACCCTTGTAAAAAAGAATGATGTTGGCCACATGCGCGACGGCAGGGCCGAAGCGAAAGCTTTGGGTCAGGTAGTGACGTTCGGCGTCGGCCATCCAGTCGCTGTTGAGCGCATCTTCTGCGCCGCGGAAGCGATAGATCTGCTGGTGGGGATCGCCGACTGCCACCTTGCGGACCCGTTGTATTTTTACTATGTCGGCAATAACTGGGTTCACGTCTTGACCTTCGTCGAGCAGAATGGCGTTAAATCGTTCGCTCAGGTCGGGCTTGCTTAGCTGATACAGCTTCAAGTAAGCGTCATGGGTGATCGACATTGCTGTGTCCTGCAGATCGATCATCCGGTTCCAGATGGTTTTAGCCACGTTTAAAGCATTGTTCAGGAAACGTTCCTGGGCACTTGTGAGCATTCGTTGCCCCTGGAATCTGGGAAAATGCACACGGCCCAACTCGTCATCGGCGCTGGCCATGAAGTTGTTAAGCGTGCTGAGGACATCCCGCACGAGCTCCCAGTCCTGGGTGTTGATGGCCCTTGCGATGTCCGTCAGGCGTAAGTTATTGGTCTGCTTGGTGGCGTACTGACTGCCATAGACTGCATATGCGAGGCCATGCGCCGTCTTACACACCACGTTTCTGCGTGGAAAGCGGCCCCTGGCAGCGAGCTCGACGGATTTGTTGTAGCAGAGGTAGAGCATTTTCACCGAGGCGTGTTGTGTGGCGTAGCCCACCAGTGTGGTGGTTTTGCCGGTACCGGCAAAAGCCTGAACCAGTAGCTTGTCAGCCGTGGAATGGATGATGGGCTGCTGTTCTTGTGTCCACTGCATGGGCAGCTCCTAAAGGTATTTTTTGAAGCTTGAAACGGTGATGTAAACGGACACACCCAACAGCACGGCGCAGGGCAACAGAATCAAAAGGGGGCTGATGCTGATGGGGATGGCCAGGTAGACCGTCCAGGGCACGATGGTCAGCGGAATGATCGTCCCCCGGGCTTTGTGATACAGGTAACTTGACTCGCGGCCGGAGCCGAATTTTCGTAGATCACGCCGCACCAGGCCATCGACCAAGCCAGTGAACGCCGCCAGTGCGAACAGCGGAATCGTCAACGTCAGAATGACCATTCGCACACAGAAGGTCAGGACTGTGTATAACGCGGCTAAGCCATAGTCCTGGAATTTGATCATCGCCCGACCGAGTTCGTAGCGAAGGTTCAAGGTTCCCGTTTGTTGTGGTGATGTTGAGCGAGCGTACTGTGTCAGTGCATTTATATTGTCCTGCATGCCGGTTTTCACCATCAGCCAGTCATAGACCGTTTGTGCCAGCCAGGTTGCCGTACGCCCCGGTTCTTTGATGACAACGCTGTGCAGCAGATCCTGGGACAGCCAGCCCAGTTCATGTTGGAACATCTGCTGAGCATGTTTCCAGCCGGCATCCGGCCAGAACGTGTACATGCAAAGCCATTCAACGACGATGGCGCCGAGCAAGGAGCCGAACATCACCCCCAAGAAATGAAAAGGGGTAGAGAACAGCATGCCCAGGAAGTTTTTTTGACCTTCCTGCTGTTGCTGGGCTTTTTCCGCGATATCGGCCATGGCTCTGTTCCTTCAAGCCTATGCGGCTTTTCCGTTATTGGCCATCTGGCGGAAGTCGTCTACCAAGTCATCAGGAAGCGACTCACTTAGTGCGTCATATCCCGGTGCTTGCCACCAGTCGCTGCTGGTTCCGGATCCTTTACGCATGCCCTCAACCAAGGCCTGAAGATCCTTGGGCATCACTTCATCGGGATCGCTTGCCGGCAACGGCATACGAATCTTCCACAAATTCCCGCCCTCTATCAGGGCAAAGCATTGCCCCTTGGGTAGGGCAACCACATGCGCCGGTTCGATCATCGGTACGCTGACACTTTGGATCTGATCGTGAGTGTTAGAGGTGAAAGCGGTGTTGCCGTTAATAGCGTCGTTTGCACTGCTTGCTGGTGTACTGGTAAACACCTGGACCTTTGGCAACTGGTTGGTCAGCAGCTCGGCGGTTGCAGTCTCACGTACACGTAACATGAACAGGTTGTTGAAGTTACCGATGACTTGGCCAGCTTTAGCCCGGTTACCGATTTTTGCCTCAATATCGCTCATGGTTTGGGTATAGGCCGTGACCTGCATGCCGGCACCACCGCCTTTGTTGATCATCGGTATGAATTCATCGCCCATCAGTTCGTTGAATTCGTCCGCATGTACGTTAATTGCTACCTTGCCGCCGGTGGCCCCGGGCAAGCCATCATCGATGCCAAACTTATAGATGTGACCCGCAACTGACACCAGGTCGCTGAACATCGAGTTGCCCACCGCTGCAGCTACCTCTGTATCAGATAAAGCGTCCAGGCCGACATAGACCACTGCCCGTTTGCGGATGATCTGCATCCAGTCAAAGATTGGTCGTGGGTCCTCAAGATCCATGTAGTCGGGAGATAGCAGCTCTGCAATCCGGCCTGTGGTCAGTTTTTCCAGCAATGGCAGAAGGCTGGCCACGATCTTGTCGAAATAGGTTTTGTCATAGCGTACGGCTGATCGCAGACCCTCCATCACTGGGTCGGAGATGCGTTGCTGAGTGAGGTACATGTCCAGGGCCACCACGCGTAGCGGTCGATCCTTCATGGCGAAACTGAGGTTCTTACGATCGATCTTTCCTTCCAGCTCAACGATGGTTTGCCAGGCTTTGGGATCATTTTCAGCAAAGTGCTTCTGCGCATACTCAATAAACAGCGCGTCAATGTTTGTCACATGCTTGAGGATCTGTTCATAGTCCGGCCGACGTCCCAGTGCCACGAGGGCGCGCGCGATGATGTTGACGAAACGCCAGGCGAATTCCCGGAATGCCGCGGAATTGCCTTCCCCCGAAAGTTGGCCGGCAATGCGGGTGGCAACCTCCGAGATCCGACCAAACCGGCCGACGGCGTTGTAGCGAGCGGAGTGATCGGGCCAGCCTAGGTGGAACACGTAGAATTCCTCCAGTCGGTTTGCGCGCTTGCATTCGATGTACATGCGCTTCAGGAGGTCTGCGTCGCCTTTAGGATCGAAGACAATCACCACTTCGCGGTCCAGGTCCATTTCTACATTGCGCTGGCTTCGATGAACGGGTTGCACGCGGCGCCCCATATGAACGCGGCGCCGGGGGCTACGGCGGGTACGCCTGATGTCTTGGGTGATAAACAACTCTGCCAAGCGGGTTTTTCCAACACGAGTAGTCCCCAATACAAGGGAGTGTCCAACCCGCTCACCCAGTGGCAGGCTGACATCCGCTTCGTTCGGCTCTATACCGTGTAAGCGCGGTAGCCCCCCGACTGGAGGAAGTGGACGCGCCGGGTTAAATGGCACATCCCACGAGGTAGCCTTTGACAGCAATTTGAGTGGAAAGGGTGCGAACTCCAGACGCTCCTCAATTCTGCGAGCAAAGGTATAGATAGACGTGGGCTCGACATACTCGGCGTACTTTGGGAGGTAAGTCTCCATCAACCGCTGAGTATGTTTTTGGGTCCAGCGAAAGCCTTTACCGATGAATAGCCGCTCATTGCTGACCGGCATGTCTTTGCTGGTCATGGTGTAGTGGGGTAGGCGCCGAATATTGCGCCGGTAACGCAGCACTACCAACGCTTGTTTGAGGCGGACGAACCCTAGACCCAGAAAGCCTGTACCGGCAACCATGCCGAATAAAGGCGTCAGAGCAACCGCCCAGGGCGCGAAAATACAGAGCAACGCCGCAGCGGCACATACGCAAACTGTGTACAGCTCAACAGCAGGGCGTAGTAACGACTCAATGGTGTAGGAGGTGGTCATGGATCACTTCCTATGAGTGAAAGGGGACAATGGCCCCACTGTTTCGAAATGGAAAACGACTGGCTTGCCTGTCTCAGCGATCAGCCCATAGGACTTGGCCAGGCGGTATATGGGGTGGTAGCTGTTAAGGGAGTTGACGTGTCCAGCAATGCGCTCTCGCCAGACTTCTAGTGGCATCGCTGCCTTGCTCAAATTACACGGCACGCACGCGGGCATCATGTTGCTGATGGCGTGGTTCTCTGGCCGCCCCAAAATGATGGCACCGGAGTACTTGCCGTCCACCCTCTCTGGTTCTCGCCATACTGCTTCCATGTGGTCCGCATGCCACCGGTCACCCAACAGCACACCGCAGTATGCGCAATGGCCCGCGAATTTAGCGTGAAGCTCGCAGCGTTGCTTCTTGGTCAGCTTCATGGGGCCGGGATCCTCCTTTCATGCGTGATGATGAATTGGCCAACTCTTGCCTCGCTTGCTCAACTGCCTCGGGCAGTCGTTCTTTTAGCCGCTGACATAGCTCCACCTCGTCACCAGGTACGCGGGCGATGACGGTGCCGCCATAGAGCTTGGCGACATAGGTGACCTGTTCAAAAAGCAGTTGGCCTGCTCGTGGGTCATCTGGTTGCTTGATGACCAAGGTGATGTGCGTAAGAGAGGCCATACCCTGGTTACTGCTGGATCGTTGTGGCAGTGATCAACAGCGGGTAATGCTGGACTCCCAAGCGCTGTGCCAGATCATTTGATGGAGCCGGGACCAACTGTAGATTTCCTGCCCATCGTTGGATTTCGGCAAACCGCTCGGCGCTGGCCACGTTAACCACAAGGCCCACTGCCTGCAGTTGCTGTAACTGATCGCGGCGCTGTGATAACCACTTTCTGGAGCTTTCATCGTCGCCTACAAGAAACAATGGTTGCAGGCCAGGTGCATTGATTACCCGGCCCTGTACCTGCCCGGGTGTCAGTTGGTCAGAGCGCACTGGAAACGAGCCTTGCCCACGCACACCAATATTCTCTGACTGTGCTGACTGCTCAGTAGGTTCTGGAGCCAAGTACTGGTAGTAGGGCAGAGCGGAAACACCCCCTCGGTCTTCAACAACAATCAGCGAGGTGGCATGCACTGCCATGGGGGAGGCCAAAGACAGCAAAACAGGCAGATGCAGCAATCTATTCATGGATTATTCGCCATCAGGTTGATACCGGTGACCCGGCTGAGGTGTTTGGCAAAAGCTCGTCGGTATCGGGCAGCGGGTTCGCCTCCGGCAGGGCGGTGGTACCGACCAGCAGCGGTGATCCAGTCGCCTCCTTTGGCTTTTTGCTCAGCCAGGATCTGGGCCGTAACCGAGAGGTTTTTGTACGGATCCAGCCCTTCGCAGGGATAGCTATAACGGTGGCCGTTGGCACCGATGTTGGTTTGTCCAAGCCCGACGTCGACTCTATTTGGGCCTGCGGTCTGAAGGGCGATCATCAACGCTCTGCAAGCATCGCTGCGTGTCGCAAAGCGATATCCGGCGCCGGCGACATTCAACGTCCAGGGCCAGGGGACGATCTGGCCGCGAAGTCGGGTGCCACTCTCTTGCAGTGCAACGGAGTACAGCACCTCGGACGGAACGCCGGCAGGCAGGGCAATCAACTGATAGGCCGGTGGCGGAACCTCGGCACCGTTAGCAAATGCCGCGGTGAGCAGTAGCCCCCCCGTTAAAGCCGCGCGAATTACAGACGCTGCCATTGTCCATTCACCTCGCGTACCACGGCCGGCAGCTCACCGCCGAGTCCAAGGCCAAGCCATCGACCGGCATCGTGATTCAATGTGATCTGTCGGCTTCTCACGCTGGCCGGTTCGACTCCAGCCAAGATGGCCCAGCGGCGAATTATTTCGTCATCACCTTGACTACCAACGAAGTACAGATCAAAGGACTGTTTCTGGTTTTGTAAGTCTTTGACGCGGTCAATACATGCGTTGCAACTGTCTTGAACAAAAACGGCTAGTCGTCCAGTGCCTTTCACAGCAGTTACCGCTCCCGAGCCTGGAGCAGATGCAGGGTTGGACGATAGTTGGATGACTTTTTCATTGGGGTAAAGACGTGCGAAGGCTTGGTCATAGGCCCTTTGGTACGCCAGTTCCTTATCGATACGCTGTCGCTCGGCTCGCACCTGCAGCTCTGCATAGCGTCGGCGCTCCTCCTCCGACTTCGCTTCGATGCCAAGTGCTGTCAGAGGATCCAGGCCTGGCGAATAGATTCCGCGAGGACCCTCCATCACAGTTTGAAAGCGGGACCATTCTTGGGGGGTTAATCCCCACTCGCGGGCGAGTTCTGTCTGACTGGCTCCTTGAGAAGAGTTGTGAACTTCACTGTTCTGAGTGTTCGAGATCGACGTTGATTGCCCCGAAGCCGCATGACAGACATATGCAAACGCGAAGGTGGCCAAGCCTGCAATGAAACCCAAAACGTAAAGAGCAATGTTCCTGGGCTTCTTTGTTTTCGAGGAAGTGGTAGGGGAGTGCATAAAGGAGGTCCTATTGCGCGACGGTTACGGTTTGAGGTGTTCCGGCCACGTCAAAGCGTGCGGATCTTCCGTCCAGCGCGTTGAGGCGCCAGGCGGTGCCCGCCACAGCGTCACCAGGTCGGATAAGGTAAATTTGATTCAACTGCGTGCTGCCAGGCGGTGCTACGGACAAAAAGCGTTCACCGCCGCGATACTCGATACCGACAACGGTAAAAGGGGGTGTTTGCGGTGTGACAGTGGTGGTAGCGGGCGGTGTTGGCCGCTTTGGTTGGCGGGCAACGGGCTTAGGCTTGGGCTTGAGGGGAACAGCAGTGGTTTGTTTGATGCGTGACTGACTGAGTTCTTGAAGACGGCTATCGAGTGTTTCGACGCTGGCTTTGAGGACTACCAATTCACCAGCAGACGCAGCATTTTGAGAGATTTCTTGCGCAGACTCCGTCGCTTGCTTTGCATACGCTTGTGCGGCATCAATTCGATTCGATAAAGCCTGCTGCCCGGCTCGGAAGTCCTCATTGGTCACCAGGTGGTTGCCGGCTACCGTGTCCAGTCGCTCATCGACTTTGCCCAGCCGCGTCAACAACGCATCGAGCGACTCTTTGTCTGCAGTCGCAGCCAAGCTGTTGCTGAGTTGGGAGAGTTGATGATGCTCATAACCCAGAATGCCTGCCAATAATGCAAGGCACAGACTGAGTATCGCTGTGGTTCGAGTAGGGCGTGGTAGGTTCATGGGCGTCCTCGCGAAAAAGCGAATACACCCTCTCAAACCGGTCTCTTAGGTGCATCAGGAAATAGGTTTTCCAGGACGCATGGTTTTTGAAGTGTCGAGTTGGCCGCTGGTAAATTGGGATCGTTATAAAAAAATGGCCACCCGAAGGTGGCCGTCAAACTATGAAGCAATGAGCTGCCTTGCAAGTGTCATTTCAACTGAATCACCATCTTGGTTCAGCGAGTCGAGACCAGAATCTGGCACATCTCCCGACGTGCTTTGAGCCACGGCGATTTTCTTGGCCATCAACTGCAGGCAAGTAATCTGAGAGCTGCCGGCATAGCCAAAAAAAACCACCCGCACCGGCTGCTTTTGCCCAATCCGCCATGACCGTCGAGCTGCCTGTTGCAAGGTGTACACGTTGTACCCCGTCTGCAGGAACGCAATGGTCGGAAAATCGAGCAAATCCAACCCGGTCTTGACCAGCTCCGGGTTAGTGATCAGTACGTCGACACCTCTGTCTACCTGGTCGAGGATCCAATCCTCGCGCCTGGCGGTATCCACTGACGCCCTCAGGACCGCTACTTTTAAACCAGATTGCTCCAGCAGTCGTTTCAGGCGAGAGGTGGTGTCTCGCGTGCCGCTGTACACGGTATAGGCCAGAACCTTCCGGCCTTTGGCTTTTTCCGTGAGGCAGAGGTCGAGCAGTGCTTTCTCCTTCGGCATTATTTGCTCATCTGCAAAGATCGAGGGGACGAACGCCAAGGTATCTTTGCTACGAGGGTGCTTAACGATCTCCGGTCGAAAGCAGCAGTCAGGCCAAGCCAGCAGCACGTTGAGTACTACCCCTAGCAAGGTAGTGTCTCGACGGGCCAATGCTTGGCGAAGTTCCTGCGTCAGTTTTCCTGCCAATTGCTGATAGGCCGACGCTTGTTCTGCAGACATGCTGATATCGACAAATTCCTCCTGGTACGCCGGCAACACGTTGCCACCGATATCTTTAAGTTTCAGAAACACGGTGAACGGCAACACAAAACGGTGAATGCCTTTAGGGCCGAAGCCTGGGGCTTTCACCGTTCGCACCGAGAGTTTTTTTCCCTTGGCTGTTTTGTGTGACACGTTGTCCCGCTCGGTGTAAATGTCCTTCAATACGCCGTGGTCGCGCATGAATGACATCGCGGCCGGAGCCATACTTCCGCGCGCGTTTGGTTTGTAACCGTCCTCGATCATTCGCCGGGTAAGTATTCGGAACAGGAGGTAGAACAGATCATCGGCATAGCCACCCATGAGGGTGCCTGTCAGCAGCACGGTTTTCCGTGCTTTCGCTGCCAATACACCCATGGCTTGACCCTGGGCCGAGCCACTGTTTTTGTATTCATGTCCTTCATCCACCACCAGCAGGTCGAAATATCCGTCTGGTAGGTAGCGTTTGATGAACTCGGTGGGTTGGAAACCGCCCTCGCCAAAGCCAAACTCAATGTTGGCCATGGCGCGCTCCATGCGTTTGGCTTGGCGGTCGCTGAAGATGAAATTGCCCTGAGCGTCCATCAGGTTGATGAATTCGCTGACGTTGTCGATCAGCATCGAAGCGAGGAAGTCCTCCCCGAAGTCATTCAGCAATCTGTCCGCACGTACTGGACCGATAGTCGGAATCCGACACATCGATTTTAGTATGGTCGCACGACGAGTTCCGTTGTCGGCTTTGCCCGGGCGCATCAGCGTCCAGAGTTGTCCTTGGCAATAAGGGCAGCTGCGACGGCGTTCCTCTCGGTGAAACTCTTCGACAGTCACACGGTTGCCTTCTAAGTCCAACAGAAGGCGTCCGCAGTCGGGGCATCCTGCGAAGTTGTATCCGCCGCTGGCGCGACGTGGCCAACATACCGTACGCCAGTGATACCCCATGCGCATTCGCACGCGTCCGAGAATGAAGAACTCTTTACGGCCATCGTAAGGATCCCCCAGTTGGTCACGTAGCTTGATCAGCTTAACCAGCGTATCGGGTCCATTGAGAACCCACACGCGTGCGTCTGGGATGGTTTCGAGTATCTCCCGTCGCCATTTGTAGACCAGGTGTGGAGGCGAAACCACCAAAGTGCGGCGGTAGCCCGCACTGTGCATGACAGCGGCTACAGCGATGGCCATCATGGTTTTCCCAGTGCCCATTTCTGCATTGATAACGGCTGCCTGCTCGTTGCGGTCTAGCAATAAAGCTGCAACGGCCTGCACTACATCAGCTTGAGCAGGGAACGGCTGGCGTTTGAGTTCGCTCATAACCCGTTGATAGGCTTCGTTGATGCTGCCGGAATAAACCGGTGGGTTAGAGCGATTGAGGGAGTCCAATAATTCATCACCGAATTCGTCGATGAACTCAGTCAGGCCGATGGCCAAGGGCGATACAGAGACTTGGGATAGGTCGTTCATGAGTGTTTCTCCAATAGGAACGAAACAGGGCATGCACGACACCCCGACGGGTATGGTGAATACCCTGCGGGTTGGTTAACGGATGGCCAGGTTGGCGTGGTGGGTCAGTAGTCCGATGGCAGCAACACGGTTGTTGCACTGCGGTCAGCTTCGGTGATGATCCAGAGCCGGGTCTCATCGCCGGCGCATATGTCATAACAGGAGAACAATCGATCCCCGTAGGTCAAAGCCCGTTGGTTACTGCTCCAGTCTTCTTTGGGCAGTTCCCCCCAGTCACCGGAGAAATGCCGTCGCAAGTAAGTGCTTGGATCGAGATGTCCACGCTCAATCAGGTGGTGCACTGACTGGGTCAGCACTAAGCGGCCAGGTTCAAATGTCACTCGTGGTGGTGGGGTCAGTGTTGGCTGTGTCACCACCTCATCAGCCTCATGCGGCGTATCCGCCGATGAACTGATGGTGATCACGCGGCCTTGGTTGGCAGAGCCTGGCGTCATGTCCCATGCCCGAATGATGGGCACGAAACGATCAGTCAGGATCCTTACCTCGGACACGTTGCCGTCCTGGTCTTCGGTGAACTCGGTCTTGCGGACCTTATCTTTGTAGGTATCGCCTTTGAGTACCAATACTCGGCCGGTTTTGGATTTCACTACGCCGGAAATCGCACCGGCAGCCAATGCCAACGCCAAGTGCCAGCGCGACAGCTCCCTCACGGGAGGTCGTGGCTGAGCGCCGCTTTGACCAAAGTGCAGTGTGAAGTCAGGCCACATGCCACGAAGTCTTTTGATTTCTTCGCTGAGCTGTTCAGGTTCAAGGCTGATACGGTAGAAGTGTTCCAGCTCGTTGGATGCCGACAGAACCCTGTAGGGCTCCCATGGCCAACTGGTTGGTAACGCTTCCGCGCTCAATGTGCCGGTACCGATCGCCTGAAGGCGTGCGCGTACGTTTTTGACTTCTTGCGGTCGAGCGAGGTCCTGCCGGCGGATTCGTATACCGAAGATCACTACCTGTTTAAAGGTTGGATCAGCGGCTTTGTAGATCCGCAGTTCAGTAAAGTGATTGCATAGCCAACCACACAGCTCATCGTCCAGCACGTAGTGCGGAACAATCAGCACCAAGACTCCCCCGTACTGCAGCAGTGGTAGCGTCCGTTGATAGAACATCTTCTCCAGGCGCCGACGGCCGTTACCTTGGTACTGAGATGCACCTGCATGGTCAGCGACCAGGTTACCGTAGGGCGGGTTGAGCCAGAGCAAGCCGAAGGCCTGGCGGCTGATCATGGTGTCCATCAAGTCGCTGTGCAGCACGCAATCCAGCAGTGTCTTGCTGTGTTTGGCACGCTCCTGGTCATACTCGACTGCGTAGGTCTCAACGCGGTCACGCCCGAGTGCATGAGCAGCTTCAGCTAAGGCAACGCCTTCGCCTGCACAGGGATCGAAGATCCGCATCTTCCCGCTTGGGGATGGTGCCAACGCTTGTAGGGTGAGTTCCAGCGTCGTTTCGTCAGTGGGGTAGTAGCCATTGCGAGCGAAGTTGCGCGCCAATCGTGGGAACATCAAAGCCATGGTGAGGCTCCTGGATCAATGCTCAAACTGAGCGTGGGTTGAGAGCTGCCCCTGGCGAATGAGCTCGCCTAGGGCTGTTTCGAGAACGTCGAGTTGCAACGACAAACGCCATGCCGCAACAGCACCGGACGTTCCAGGTAACAGCTGCAGCATGTCGTGTTGGGTGAGCAACCCCATTACCTGCTCCTGCCAATGAGGCAGTAGCGGTAATGGACAGGTGTCCTGTATCAAAGGCCAAAGCCGTTGATGAGGTGACTGCCCGTTCTCAAGAAGGGCGTAGGCGAAGTGGTTGGCCCGATCCGGCTGTACGCAGCGTCGGTCAAACAACCAGAGGTGAATCAAGCTGCCGAATAACGTACCGCGCATTTGTCGCGTGGTGCGCTTCTCCAACAGATCGATGTTGGGGAAAACAGGAAGACTTCGGCCATCTACAACGATGTGAAACCGGCTTAGACCATCTTCTGTCGTGCCGAGGGTCAGCCTGGCCAGGAACTCCTGCAGCGCCGTGTCTCGACCCCATGCAGAAAGGAACACCAGGTTGCGTTGTTCGTCACACGCGCAAGCGTCGACGAAAAGATCATTGCACTCCTCGATTGGGAAGAGCGGGGTAGGGCTGGGCATGGGAACCTCCATAATGGAGGGGGAACCCGCCCGGAGGGGCGGTGAGCCCCTCGGGGGTGTTAGCAGTAAGTGTTATTGCTTGGGAAACAGCAGGTTGTCCGATTTGAACGTTTTATCGTTCGGGTCAAACGAGACCGTCTCGTCTTGAAATAGAGGGCTGTGCCCAGTGAGAAAAATTTGCCCCAGGTATTTGGGGCGAAGGGCAACGGCGGCATCGGCTTGTTCTGCCGTCATTTCGAGCTCCTCTACCAAGAAGTCCCAAAGCTCCTCATTCGTCGACACCTCGTTATTGGCGAGCTGATCTTCGATGTTTTCGAGGATTTCTTGGGTCAGGTTATTGAAGATTGGATTCATGTGCTGCTCCTGCTAAGTCGAGGAGCGCCCAGGAGGGAGCCCCTCATGGGTTGTGCCGATTGGCTTGGCGTATCGCGGGCTTCGTCAGGTATTGGAGATATTCCATACCTGCAGTTTGAAGTTGTGTACATAGCCGAGCTCAGAGAGCCGACTGCACTGTTGGCGTAGTTGCTGACGATCAACAGTTGTGTCCAGCCTGACTGTATCGCTTAGAGGCCAGATTGTGCCGAACAACTCAGCATCTGCCTCGAGGTCGTTGGTTCCGCCGGTCGGGGTCATCCCAAACGGGGCATCCTCTTTTGATACCTGTTTATTAGAGGCCGGTACTGCGGGTGGATTATTCCGCTGCACTGGCTTGGAGAGGTTGGAGGAAGACTCTTCATCCATAGGGTCAGGCTCGTTTGGCGAGAGCCTGGCGGCGTCTTCCGGTGTCAGATTGTCCACGTCGTCGAGGCTCATGCTTTCCAGCTTTGCACGGATCTCAACGACCAGGCGACCTGCTGTGGAGTAATACGAAGGACGGATCTCCGTTATCAGAAAGTCGCCTCGGTATTTTCCTTCATCGTACTGATCAAGGAGTGCGTCTTTGATCACGAACTCACCGATAGAGGTCGAGAGCCGTCCGACGTTGAATTCGCCATTGCGGCCACTGATGGTACGGATGGCCAGTTGGCCGGGGATGTTGATCATGGGCAGCTCCACACTGCTACGAATGAAAAAAGCCCGACAGATGTCGGGCTTTGGGTAGTGCTGTGAATGTCGAAGGATTATGGGCAAGAAGTATGAGTTTCTTCCTTGAGTGAGATGTACAGATAGAAAACGCCTGGCGGTGATTCTATGCGGTCAAGTTTTAGGTCCAGCCAGACTCGATCGGTGTTATTGCCGGCAGGCAATAAACGATAGAGGCCGAAATGGATCTGTGTGCTGTCAGGTTGCAAATGCAGTTCTCGATAGGCCTCCAGGACAACATCGCCCAGTCGCTCACTGACAACACTTGCATCCTGTGGGTTTTCAATATGCACCGCTTCCTGCCAGGCCCGGGGTGTTAAAACGACCGGGAGTTTGAGCAGGTCAGACGATACGAGGTTAGTGGTGGTTTGCATGTTTATCTCCAGGTGCGAAAACCACCTGGCCCGGTCGGGAGATGGTTTCCCGATGGGTCTTTATGCTGATTTGGAATCAGCGTGAGAGTCAGCCTATGCTACGTGGCGAGTTAGTAGTATTCGGGGTGGATAAGCTTATCTTCCAACTCCCAGCGAGCCCTTCGATATTCCTTGAGAAGTCCGTACTCCGACAACAGTGGGCTGTTTTCGGGATTGAATTCATCTCGATGGTCCATCTTTGCCAATGTGATAACCCCATCCAGAACTTCTAACCAAAGATCAGAAGTACGGGTGTAGCGCGGGTCATCATCGGGATCGAGTGCCGGGTTGCTCGGAAGTATTTTATCCAGCTCGCTGTAAACACTAGCTTGTGCTGCTAAAAGACCGATCTCGGTCAGCAGCGGCAGTCGTTGTGGGTTCATCATCATGGCTCATCTCCATTGCTCGGAAATCACCAATCCCGAAGGGTGGCGTTCCCTTCGATATGTAAATTGAAGTCACCCAGAGGGCGCTTGACTTCATGCAGCGTCACTTTCAGGTTGCGGATCTAAACGATCGCGGGCCTGCCAATACTCTTGGAGAAGTCCGAACGCCGATAAGGTCGGGCTGATGTCTGGGTTGAAATCATCTTTGTGGTCCATTTCGGCCAACTTAATAACCCCATCCAGAGCATCGAACCATAGGTCCGATGAGAGGAAGTAGTGCGGGTCATCATGAGGGTCAATTGCCACATTAATTGGACGTTGTTTGTCTAAGGCACTGTGAACACGAGCCTGAGCCGCTATTAGACCGATCTCAATCACCAGCGGCAGTCGTTGAGGGTTTATGATCATGGCGAATCTCCAGTCTTCGGAAACTACCAATCCCGAAGGGAGGCGTTCCCTTCGATACGAATATTGAAAGGCGCCCAGGGGGCGCCATGATTTCAATCATGCAGATTGACGTTGTTCAGGTTCAGGTTGTCCTTGGGCGTCATCCGAATCATCTCCAGCAGCACCATCCTGGGCAGGAAGGGGCTCAGCAGAGTCTTTCGGTTTGGCTTCATAGACAGTTACCCCATCCACCTTGATCCAGCCGATAAACAACAGGCGGCCCTTGAGGCTTGCTCCAGGTTGACCTTTTTTATCGCCTTTTTCGTAGGTAAATGCGTCGGTCCAGATATCACCGATTCGGAAGCTCACAAGGACCTTCTTTCCGGCTTCAACGGCTGCTTGGCTGCGACGAATCAGCTTTTCAGCTTCAGCGCCGACCACGTTGCAGTCGATATAGGAATACTCGGCATCATCCATCGAGCCGCGTAGTGCCGCAACGGTAACTGCCATGAATGGCTTACCTTTGCCGCGAGGTTTCACTTCACGGATACGGTTGAGATAACCGATACCAGTGGTGTGAAGGTCGAAGAATTTTGCTTCGTTGGATTGATTAGTGCTCATGGTGATTCTCCAGTTTCGAAATAACAGAAAGCGGAGAAACACTTCGCCCTGGGGGGAAAGTATTCCCCGCGAGGGTGGGTGGAGCTTAAGGTTGTTTAATGCATCAGCTTCATTGCAGCAATCATTACACCGACAGCTGCAGACAACATGACGCCCATGCGAATGGTGAGCTTGACTTCAAGCTGTGAAATCTCAGATTTGAACTCTGCAGCAAGAGCAGTTAAATCTGCCTTGGTAGCCAAACGTGAAAGCATGTCGGTCTCCAAAGCTTCAATAACAGCATTTGCCTTCTGTTCCGGGACGTTAATCGAAATCAATGCCTGGTAGAGAGCCAGTTCAGTTTTCATCAGACCTCCAAAAGTGAGAGGCCTGCCCTGACGGGGTAGGCCCGTCATGGGTGGGAAAGGTGCTTCCATCGACTAAGTCGACTGATCGCGCTACCGGAAGCTATGGCGATCTTGGGAGTGGATCAATGCGGAAAACCGCATCGTAGTCTTGCGGATCCAGACTACTTGGGCATGTTGCTGACGACGTCAGCGATACATGTGCAGATCATGGAAATACGATTGTCGCTTGTCAAGCCCCTACCGTGAAATCTCTGAGGAAACCTTCCCTTTGGGAAGGCTCCCTACAGAGGCGAAGGACGCAGACTTAGCAAGTTGCTGGCACCAACGAGCGTGCAGCTGGCTTCTTACGCGGTTTCCGAGCGGGCTTTTCGACCACTCGAGTGTTAGCCGCGTACCAAAGGTTCAGGTCGACACCTTTACGAGTTATTGCCGGTACATGATCCATCTCACGTACGAGACGCTCAGGTACGCAGGGCGGTGGAAGCAACGGAGCTGCTTTGGTATGGATAGCTGTGGGCGCAGCGCTGGTTTTCTTTACCGCACGGAGAAACTGTCGCGTGATGGTGCCAAGCGCGAAACCGAAGCCATAAGCAAGTTTGGACATGGTGATTCTCCTGCAGGTTGAATGCGGAGAACCCACTGACCCCGTTGGGGAAGTGATTCCCCGCGAGGTGAGTTGCATAAGGTGCTTCCATCGACGATTGTCGACCGACCGCGCTACCAGAAGCTCAGCGGTCTTGGGCGGATCTGACACGAACATCGTGTCGCAGTCTTCAAGATCCTGACTGCCTGGGCATGATGCTGACGACGTCAGCAAAGCACGTCCATATCATCGAAGGGGGGATGGTGATGTGTCAAGCGGAGAGGGATATTTCGCGGAGGGCAAAGAAGGTTCAGGTCGACAGGAGAAGCTACCGAGAGTAGCTGGGTCAACAGTCACTCTCGGATGTAGTAAGTAGCGTCTTTCAGAAAAAAATACCACCTGTGCGGGATGAAGGCGTTGTTGATCCCTGGGCTGTGATCTGAACGTCTTACTTCCAACACCTGGCCGATTATCGTGGCTGAGGCCAGCTAGCATAAGGCACGCATCCGCGCACAAAGGGAGCCCTGCGTTTCGCCGGCGGGCCACCGGCAAGGAAAAGCAGCTACCAATAGGTAGCCTGATCATCCTTTGCAAGATGATCAGGCTACCTATTGTGTGAGCTTTAAAAAGTGTGGGCCACAACACCAGTGTGGCCCTTAGACTACGGTGCTTCGAACCTCAACAGAGCCCTATGTGCCTTTGAACTCGCAATTCACGAGTTAGACGGCTGCGTGTCTGGCTTGAACAGGGAGACACAGGGAGAGCTCTGAACCAGGTCCGCACGCCCTTCCCGGAGCTATGCGTGCTTTGGGGTTGGTGATGAGGCAAGCCGCATCACCGGGCGCTACTGATGACCGCCAGTAGCCAACGGGGTGGAAACGTTGTTGTGATCATTATGTTGATAGGCCGGAGCTTATGCAACCCGGCGCCTTTCAAAGTCGGTCGACTCAGACTAATTGACGGCGACGACCGCACCTTCGGGAACAGGGGACGGAATTGCTATACCGGTCGCCCCAGTTATCTGTGAAATCAGCATTCCTGAACGCTTAAAACCAACGGTCGTTGTCTTTGTCAGGTCTACCAGCACAGAAGGCAAGCCTGACGGTGCAACCCCATCAAAATAAGTATAGGCCGTTCCTGATGAGATGTAAGAACCTACGCCCACAGGTTTCACAAACCACCCAGGTAGGTTGAGCGCAGAATCGCTCGGTACCCCGCTGAAGCCCGGGTTGGCCTGGGCATATTCGGTAGCGGCAGATCGGTACACCAGAAAGCCGCGACCCAGCGAGTCGAGGGTAGCGTAGTCGGATGTACGTTGGTCCTGATGTTGGTTCTCCATGAAAATGCTGGAGGCAATGAGCACAATCATCAAAACGAGCCATTGCATTGTCATGATATGAGCTCCATCCACAGAACGGTGGTTGTTACCACCTACGCGTCAATAACAAAACTATTTCGTGAGGATAATCAATGTTAAGCAAATTCCTACTAAGCCAAGCGCAATGACAGTCCACTTTGCGGCTCGCTTGATGCTCATTGGTTTGCGTTGTGGATTGATTAATTCCATAGTGGCGATCTTTTTTACTAAATAACGACCAGAGGCCGTTGGTTGTAACTTGTAAGTGAACTCGCCGACCTCGAATGCCTCTTTTCCTTCTAGTGCGCGACGCCATAGCACAGTTGAGCATATCCTGCTTCGGGTGCTTAGCCAGGTCTGTAATTCTCCAGCACTATACTCAACGTTATTCTCAAGCGTCTGCACTGCAATAATCCCCATAGACATACTATAAAACGTTTTGGAATTTATAAATGGATGCTTTATTTGAAGCAGCTCCAATAGAAAAGACCTGGCCAGGAAAGTCGAGATGTGGAGAGAAACCATCCACTTGCATTTCTGAAGATGTACCCAGTCTCACTATCCCCAATGCCAAAAGCGCCAGTTAAAGAGCACGACTTCCATGTAGTGTCGCCAAGGGAGCAGGTCACACTTCCTCTGGCAGGCGCCTGGCAGGTGCCCTGGATCAGCTGGAATTCCCACCCACCTGGTCTTTTCCATAAGCCTTGTTCGCAGGACAACGTTATTCCCGCGGCGCTTTTTGCAAGAAGGGTTCGGTCACTGCACTGTTGCCCCTCGGTAGCTATGCCTCCCAGGGACAAATATTCATTTGTCTGAATGCGATCATAGGCCGTTATCTTGCCCGTCGAGGTTATCTTTCCACCCCATAGTTCACCTCCGGTTGAAAAGTTTTTGTCGTTATAAACTTGGACCCAGTTGGGGCTATTTTGATAAATCCCGCCTCCCCATTTTTCGCTGTACCAGCCTGTGTCACCACGTGTTCTGAACCAACCACCTGTGCTGGTATCACCGTTAATGGTTGCAGTAGCGGCATTAACATTGGCTGTGGCGATAACGTTTCGAGCTGTAATGTCGGCGTTAGCTGTTATGTTGCCTGACGCTGTGATATTTCCTGCGTTGTTAATATTGTGGTTGCCCATCGTGATATCAGTATTCATCGTGTTGAATTCTGGATGATTGGGCACAGCGTTTCGATATAGATAGTCATTAGCCAACGCTCCATCCATAAGAAAAAGTGCGCTAGCTGTATGTCCTGGGCCAGGAGCTATAGCATAGTTACTTAGTGCTACCTGCCATCCACCCCGCACGCCCTGGACGATGTTCGGATTGGCAGAAGAGATGAACCCACCAGGTCCTCCGAGATTTTCAGCGATGGTTCGAATACCCATTTCAGGAATCGTCTGCCCACCTGTAGTAACCACAATCACTTCCAGTTGATTGGCGTTGGGTTTCCGGGCGAGGCCGACAATGGTCTGCCCAAAGGCGTTAGTGGGACTGAAACCCGCAGGAAGGTAGTTGGTGTTGACGAGCATCGGAACGGTTATTTGCACCGGTACGGTTGCTGCCGCGTTGGCCAGCACCACGCTGTAGTTATCCTTCAGATATTTGGCCAATGCCTCTGAAATGGTTCTCTGTTGATCAGCCGCAATTCGATAGTCCTGAGAATCCATCTGCTTGATTTGCCATGCGATCGCCAAAGTGACGACAACGGAGAAAACGGCCAATCCGATCGCCATGTCCAAGCTCAAGAAGCCCCGCTGCTTGTTCCTACTGGTCATTCCAGAGACTCCTTGATGATTGGTGAGCGATGTCGTGATCGAGCATCGTGATCTTTCCTGCATGGACTTTCTCTCGGATGCCCGGTCCGTCATCGCCCGTGAACAGCAGACTCTGCAGGGTTAATCGACGACTCCCTTCGTTGCCGCTTGATAAGGACTGGTGAAGAACGGCCACTAGCCCCTTGGAGAGCAGCTCTCGGGCGTTATTGAGTAACGGCTGAGCCAGGGCTGATATACGCTCAATGCCTTGAGTAACGCTGCCTGCATGGCCTGTGCTGATGATGAGATGGCCATTGATCGAGGCTTGAATTACTTGTGCTGCTGTCGAGCTGTCGCGAATTTCTCCCACGAACAGGAAATCGGCTCTTGTGCGCAGCGCTAGAATCAACGCTTCCTCGTATCCCCCCATCCGGCGAGAGACCGGAACTTGAATGCAGCGCCCACTGCCATGCCGACCATTCAAAAACGGTTCTGGAGGATCCTCGACAGCCACACAAATGCCTCCCCAGGCCTCAAGGCGAGCTTTCACCAGTGATGCAGCACTGGAGGTTTTCCCTGTGCCCATTTCCCCACAAATGAATATCAGGCCGCGAACCGTGTCACTCATCAGCGCGTCCTGCAGATAGTCGGGCAGACCCAGCATGTCCAATGGACGGATCTGGACTGAGGATTTGCTTACGACAAACACAGGTTTGCCATTCAAATCCAGCAACTGGGTTACACGAAGGACGACGCCATCTTCAATTAGGGCGAACTCTGGATCCTGGGTTGCCTTGTGCTTTTCCTCGCACTGCGCCCGTAAGCGCTCAAGGTCTGCCCGCCATTCGGCGGGCGCTTCAACCCTTCGTGCCTGCCCAGGGAGACCTTTGGCGTCGGCAAATCCATCGCCGAGGTACAGGTCGACGAATTCAGCATCAGAGATCACGCTCACACTGAATTCCTTAGTACGAAGTCCAAGCGATGGTATTGGCGTCCGAGGAGCAGCTGGTCGCAGCTGCCACCGCAGTGATTTCGCCGGCAATTGCAGTGCCGCCGTTGATCGCCGTAGTTGTCTGTTTGTCCTTGGCCATGTTCGAGGCAAGGGTGATGCAGGCATTTTTCGGAAGGTTGGATTCTGTGATGGTGAAGGTCATGCCGTTGCTCATCACGGTCACTGCGCCGTTCCAGCGGTTGGACAGGGCATTACCGTTGATGCTCATGCCGCCAGTTGCCTCGAGGTTGATCAAAGAAGGCGCTAAGTTGGTGCCTGCCGTGGCGTAACCCGTGGTGCTTTTCAGTCGTTTGGTATTGCTCAGCAACGTGCCGAGATTGCTCTGTTCAATAGTGACGTCCGAGCTGCCGAACGTTCTGTAGCCCATGAACACGATGAAACCAAGTGCCACCGCGATCAGCATCAACCAGAACATCCCGTCTAGGGAGAGAAATCCGCGTTGGTTGTTTGGAGTGTTTGTTGGCATTTCCAGTACCTCATTTAGGTTTGATTTAAAGCGTTGCAGTCACATTGCCGGCCAACTGGAAGATCCCGATCACTACCAGAATCATCATGACCCCCATGGCCATGGAGGACATGCCGATAAGAGATTTGGCGATGGCTTCGACGCGCTGAAGCGTTTGCTCCAGCCACCGGTTGGAAAACCGTTCCATCGACTCAGCGAAGCCTTTGCGGGTGGCGAGCACTTCCAGAAAATGCATCGCCATGGGGTCTGGGAATTGATGACCCGCAAGCTTCAATGCGGTACCGAAGTTTTTGCCGGCGCTCACTCCGTAATGAATGGCGCTCAGGCGCTCTTTCAACCATGGAGAGGCATTGCGTTGAAGAGAGGTCAGCGCATCTAGTTGGTTGATGCCGGAGCGCAGCATCACAGCCATGTTGAGCAGAAAGATCGATCCGTGGAGCGCCTTGTAGACTGACCAAGGCGGGAGCCTCTCTGCTCGGACTCGCAGGACCTGGAGCAGCTTGTTCAACTGCAGCTTCCACGAAGGGCTGGCGGCCGTAATCTGAAGGCCGCAAAACACGGGTAGAGTGATGATCGATATGAGGATGAAGACGATTACAGCTATCAGCGTCACTAGCCCGTAGTGGGTCACGAAATTCGATAGGGCATAGAGGAAGGCCGGCACGCCGGTCCACGCCTCGGGGTTGGAGCGTCGTGTCATGGAGGGCACCATCCACACTGCAATCACATACAGCAACGCCGCCATGACGCTCCACACCACGGAGGGGAAAACGGTGGCGGACGCTACGAGTTTGCTGATCCGCTGACGTACTTCGATGATCCTCACGCAGTCCCGAAATGCCTGCACCAGGTTGCCGGTGTCTTCCCCGGAAGCGATCAAAGAGTTCTCGTCATAGGGAACCCAGCCTTCGCAGGAAATGCTCAGCGATTTCCCACCTTTTACCGATTGCGCGATATCCCTGCAGGCAAGGGACACTGGATGGAGCTTCTGCCCGTTATCGCTGAATGCTCTGGCCACCGTGTGCAGTGCGTCCTCAAGCGACACACCATCCTCAAGGATGCCCATCAGGCTCTCGTAGAACTGGATTCTTTCGTTTTTGCCAAACTGCTTGGCATAGAAGGTCTCTGCCCAACGATTCAGCATCGCTCTGACGTCACTCAGCATGAGCGAGCTCCAGGATTTGCCGGTCAAAGTCCAACGGCCCCACCGTCATTTCGGCGTGGCGGGGGTCTACTAATCCTTGTTTCAGTTTGATGATCGTGTGTGCGGTCTTGGTAATACCGCCCATTTCCTTGACCCAGTGGCGACGTGCCGCACTTGCACCCTGCCCATTGAAAACGCGCATGAACTCAAGGTCGGTGAGCAAAGTTTCCGCAACCACCGTGCGACCGGTGATGCCCAAGCCTTTGCAATGCGGGCATCCCGGTCCTTTGAGGTAGGTCTCATCAATCGCTTCCAAATCGCGCAAGCGCTGCACCAGCGCACTGTTGAGCTGCCCGAGATGCTCGCGTGCGGGGACGCGGCAGTGGGAACACAGCACGGGCAAAAGGGATTGATTGACCACGCTTGTCATCAGTGCAGGATCAGTAACCAGGTGTCGGTCTACACCCATGTCGATCAGTCGTTGAAGAGCTGCTACAGCGTTGTTGGTGTGCAGTGTCGTCAGCACCAGGTGACCAGTCATACCGCCGCGGAAAGCCGCTTGTGCTGATGCAAGGTCCCGGATCTCCCCATACATGAGAATGTCAGGGTCGAGTCGCATGGAATTGGTGATACCGTCATTCCAGGTTTCACCGGCGCCCAGCGGTGACTGATTGGCGAGAAGTGGATATTCAGGTGGATCTTCCATCGTCAGAATGTGTTTTGTTCCACCGCACTCTTCGTGCAAGAGGTTCAGGTTTACCTGCAGCGACTTCGATTTGCCGGAACCGGTGGGTCCAGTGATCAGGTTCACCCCATAAGGCAAGCTGCGGATGCGGCTGAATGCATCAATTTGCTGCGTCAGGAAACCGAGATCACTAAGCGTCATTTTGGTTTTGTCGTCATACAGCAGACGCAAAACCATCAGAGGGCCATCTACGAGCGGCCGAGTGGCGACTCGGGCACCGAACAAACCGAGTTGGTCGACATAGGCGCGTTTTACCCTGGCGTCCTGGCTCACCTGCGGCTGGTAGTGGTCTTTCGCGACATCGCACATGCTGTTGTAGAGGGACGAGCAGAGCTCCATGCCCACCTGGCTCTGGTGCTGCTCTGCCTCCCACAAGAGCCCGTGGATGCGAAAGAAGATTCGAGTGATATCGTGACCTACGACAAAGTGGACGTCGCTGGCATTGCGCCGGTGGGCTTCTCCTAAAAGCTGCACCACCTGGGCCTGGCGCTTCGTCTCAGTCGCCGATAGTGCTTTACCATTTGCATCATCATTGGCGCGGTAGAGTGCCTTGATTGTGCTCATCGAGCAGACCTTGACCTCAAAGTGGTGATTTTCGTGTTCCAGCTGGTCCTCGAATGCCATGACATAGGCATCCGTTTGGTGTTGGGCTGACACATACAAAATCCCATCGCTGGTCAACGCACATAGTTGACGCAGCTCGGGTTTCAGCTCAAACGGTCCACCAGGGGCCGTCAGCAGTGTTTGGTGCGACGTCAGTAGGACTGCAGCAGACTCATCACTGTCAGGCTCTATGACATCTGGTTTTTCAGTCAGGATCGTCATCGAACTTCTCAATCAACGTTGGCCAGGGATCAGCCCAGGCGGCATAGGTGCTGATGGGGTAATGCTGGGGGCTGAATTGTTAACGTTGCTCAAGCTGGCCGGGGGCGTACTGGAAAAGCCGAGGGGGTAGCGCTTACCGCCACGCTCGAGGGTCACGTTTTCGACGGAGAGGATGGCCATGCGATAGCCACCGGGTAACTCCCGAGATGAGGCATCTGCGTCTACTTCAAATCCGCTGCTGTAGAGCAGAGTCGCACGCAGCCGTTTTGCTGAGCCGAATACCGCTTTCACGACAGGCAAGTCAGACTGTGTATCACTGCTGTGCGCCGAGGCTGCAGCCGGCTGTGTGAGGTTTCCTTGAGAAAAAAACACAGTTGACGGCTGCGTCGTCGCACTTTGGTCTTCGCCCTTGATCGATCTTTCGGCCTTGGCCTTCTCGGCTTTGGCATTCAACAAGATCGTCTGGCTTTGAATCTGGGCCAGCTCGCCGACGTTCACCCCAGATAGGGTGTTCTCATCTGCCCAGCTCGATGGTGCCCCTAACGCAAGGATGGAGCACAAAAAGCACAGCGCTTTATTTCGCATATAGGTCACCTATTACTGACCAGACAAGGTGACCGGTCTCATATTTGGTTGTGATTTCGCGCAGCCGTAAGCCCTGACTGGGTGCGCCGGATAATGAGTCCAGCGGCGTAATGCCAGTGGCATAGCTCAGCTCGAATTGCTTCCATTGAGGCGGTGGGGGCGGCGGTGGCGCAGGTTGGCCCGGTATCGCTGGTTGAATGGGCACAACGACCGGCACTTCTTTCAGCACTGGGGTTTGAGTGAAGCTGTGCAGCCAAGACGACAGGTTCGCCAACATCACGATGGCGTCTTTTAGAGGCTCATCACCGGCTGCGGGTAGAGAGATGTCGAATTTCAACGTGGCCGAGTTGCCCTCGTCAAAGAAGGCCGGCCGATCAGAAAAGTGGCCCTGCGTCGCCTGTATCAGTTTGTCGGCCGTGCTATTGCCCGAGCGCTTATAGGAGGACAAAACCTGTGCGCCGTCGCAGACGGCACTCGTGAACTGCCATCCCTGAATGGACAGAGGCAACTGATAAATGACGTTGCTGCAACCCTCCAGGAAATCTGCAACAGATGGACGTTTGGCCCAAGGGTGTTCAAGCGCTTGGGGCGTCTGTTCCATACCGGATTCTTTTTGCAGTCTGGCCAACTCTGCCAGGCGTTGCTGTTCAGCCTGGAAAGCCGCCTCTTTGGCTATTTGGTCCTGATGGCTCTGCCATTGAGCCCACCCGATGATGCCGGCAGCGATCAGCGCGCCAAGAACCGCCAGCTGCACAAGTTCTGGTTTGGATAGCCCAAAGACGAGTGGCCGTAGCCGGTACTCGCGTTTTAGATGCGACGGCTGAAGTAGCTCTGCCACGTCCAGTGGTTGACCGCCCATATCGAACTCTGGGGGCAGGTACTCGTTGTCGAAGTTGATCCCACGACTGCGTTGTTGCGCGACTCGGCGGCGGACCTCAGCACCAGTGCCGATCATGTCGCAGCCAGAGATCACGCCACCTTGATACACAGCAACGAGGGCATATTGGTCAATCTCGCTCTCAGTTTTCCAGGCCGCGATCCATGAGTCCCCCAGCTGTCCAGCCAGGGTGGCCGCGAGCGAGTACATCCCTTTGGTGACCTCCTCGCTGCGCGCTACAAAACCTGCCTGAATAATGGCTGGTGTTCTTCTAATGGCGACAATGTCGAGGTGGTGCTCACGACCGTACTGGCGCGCTTCCTTCATGTGCCCGGTGACACTGCCCAGCGGATGCCAGCGCAGACCGGTGACAAATGATTTTCCACGATACTGGAGTACCTGGACTCGAGCAGAGCGTGCATTTTTTGAGGTTTCCGCAACCATGGCTTACCCCTTGGAACCTGTGCAATGCAGCAGTGGGGTATGGCAAGAGCCCCAAGGCTCGTTGGCAGCAGGTGAAATCACCGCGCTGGGGCTGCCTGTTTCGCTATCAACAACAGGAGTAATCAGCACTACGAGTACGCTGTGCCCTGTGGTGCGGATACGGCTGCCGCCCAAACCGAAGAATCCAGGATCACCTACGCCAGACTTGGTTGCGTTTTCGCTGTTCTCCTCAAAACCAGTCAGTACGAGGGTTTGACCGCTGCGCAATTTGACCTTGGGCGACAGGTTCTTGGTGTCGTAATCCGCTGTCTGGACACTGGAGCCGTTGCTCGTAAAAGTGGTGAAGGTCGGTTTGCTACTCATGCTCAGGGTGATCATCAGCAACATGTTGTCCTGGTCGATGATTCGAGGGAGCAACATCATGTTGAAGCCGCTGGTGATAGTCGCGGGGGTGAGCGAAGTAGACGATCCAACGGAAGCCGTGGTGGTTGTCGAGCTTGATGCGACATAGCTCTTTACGTTGCCGATCTGGATGGGTGCCGGCTGCAGATTCAGCGTGGTGACCGACGGCGAGCGAACGTTCGAGATTCGGCCCTGTTCGGAAAGTGCTTTGATGATTAAGTTGGAGCCAGCCCAAGGAGACTTCGACGTGTCCAAAATACTCAACGAGCCCGACACCGCGCCCGTGCTTATGCCGGTGGTGGCATTCTTCAGCGAAAAGCCCCATTTGTTGCTCAAGGACGTATAGACAGCCGTCCAGTCCAGGCCGGTCTGGTCTGTGTCGGTGAGAGTTACCTCGAAAACTTTGACGTTGAACAACACCTGACGGGTGATACTGCTGTTGATCGAATTCAGGTATTTAGCAACGTTTGAGAGTACTTCTGGTCGATCACTTACCGTCAGGGTGCCAGTGGAACGCGAGAGGAACATCCGACCTTGGGGCTGTTGGCTCAGCATCGCCTTGACGTTTTTTTCAATGTCTCCGATCAGCGAGGTCTTGATGGTAACGGTGGTGCTCTGGTTGCTGCCTGATTCACCCGATGCACCTGTCGACGAAGATCCGCCGCCACCACCACCGGAACTGCTCCCGCTGCCTGTAGCAGTCAGCAAGCCCGACTTCACTGTGCTTTCAATGACCTGGTCATCACCAAATGCCCAGACGTCGAACGTCTTGGTGTCGAAGTAAGTGACATGCACGCTTCGATCATCGGAGGAATAATTCCACGCTAAGCCTAACTGGGAGGTCGCTTGATTCAACAACCCTGACAGCTTGCCGCTGTACTTAATGGGGAATGTGTTGGGCGCAGTCAGCCCAATCGAATTCATTGAGCGGGCGTTGCTCGGAACATTGCCGATGACGCCGGCGGGCATGAAGTTGGTCAGGTTGTCGGCAGAGCCCAAACCAGGTGGAACTGCAGGTCCTGAGTTGCCCTGCGTCGAACTGGAAAGGACACTTGGGTCGATTGCGTCAGGGGCTACGATGACCGGTACACCACATTCACTAGTGATGTACTGCGCGATCTCAGCGATCCCAACGTTATATGAGGGGCGATAGGTGATGTCGCAATCCATGGTCAGCGGTAAACCACGCTTGGCGACCAGCGGTTTTTTGGATACCCATGGTTTGTCGCTGAACACCACCGTAGCGCGCGCGGACTCTTGCTGCTGATTTCTCAGAAATCGGCTGTATTGAGAGGCTGTCGCAGCGTCATTTTCAGCTCGGCTGGCCGATTCATTCACACGCTGCAGCGAACAGGAACTCACCAGTGCGACGATAAGTGACAAGGCTGTGCTTTTGATCCAGAGACGAGCAGTCATCATTTGTTCCTCTCTGTAATAAAAATCAGCCGCTGTGAGGAGTTACTGTCGACCACATCGACCAGAAAGGACCGTGGAGCCGAGTCGTAGAGTGGGAAAATCGACCCAATGGCTTCTTGGAAACTGCCCTCAAATCGAAGTGGAGCGTCAATTGAGTAATCCAAATCATCGACCTGCCACATCAGTTTCCAGCCCGCTTTTTCAGCCCAGCCTTCGACGGTTTGACGAAGGGTTGAGCCAGTTGAAGCCGTCCATGTCTGGGCCAGCGGCTTCGGCGCTGCAATGTCCGTCGCAACCGGCTTTGGCGCTGCAGAAACTGCGGCCGGCGCGGTGACCAGTTTCGGAGTTGAAGCGGCCTTGGCATCTGGGTTGCTGGACGAAGTCGAGGCCGGACTCTGAGTCGGCAAGGCAGACGTTTGTTTTGTAGAGCCATCCTTGGTAATCACCGTAGGAGGGGCCACGGTTTTGGCTGGTGCAGCGTTCGCCACAGGGGTAGCGGCTGATGCCGTTGTTGTGAAAGGCGCTGTTTGGGGAACGGCGGCGACTACTACTTGGCTGCCCGCATCATTGTTATTGCTCTTCGCTGCGATAGGCTGTGCAGCTGTCGATGTGTTGAGTTGAGCAATCTGAGTTGATGCAGGACGTGGAGAGTCCGGGAGCTGGTAGCCAGGGCGCAGGACGTAGCACACCTGACGGTTGACCTCGTCGACCTTCACCTGCCAGGCCGGACCTGCGAGCACCTGCAGGGTGTTACGCAGGGTCATAGGGCCAAGTTTATATTGGGCTGCTGGGAGTGGTCGGGTGTAAAGGATGTTGACGTGGCCAGAGTCTGCCGAGCAAAGCGTATAACCTGAACGGTCCACCACGTACTGCATGGCCTCATGCACATTTGGGTGCATGTTGGCTGGAATGCTGATGTCGATAATCTGAGCCATCAGGTCACGTTGGCCAGAATCTGGCAGCGTGCTGACGAGGGTGTAGCGGCCATAGCGCACTACTGGTTCTTTTTCAGGAACGGCGCCGCCAGGATAGAGGTCTGGCGTCAACATGTCCGGATTGCGACTGCTGTCGAAAGCGGGCTTGGGTGTCTGCGCCGTTTGGGTCGTGCAACTGGCGATTAACGCTAGAAGCGAGAGCGTGGTGACGTGCCTGATCATGTGCCGAGAGGCCCCCTGTAATGATAGGGGAACGGTGACAGGCTGGTACCAGCTGCGCAGTAGGAAATAGAAAACTACGTCTATAGGTATTTATAGGCTATACAAAGATGACGCGACCGAGGTGGAAAATTACCTAGTATCTGATCACCCATTTCCATTCACGCTGAGCATTCATTTGCATTCACGCTGACCACTCAATTGCATTCGACCTGACCAGCTATCCTGCCATTACGCCTAGAGTAATGAATCCAAAATCGCGTTCAGCGAACATCCATTCGAACATCAAATCTCCGTCCGCGTGCTGAGGCGATTGTTAATCCCTCCTGGTCGTTACCCTGTGGTCGACCGGTGAGCATTGATCCCCATCGTTAACTCCCGCCACAGGCATTTGTGCAAGCAGGCTGAACGTGGTTAAATCTGTATATTCGATTATCCACATATGCAGAGCGATTGCTTATGAGCCTTACACCACACACATTCTTCAAGTGCTTGGGTGATGAAACTCGCGCCCGGATCATGCTCATGCTTTCGGCTGAGGGTGAGTTGTGCGTGTGCGAGTTAATCTGGGCACTGGACGATAACCAGTCGAAGGTCTCCAGGCATCTTGCCCAACTGCGTGCTTGCGGGTTACTCGCAGATCGGAGGCAGGGTCAGTGGGTTTACTACCGGCTGCATCCCGAGCTTGAACAGTGGGCACTGGATGTTCTGAACGTCACTACGCAGGCACACCAGTCCTGGGTTAACGACCATCAAGGACGGCTGGCTTCCATGGAAGACAGACCCGTGCGCCAAGCCTCCTGCTGCTGACATCCTGATCTGGAACATACTCATGCTCATCGCAGCATCGATTTTCGTAGTTACGCTCGTCTTTGTTATCTGGCAACCCAAGGGGTTAGGTGTCGGCTGGAGCGCGGCAGCGGGTGCCGTTCTGGCACTACTGACTGGCGCCGTAAGTCTAGGGGATGTGCCGGTTGTGTGGCACATCGTCTGGAACGCTACCGCGACCTTCATTGCTGTGATCATCATCAGTTTGTTGCTCGATGAAGCGGGATTCTTCAAATGGGCGGCGCTTCATGTCGCTCGCTGGGGTCGGGGCAAAGGCGGACGTCTGTTTGCGCTGATGATCCTGCTCGGTGCAGCCGTTTCGGCACTGTTCGCCAATGATGGAGCCGCACTGATTCTGACCCCAATCGTCATCGCGATGCTGACGGCGCTTCGCTTCAGCCCGACATCCACCTTGGCATTCGTGATGGCCGCAGGCTTCATCGCTGATACCGCCAGTCTGCCGATGGTGGTGTCCAACCTGGTGAACATCGTTTCGGCAGACTTTTTTGGCGTGGGTTTCGGTGAATACGCTTCTGTCATGTGGCCAGTGAACCTAGTGGCCGTGGCCGCGACACTGTTCATGCTCTGGATGTTCTATCGCAAGGACATTCCCGCCCAGTACGACGCGGATCAGCTTGAGGCCCCGGAGTCGGTGATTCGAGATCGGGCGACCTTCATTGCTGGCTGGTGGGTACTTGGCCTGCTGCTGGTTGGTCTGTTCGCACTGGAGCCGTTAGGTATCCCCATCAGCGCTGTTGCTGCTGCGTGTGCAATGATCCTGCTGGTCATCGCAGGTAAAGGCCAAATCATCTCCACGAGAAGGGTCATCAAGGACGCGCCCTGGCAAATTGTCGTGTTTTCGCTGGGCATGTATCTGGTGGTCTATGGCCTGCGTAATGCTGGCCTAACCGACTCGCTCTCGGGGCTGCTGAACATATTTGCCGAGCATGGCCTATGGGCCGCTACCTTGGGCACCGGTATCACCGCTGCGCTGTTGTCCTCGATCATGAACAACATGCCGAGTGTGCTTATCGGCGCTCTGTCCATTCAGGGCAGCGACGCTACAGGACTGGTACGTGAGGCCATGATCTACGCCAACGTCATCGGTTGCGATCTTGGCCCCAAGATCACGCCCATCGGAAGCCTGGCCACGTTGCTGTGGCTGCATGTGCTAGCGCAGAAAAATATCCGCATCACCTGGGGTTACTACTTCAAAGTCGGCAGCATCCTCACCCTCCCTATCTTGCTGGTAACGCTGGTGGCACTGGCGTCGCGGCTGAGCATCCCTGTCTAGGAGAAACCCATGAAAGTGCTATTTATGTGTACGGCAAACAGCTGCCGGAGCGTTCTCTCGGAGGGGTTGTTCAACCACCTGGCCCCGAGCGGTTTTAACGCCGTCAGTTCGGGCAGCTTCCCAAGCGGACAACTGAATCCACGCGCCGTGAGTACGTTGCAAGCGCTTGGTATCGACACCACAGATCTCTACAGCAAAGGCTCAGAGGTGTTTTCGGACTCACCACCGGATGTGGTGATCACCGTGTGTGATAAGGCTGGAGGCGAACCCTGCCCGGTCTATTTCGGGCCTGCTGTCAAAAGCCACTGGGGCCTCGCCGACCCTTCCGATGTAGAAGGCACAGACAGCGACATCCAAGCCGCATTTGACGCGACCGTCGTCCAGATTAAAAAGCGTTTCGAGGCATTCTTCAGCTTGGATCATTCGGCGCTCACACCGCAGGAACTGAAGCGCGAGCTAGATCAAATAGGTGAACTGTAATGGACGAATTTTCCTCGGAAAGCAGCCTGGATCTACCTAATCTGGATCAGTCGCTAATCGACTTCGTCACACTGGATCGCCTGCAAGGCAACGAGCAACCGACTCACAAACCACGCATCTTGTTGCTGTATGGCTCAACCCGTGAGCGCTCTTTCAGCAGGCTGCTGACCCAAGAGGCCGCGCGCATCCTGACCCTAATGGGAGCCGAGACCGTCATCTTTGATCCCTCGGGTCTGCCTCTCCCTGATGACGCTCCGGAAGACCATCCAAAGGTTAAAGAGCTGCGGGATCTGGTTCTGTGGTCAGAGGGACAGGTGTGGTGTTCGCCAGAGCGTCACGGTGCAATGTCTGCTGTATTCAAAGCCCAAATAGACTGGATACCTCTCACGTTGGGCGCTGTCCGCCCCAGCCAGGGCAAGACGTTGGCCGTCATGCAGGTCTGCGGTGGATCACAGTCCTTCAACACGGTAAACCAGCTTAGGATCCTCGGGCGCTGGATGCGGATGATCACCATCCCAAACCAGTCGTCAGTACCCAAAGCCTTTCTGGAGTTCGACGACGCAGGGCGTATGAAGCCATCCGCCTACTACGACCGTGTTGTGGACGTGATGGAGGAACTGATGAAGTTCACGCTGATGGTTCGGGGCCGGGAAACGTATTTGGTAGACCGCTATTCGGAGCGCAAGGAAAGCGCCGAAGCACTCTCGAAACGAGTCAATCAAAGATCGATTTGAGCGACCAAGGGGATAGAGGATGAGCAACACCACAGTAAGGATTGCGCAGATTTCGGACGCTCAAGCCATCCAGGCAATTTACGCACCGATGGTTGAGCATACGGCGATTTCGTTTGAGCTTGAGCCGCCCACAGTCGAAGAGATGGCCAAGCGGATTGGGTCGACTTTGCCGACTTACCCGTATCTGGTAGCGGAGCGAGACGGCCAGCTCATCGGCTATGCATATGCCAGTCAGCACCGGGCTCGTGAGGCCTATCGCTGGTCGGTCGACGTCACCGTTTATATATCGCCAGAAGCGCACCGTAGCGGGGTCGGCCGGGCACTGTATGGCGTGTTGCTGCCGACATTGAAAAGGCAAGGGTTTCACGCAGCCTTTGCCGGGATCGCGCTGCCAAACGATGGCAGCGTGGGGCTGCATGAAGCACTAGGCTTCGCTCACATCGGTACGTATCCAGAAGTAGGATTCAAGCATGGCGCTTGGCATGATGTTGGATATTGGCGTATCGCGCTGGATTCAACGAGTCCGCCAAAACTGTCCGTGCCTTTCAGTGAGATCAGTCTCTTCTGAATGGGTCTCGACGGCCATTATGAGCGATGGGAAGATTCTAATACGTAACAAAGTCAATTATGTTCGACTCCTCGAAATGAATACGAGCAAAGTGGGTAAAATCGAAATAGATTTGCCACTTTCGGAAGTTTGCAGATATCGAACGAAACTATTGTTGCCGATGGGGAGGCCTATTAGATTCCAGAAAACAAAAGTAATGGTTCCAAGTACGTTTACAAGGTCTCAGCCACTAAGAAGCAGTGATATACCGCAGATCTACAAATTGGTCGCCAATGCTTGTCTCGCGTTGCCGGCCGCGTCGGGCTCAATGAGGTCACTTGCCAACTGACGCTTATCCTGCAGCATTTGCCAAAGCATCTGGTCGATTGTGTTTTCCACCAGCGGGATTTTCACCACGACCATGCGCAATTGCCCATTGCGGTAGGCCCTGTCCTCAGCCTGGTCCTGCAGTCCAGGCGTCCAGGGGAGGCCCAGGAACATCACATAGTTGGCCGCAGTGAGGTTGTTGCCGGTGCCGGCAGCGGAGGTAGTGGCGGCAAAGACGCGGGTTTCTGGATCACTTTGGAATTGATCGATCGCCTTCTGCCGTTTGCCTACAGAGTCACTGCCGACAACCGTGACGCACCCGTACTCAGCTTGCTTGCACCGAGTGCGAAGTGTTCCTACCGTATCCTTGAACTCACAGAACAAGATTACTTTGTCCTCCGCGTCCAGTTCGCACAGCAGATCCATTACGACACGAATCTTTACCTGCTCAAGCAACTGACGCAGTGATCCCAACCTGGCGAGGCTAGGCCTGTCTTCGAGCCGAATTTGATCGTATTGCTTGCGCTCTTCAGCAGTGAGTTCGATGGGTAAAGTTTGGCGCTGTTTGCCCTTGAGACCGGGCAAGACATCCTTGCGTCGACGGAGCATCCAATCGCCGATTGCGCCCCGCAGATTCATGCGGAAATCCTGACTGCCGGCGAACTGTTCGCAGAATTCTTTCAAGGGCAGTTTCCCAACGGGGTGGCCGGATAGCCGTAGCAGCGTGTGCAGCTCAGATTCTCGGTTGAGGACTGGCGTACCCGTCAGCAGGTAACGGTTGGGTATCTTGGCGGCAATGTCGAAGCCGTGACGTGTCCACGCGGCGGTCGGCTCTTTCAGGCGGTGCGCCTCGTCGATGATCATCACTTCAAAGTGTCCTGCATGCAGAACAAAATCGCCAAGGCGTTCGTAGTTGGTGATAATCCATTGCGAAGAGGGATCAAAGACCTGTTGGCCGATAGTGGCCTTGGGATACACCATCTGGATTTCGCGTTGCCAGTTGATGATCAACGTCGACAGGGTGATAACCAAGATGGGTCTATTAGCTGCTCGGATTGCAGCGGCAATGATTGCTTGGCGAGTTTTACCAAGCCCCATGTCATCCGCAAGCAAGGCGCTTGTGCGCTGTAGCAAGTGCCGGATGCCTGCCGGTTGATGGTCCAGTAAAGAATAACCAGCCAATGCCTGGTTAATCTGTTCGGTAGTGGACCCGGTGCGCTCGATTGAGGGCACCGCGGCTAAATACACATCGGTTGAGGTGCTATCGTCAGCCGCTTTTGCTGCGCGCTCTTGTGGCGGTCCACCAAGACTGATGCGGGTGATTTCATCAGCTGGAACAACGGATCCGTCGGTCAGCAGCTCTTGCACGGTGTCGAGGATTTCGAACTGATCCTCCGACAATCCAAGCTCCAGGATCAAGTTGCTTCGCACCACTTCCGCACCAGCGTCAATGCGCCAGGACTTGGAATGCCCGAGAAACACGCCGTGCATGCGCCTTGAAACGGCGACCGCGCCAGGATGGTAGTCACCTGACAGCAGGATCCCGCCCTGAACGAGTGGAGCTATCCGAAAGGTCAGCCCCCACGTGAATGCCTGCCGATCTGGGTCGTTTTGTGCGGCTGTGATTTTATGTGAAAACGTCTCCCAACTTTCATTGAAACGGTCCTCGGACAACTCCATCAAACGGTGGAAGAGCACATCCAGGTCATCCAGCAACTTGCCTTTTGGTAATCGCCAATAGCGATGTTGAGGATGCTCGGCACGCCGAATATAGAAACCATTACGTTCGAGAAACAGCCGGTTCGCACCCTCAACGTATTGCATTAAGACCCCGAAGTCATAGCCGTCAAAAATGACTTTTTCGACCAGGTCCTGCCGGCGGTTCATCAGACGTGGACGACTCATGTCCTGCTCAATCGTTGGTTGATCCATTCCGCACAGGCCTGGGCATGCATTTTTTTCCGGTTTCGATTTGTATAGCGCGACATGGATAGTGTTTGGTCGGGCCATTCCAGGTTAATGGCGAGCTCACCCGATTTGATCTTTGCCCAAAACCATTGATAGGCCCGGTCAACCCTGGAGCCCGACTTAGGTGTGCGATTGCGGAGCCCTCTCAGTTGTATCGTCACCAGGTGTTTGGGAGTCAATTTTGCTAACGTTTCGCCCCAGGCACTTTCATCCATTTGGATTTCTGCAGAGGCCAACGATTTCCCGTTTTCGCGAACCGAAAAAAGACGGCAGATGCCCCGATAAGCACTGTAGTCGTAACCATCAATGCAATGGCCCAGCGCTCGATGTTCCGCATCAAGATCGGCGGGGCACTTCAGTTCGATAATTTGCAGCCCATTTGGACTCACGAGGGGTGTGCTGGTTGAATAAAGCAGCGGCTTCCAGGGCGTTAAAGAGTCTGTTCTTGTTTGTGGATCTACTGCATCTAAAGCCTCACGGATGTCTATCAACGCGAGGTGAAAGCCATTCACCAAGCTGGCGATCTGGTGATAGGAAGCAGTAGCAATGAAGCTTTTGAGTTTCTGCAGTGCTTCACCAGAAGCTGGTCCGTCGCTCTCATCAACGTTGTTAAAGAGCTCGTTCAGGTCTCGAAAGTCGTCGGCGATTTTGGACCAATTGTCGTCCGACCAATCAGTTGGACACCCTGACAGCAGCCTGTTCCAGTCCTGCGTTTGATCCAGCAGTTGATACGGGATTTTATCCAGCAGCGCGAAGAGAGTGATCCAGTGCGCTTTTTTAAGAGGACGGCGATTGCCCAGTGAGGCTCCCAGCAGCAGTCGATGCCAGGGTCCTTGTGGCCCCTCGCGGCTGATACGGGTCAATGCACTGCCGGTATCGAATACCCGCTGTTGACCCAGGTAGCGCACTGCAGCGCGCGGCGCCTGTAGCAGCCAAGCCAGTGTGTCGGAAAGGGGGAGGCCCGCGTCGGCTATGCGACCTACCAGGCACTCTTCAGCGGAAATCAAATAACGGTCCTCACTCCAGTATGGGCGCCACGCCTGAAGTTCATCCCATGGGCAGTTCATGTATACCTGCTGCTGCCCATCCCACGGCCACGGCCATTGATCTGCTAGTACCAGAAGTGGAATCAGTACTGGCTGGGCTTTTAGGGCCTGAAGGCGGCGTTTTCGGTCACCTTGAGCCAGCCAGTTATAGAGCTTGGGTGAGGGACATTGCGCTGAACGAATGGCGAATAAAAGCTCTTGGTCCAGACACTGGCAAAACTGCTTCAGCGTGCTGCCAATCTGCTTCAGGTAAAATCGGGTGCGGGGATTGAAGTACCGATTGTTGCTCGCCGTCCAATCGAAGCCGCGGCGATTAAAGCTTCCTAGATCTTCAATCGAAAGGGCTTTCGCCCTCTCTCCAGCAGACTTGCAGAAGGAGGTCAGTAGGACGTCTGCATACCAGCGTTTTTCAAACCTGAGCAGTAGCTGCTGGGCCACCATTGCGGTGGGTTTTCTCTTATGCACGCGGTCCTTGCTGAAGATTTTGCAGGCCTTAACCTGATGACCATCGAAGTACTGGAGGTGATCGCCGATTCTGGCCAGGAGCCGCCGTGTTTGATCATCTGTAGAGGGCAGGGCTACGCACCAGCAACGAGTATGGACAGTGGAACTCAGATAGGTATCGATGAAGGAGGTCAGCTGGGAGGGCGGTACGTTAAATTGTAAAGCCCAGGTCTGGGCGACTTCAATTTGCCGATGTGAGAACTTCTCCAGCTTCGGCGCTAAGATGCGCAGCCCCACCACCGATTGTCTCTTCTGTACGCTCACCCATGACCTCCTCTGCAATTTCGCAGAGGACTGTCAGGTATAGGAATGGTGGGCTTCTAGGGTTAATGCGTAACGGCGTTGTCGGTGATTTATATCGGCAATGGCAGAAGTCACACCCCTCTGGGTTTATTGAGATCTGGTTTGCCATTCAAGTTTGGAAAACTCACCTTGCATCCATTCGATTTGAAGCCTGTGCAACCCCAAAAGTCATAGCCACCGCCCCCTTTTTTTTGTCGCCTTGCGAGGGGTTGATTGCACTTGGGACAGTTGAAAGCGCCACCTGCTGTGGCTGGGCGTGGAGCGGACGCCATCGGCACACTCGGCATTCCACGTTGCTGAGACAGTTCCTCTTCCAGGCGTCTATGCAGACGCGCAACGACAGCTCCATAGGTGTCTTGGCCCTGGGCGACTTTGTCCAAATCCCGCTCCAGCTCCCTCGTAAAATCGAGCTCCACGAAACTGTAGAACCCTTCCAGCTTCGCGATTGTTTCCTCCCCCAGCGGCGCCGGTACCAGCTTGCGGCTTTTTTCCTCAATCATTCCTTTGCTGGTGATGTTCTTCAAGATCGAGGCGAACGTGCTGGGACGACCAATACCGCGGCGCTCCATTTCTTTGATTAGACTGGCCTTGGTGTAGCGGGATGGCGGCTGAGTTTTCTTCTTCAGCAGTTCTCCGTTGTGCACAGAGATGATCTGTTTTGGTGTGAGTGCAGGAACTGGGTTGCTCGCTGCTCCATCTTCCTCATCGTCTGTGTCATCGCCCTTGAGCAGTTTCCGCCACCCAGGATGAAAAAGGGTTTCACCAGTTGCATTGAATCGCAAAGCCTTACCATTTGGGCCAACCGCGAGCAGTTTTACAGCACGCACGTCGAATACCGCCGCTTCGATCTGGCTGGCCAGCGCCCGGACCCAAATCAACTTGTACAGGGCGAGTTCCTCGTCGTTCTCACCAGCTTTTGTATCAGCCCAATGCGTCGGGGTAATAGCGGGGTGGCCTTCCTGCGCGCCTTCGGCGGCCTTGAATGTACGTCGCTCGTCGACGGTCTTCAATCCGATAGATCTAGCTACGGTTCTAATATCCTCCATGGCCTCGTCTGGTACGTTGGGATTATCCGTCCTGTGGTAGGTGATCACGCCTTGTTCATACAATCGCTGGGCGACTTGCATGGTCTTGTCCGGGTCCCATTTCAAGGCGTTGCTGGCTGCTTGTTGAAGGGTGGAAGAGATGAAGGGCGCGGGTGGGTGGCGCTCGGCCTTGCGGTCTTCACAGGACTCGACGACGACATTACGTGTGCCGGCGACGAGTCGGGCCAGGTTGGCATCTTGAACGTAAGGAAAGTCTTTGCTCGCGAAATCCGGTACCGGTTGCCAGTCTGCATACCAGGTGGTGCCCTGATTCATATCCACAAAGTTCAGACGCACACCGAAGTGGTTGATTACCTGAAAGTTGCGGATCTCGCGCTCGCGCAAAACCACCAGGTATACGGCAGGCGATTGCACGCGGCCTGCAGAGGTGGGCTTGCCCATCAGTCGGCGTAGCTCCTGAGTCACCAGGTAACCCACCAAACGATCAAGTACACGCCGGCATTCTTGTGACGCGACTCTGTTCAAATCGATTTGGCGAGGATTGGCTAGAGCCTCTGCGACACGCTTCAGGGTGATTTCATTGAAGGTGATGCGTTTGTAGGATTTGACCGCCAGTACCTGCTGGATGTGCCAGCTGATGCTTTCACCTTCGCGATCCGGATCGGTTGCGAGGTAGATTTCATCGGCCTGTTTAGCTGCGGCCTTGATGGTCCGCACGGCCTTGGCGCTCTTATCCAGGATCTCGTACACCGGTGTGTAATTTTTGCGGACGCCTGTGGTGATCATGCTGTCGTCCTGCCCTCTGGCGGGCAAGTCACGTATGTGCCCACCACTGGCGACAACCAACCAGTGTTCGCCTGGGCGCAGTTTCTTCATCATTGGCTGAAGCTTTTTCAGCTTCCCAGGTGCCTCGATGATCAATAGCTTCACGGTGTGCCCCTTCTCAATTATGCAGAGCGGGACTGTCACGTCATGGCAGGTAAGGCTTCAATGGGAAATGGTCAATGCACAACGGGAGGCTTTTAGCGGCTAGAGGTCCAGCGTCAGCTGCTGTTCCTGGGCAAAGCCCTTTAGCCACGACGCGCGCATCGCAGGATGGTGGTAAGGGCAGTCATACACCCGTAGCCCTTTTCGGGCGGCGTCAGCACCGGCTATTTGAACGGCAGTATGGGGGTTATTGAATTGCCGCCTATCTGCTGGTTTCAAAGAAGTTCGAGATTGCGCCATTGGCTATCGGTCCCCGAAGAACAGATCTATCAGACAGTAACATCACGAATAGCGCATTTTTTTGCATCAAAAACGGAAGTTTTAAACTTCTGTGCTTGAGATAGCCGAATGGAAGTGTGACTCAACCTGAAAGTTAACGAATGGCGCGATTTTTTGCCAACCAATTGGCGGTTTGATGTCAATTCGAAGCTGGCTCGTCCGTCCAGTTCGCAACTCTGATCCACGCGATGAAGTCCTGAGTGGATTGTCCGCTTTGAACACGTAGTTGTTCCAGCTTGCCGTATAAGTGTTCAGTCATTTCGTCGTCGTCGTCAAAGTCGACGCGGTATTCAGTATCTAAGCGGTATTCATCGAGCAAGGTGTTGATAAATCGGCGGGCTTGCCAGGTATCAAGGTCTGTCTCTCCACGGCCCCCCATCAGATACTCTCCCGTTCGCCACCCAACTGGAGCCCATGATGCTCGGTTTATGTCCAGGGTGAGCCCGTAGTAGTCCGGAGCATTCACCTCGCTTTCATCAAAGTAAGCCCAGTAAACACGGCCTAAAGCTGGGTGCTCTGCGCCAATGACAACGTACCCTGTTGGGTCCCTCAAAACTTCATCCATCGGCACGTCCTAATTTGTAGTGGTTCTCTAATGAGGTCGGGGGAAACGATGAGCTGTTTCCCCCAACACCGACAGCTACACGAATGGGCCGAAAAATTAAGCCCCTGTTTTCAGAATTGCGGTGGATCGGTATCTGGATATTCATCCGGGCCTGGAGCTGGCTGCGGCCGCGATTCGGGTCTGTTGGACTGTTGCGAATTCTGGTTTTGCGAAGGCGCCAGATTCACCATGGTCACGCGGTGTGGCAGCATGCCGACCCGGCTGGCCTGGATTTTCAAAGCTTCGAATTCGCCATCGTCGTTCTTCCAACGGTCCATAACGGCGCGACCGGAAACCAGCACTCGCATACCTTTCTGGAACAGTTGCGAATAATGCTCGGCGTCCTTGTGCCACCACTCCACATTCGCCCAAAAACCGCCACGATCTTCGTAGCCGCCTTTGCCATCCGGAATCGAATTGTCGAAGTAAACGTTGGCTCGCATGAGTCGACGTGGGTCTTTATTGCCGTTGGGGAATTCTTTGAATTCCGGTGCAGAACCGATATTGCCTTCCCAGCCTTGTACGGGCGTGCCCATGAGTATTCTCCGAGGTTATTGGTGTTGCGTTGGGTTGTTGAGCTGCTGCAGGCGAGCGGTATACACGGCCTCTGCCTGGCCCATTTTTTCTGCGCACTCGGCGGCCTGTTTGGTGATCGAGTGCAGCAAACTCATTTGCATATTCAAGGTGATGCGCTGCAGCTCCATCACGTAAAGATCCTGCAGCATGGATTCCGGTGTTCTGGGTGAGCCCATCATTTCTGCCCAAACCCCTACGCCCATCCGCCGATCTGTCACCTGCTGCCATCTCAAAAACTGGGTGCCGGCTTGGGTGTTCTGCTCAGTCAACCGCACTGGAACTAGGGTGAATGGATATCGGCGGGCCTGGCTCAGCACTTCCTGGGCAAGAGCTTTTAAGTCCGATTCTTGAGCTCGGCAAAGATCGGCAAATTGGGTCAGCTCCCCCTTACCTTTAAAAGGCTTTAAAAGGCCCTTTAGTGAGGCAGCCTGTTGCAGTCGCTGAAAGGCTTCCTGTTGCAGTGGCCGGAAGGCGGTCTGTTGCAGCGACCCATCATTGGAGGGAATCTGGCCCATGCTCTTTAACCCTCAACGGGGTCATCGAGATGATCATCCGTCTCGGTTTGCTGCTGACCGCGGATGATCGGTGGCGCGAAATTCGAACGGCGGGTGCCTTCCAGGATGTCTTGTGGCAGCTCACCGTACCGCTCGTACATTTTGCGGGCTGCTTCAGCCTTGGCATTGTTTGCAGCGAAGTCGTCGCGGGCAGCGCCTGAGTACTTATAGATCTGGGCCAGACCAAACAGTCTCCGCAGTACCGCTGCGCCTTCGTCGATCCAGGTTTCCATATCGTGGCGCCCGACAAGGCCAACGTGCTGGGCCAACAGAATGCGTCTGACAATTTCGTCGTAGTTCGTCAGCAGGTACACAGCCTGAAATCCCAGGGGATTGGAGATGTACAGCGGGAGGCTGACAGGCTGGATCGAGAGGTTTTCGCTAATGCTGATGGCCGGTGGAAGAGAGGCCATGGCTGTGTCCAGGCGATCTTCGATGGTCTTTAACGCTTCCTTGGAATCGTTGATCTTTTCCTCGAGGAGGATCATCCACCAGTCAGAGTAGGGATCATCCTGTTGGGCGCCTCGAGACATTCGATTGACGACAGTGCAGAACCCTGACAGACCAATGATGCCGGCTTTGAGGTCATTTTTAGGGCGCCCCATCCATATACGAGCGGCGTGGTGAGTGTGAAGGGTGAGCTTCACATCGCTGCGCAGTGAACCGATGTTGAGCCGGAAGTTATCAGCCATGGTGCAGTGTTTCCTTGGGAAGAGGATTGACGTACCCATGCTGCAATTTGGCTATAGGAGACGCAGCATTAAATACGTAGCCCGATGGAAGGGGATTTGTTGAGGCTTCTATATAGGAAGAGCTGAAACTCGCCGGTGCGGACCGAATCCCTTGCGTGGCGGCCACCTCCGGTGCCGGATGCTGTCAGGGTGTTGTGGGCCACAACACTTGCCATGTCGCCGGCACGGATGCCGGATCCTGCCAAGGTGGTGCGGGCCGCACCACTTATATGGC